>Ga0371490_1000373_pt1 | contig 32308 bp, 27 predicted proteins | sample MB2SIPfraction_FD_207959 | JGI IMG/M metagenome (GOLD analysis project Ga0371490, IMG submission 207959) | Lab enriched peat soil microbial communities from McLean, Ithaca, NY, United States - MB28FN SIP fraction | ecosystem: Environmental > Terrestrial > Soil > Wetlands > Peat | place: USA... | reverse complement strand
CCGCAAGTACAAGGTTCCGCCGCCGGCTTCGCGCATTGAAGTCACCGTACTGCGCGACGTCAACGGCAAGCCGGTTGAAAATGCCGCCGTGATCTTCCACCCCATCGAAGGCGATCGGGACAAGGGCATCATGGAGCTGAAGACCAACGAAGACGGCAAGTGCGTGATCGATGTGATCCCGATCGGCGACACGGTCCGGATGCAGATCATTGCCCGCGGCTTCCAGACCACCGGCCAGGACTTCAAGGTGGACAAGGACGCGCTGAAGTTTGAAGTGCGTCTGAAGCGGCCGGGCGAGCAATTCTCCGTTTACAAGGCACATCCCGAGGGCAACGGGGAGCAGACGCCGCCGGCTGACACCCCGGCTCCGGCCCCCGACAAGCCGGCTACGCCGCCCACAGCCAAGTAGCCAGGGACAGAACTCTCCACGCCCCGCAGGAAGCGAGCCGCCCATGCCATCGACAGAACTCCACGGCAAGGTTGCACTCGTTACCGGCGGGGCGCGTCGCATTGGGCGGGCCATCTGCCGGGAGCTGGCGGCGTCGGGAGCATCCGTTGCCTTCACCTATCGCAGCTCCGGCCAGCAGGCGCAGGAGTTGGCTGAGGAATTGGAGGCGCTGGGCGCGCGCGCGCTGGCCCTCAGCTGCGACGTGCGTTCCGCAGCCAGCGTAGAGCAGGCTGTAGCGCAAACCGTGGCGGCACTGGGGCGGATCGACATCCTGGTGAACAATGCCGCGGTGTTTGAGTCCGCAGAGCTAGCAACCCTGGACATTGAGGCATGGGACCGGGTGTTTGAGACCAATGCCCGGGGACCGTTCCTGGTGGCGCGGGCGGCGCTGCCGCATCTACAGGCCGCCGCGGGACGGATTGTGAACATGGGCTCGCTGGGCGGCATGCGGCCCTGGGCCACCCACGCCCACTACTGCGCTTCAAAGGCCGCGCTGCATGCGCTCACGCAATCGATGGCGCGGGCCTTTGCCCCCCGGGTGAGCGTGAATGCCGTGGCGCCAGGGTTCATCGACTTTGAGGAAGACCGCGGAGCGCTGGCCGGAAGGCTGGCGGAACGCACACCCATGGGCCGCAATGGCCGGGCGGAAGAAGTGGCCGCGGCGGTAAGGTTCTTTGCCACCGGACCGGCCTACATCACCGGGCAGATTCTGGCCGTGGACGGTGGGCTGGGACTGGTGTAAGAGCAGCTTTCAGCTTCTAGCTATTAGCTTCTAGCTCTCCCACCGGAGTTGGCTCTGGCGGCGTTCTTTCCGGCTAAAAGCTGATACCCTAAGAGCATGAAATTCGGAGTGCTTGTCTTCCCAGGTTCCAACTGCGACCACGACACCTACAACGTGTTTGCCGAGGTGGCTCACCAGCCGGTGACCTTCCTGTGGCACGACTCCGAGGATCTTCAGGGCGTGGATGCCGTGCTGGTGCCGGGCGGCTTTGCCTACGGCGACTATCTGCGCACGGGCGCCATTGCACGCTTTTCGCCGGTGATGCAGGCAGTGAAGAAGTTTGCCGCCGGTGGTGGTCCGGTGTTGGGCATCTGCAACGGATTCCAGATTCTAACCGAGTCAGGGCTGCTGCCCGGCGCGCTGATGCGCAATGCCGGGCTGAAGTACATTTGCAAGCAGGTGCACCTGCGCACGGAGACCACCAACAGCCCGTTCACCCACGGGTTGACGAAGGGCCAAGTGCTGCAGATGCCGATCGGGCACATGGAAGGCAATTACTTCTGCACCCCGGAGGTTCTGGCCCAACTGGAGGCCGAGGACCGCGTGGCCTTCCGCTATGCAACGCCCACCGGCGCGATTACCGCGGAAGCCAATCCGAACGGCTCGCTCGCGAATATTGCCGGCATTCTGAATGAGGGCCGCAATGTACTGGGTATGATGCCGCACCCGGACCGCTCCAGCGAGAAGATTCTGGGCTCGGCGGATGGTTGGAAGCTGTTCGCTTCGCTGGTGGAGAGCCTGGCAACCCATTCGTAGCTATAGTTCTGACGTTTATAGACGATGATCGATATTCATCAGCACCTGGTTTATGGCGTTGACGACGGTTCTCCGGATCTGGAGACAAGTCTGGCGATGGCCGAAGAGGCCGAGCGCGACGGCATTACGCATGTGGTGTGCACACCCCACTCCGATGACAAGTACTGCTATCCGCGGGAGATCATCCAGGAACGCTGGAATGAGCTGCGCGAGTTGTTGCGCGGCAAGCTGGAACTGAGCCTGGCCTGCGACTTCCACATGTCCATCGATAACATCCTGGAAGCAATCGAACGGCCCGGGAGCTATTCGGTCAACGGCAATGGCTACCTGCTGATCGAGTTTTCCAACAACATGATCGGCCCGGCACTCTTCGATGCCGTCTTCCGGCTGCAGTCTGCAGGCTACAAGCTAATTGTGACCCATCCGGAGCGGTATCCGGCCGTCCATCAACGTCCGGAACTGATCGCGGAATGGATCAAGCGCGGGTGCCTGATCCAGGTGACGGCCAATGCCCTGTACGGACGCTGTGGACGGATCGCCGAGCAACTGGCCAACGAGATGCTGGAGCGGAACTGGATCAATTTTCTGGCCACCGATGCGCACCGGGTGGACTGGCGTCCGCCGCACCTGAAGCGGGCGTACGATTACGTTGCCAATCAGGCCGGAGAAGAGACTGCGCGGCGGTTGTGCGTGGCGAATCCGCAGGCCGTGGTGGAGGGCAAACCGCTGCCGCCGCAACCCGAACCCGACGGCGTGTGGTACGACGAGCCGGTTCGCTTTCGGCGCGCAATCGCGGCTCCGGACAACAAGCGGCAGGCCCCGTCCGGCAAGGGATTCCTGGCGCGTTGGTTCAGCAGATAGCAATGCATTCGAAAAAGCAGGGCTGAGGTGCAGCGATGAACTGGCTGGTATTGCTGGTAGGTCTGGTGGTCGGCGCGGCGTCCGGCGTGGTGGGCATTGGCGGCGGCATTCTCTTTGTCCCCGCGCTGGTCTGGCTTTTTGGCATGGACCAGCACAAGGCGCAGGGAACATCGCTGGGCGCGCTGCTGGCTCCGGTGGGCGTACTGGCCTTCCTTGAGTACTACCGCTCCGGCCATGTCGATCTGCGCATTGCAGCGCTGCTGGCGGTGGGCTTTCTGGTGGGCGGCTTCTTCGGCGCGCAATGGGCCCAGCAGATTCCTGACGTGCTGCTGCGGAAGGTGTTCGCAGTAACGCTGGTGGCCGTGGGCTGCTGGATGTTCTTCAAGAAGTAAGGGAACGAGGGACAGAGGGAACAAGGGAACAAGTGCTGACGCTAGATGGACTGCACCGGAAGCAAGGTCAGATCGTCGACCAGCCCCACTTCCTTCTGCACAAAAGGTTCTCCATACCTGACGCCGGCCAGCAGGCCGTAGTGGCGCGCCTCGGCAAAGGTGCGCTCGCGAATCTCTTCTTCGGGAACAAACAGGCCGCTGCCGGAAGGCTGGTTGGTATATTGCGACTGGTAGGCCATCAGCGCCGCGTGGCGCTGCTCGATGAAGGGCGTGATGTCGACCACAAAGCTGGGCCGCACATCGGCATAGAGGCTGGCGTAAACGATCTTGAAAGGCCGGTGCGGCGGCGATTCCCTCTCCGGCAACTCTTCATCCCCAAGCGCCGCAGGCGCGGTTGGCCGCACCGCAGGTGCCGCAGGTGCTTTGGAGAGACCCGCAAGGAAGCAGGCCTGATAGCCCAGCGTGGCTACAATAGCGTGGTCTGGGTGCCGCGCCTGCCAGTAAGGCAGGATCACCACGCGGGGCCGTAGTTCGCGCAGAACGCGGGCGATGGCAATGCGGTTGTCCAGGGTGTTCTCAATGGCGCCATCGGGAAAGCTGAGGGCCTTGCGCCATCCAACGCCAAGCAGGCGTGCGGCCTCAGCCGCTTCCGCAGCGCGTTCCGCAGCCGAGCCACGGGTACCGGCCTCGCCCTGGGTCAAATCGAGAATGGCCGTAGAAAGACCGCGGGCGGCACTCCGCAAAAGAGTGCCGCCGCAGGTTTGTTCCACATCGTCGCGGTGGGCAGCAATGGCCAGCACATCGGCCTGGAACGCAGCTGCTTCGCTCATGTTTAGTAGACCGTGTTGTCCGAATCGTTCTCGGCGTCCATGTAGGCCACGTCGTAAGCGGTGCCGGTGACGGTGACGTACTGGTTATCGATGGCGCTGCCGTTGGTGGTGGAGTAGATGTACACCTGCCCACCCTGGGCCACGTAGATCTTGTGCAGACCGATGACGCCGGCAATGCCGGTCAGGTCGCCCAGATACGGCTCCAGCAGGGTGACCTGGTTGGTGGAGGTGTTGTACATGGTGAGGCAACCGTAGGGAAGGCTGTGCGCGGCACGCTCGCCCTCGTTGCACTTGGTCATGCCAATCCAGAGGGTGTTGTCGTCGGCCAGCAGGATGCGGCTGGGCCCACCGGGGATGCCGTCGGAGATAGAAGTGGACGAAGCCACGGTGTTGGTGGAGAGATTCAGCACCGACAGGTATCCGCCCCAGTTTTTGTCGGGCATCAACTTCTGCCCGATCACGTACATCGTGCTACCGCTGAGCAGTGCGTTGCTGGCGCCGCCTGGAACGGGGATGGTCGTCAAGGAGCCGCTGGTGGGCAGCAGGCCGGAGGCCAGGCCGAGCGAGAAGATCATGGGCGCAGTGGGCAGCAGGGAGACAGAAGCGGTGGTGCCGCCACACTCCGGACCGCAGCTGAGCACGTAGGCCGTCGAGCCGTCGGCAGAGAAGAGCGCCTTGACCGGGTTATCGAAGATCAGCGGCGCGCCGTACTTGGTGCCGGTAGCGTCGGTACTGTCCGGGCTCTGCGCCTGGAAGAGGCACCAGCCGGGATTGTTCTGCGGCTCGCAGTCCACTGCCGCCTTGGGCCAATAACCGGGCCCGCCGGAGTAAGCCACAGTCTGGGCCGCATTCAGCTGGCGGGCATAGTAAACGTAATTGGAGTTTTGAACAAACGCCATGGCCACTGTGCCGCCGGGATTCACGCTGACGCGATAGATACCGGGCAGACTCAAGGCGTAAGAACTGCCGAGGCTCTGGTTCACCACCGTCAGCACGTGCGTTGCCTGATTGGCGGCAAAGACGTACTGTTGATTGCGAGTAATAAAGACGCTCGAGGAAAGACCGTTCAGGCCGGAAACGCTGCCATTGGTCTTCTCTGCCGCATAGTTGACCAGGGTCAGGCTGCCATCGCCGGAGCCATAGACCGCGCCTAACTGCTCTTCCGGCATGTTCTGGATGGTAACCGGCAACGCCGCACCGAATCCGGAGATGGAGAACGAACCCGGCGTACCGTTGTAGCCGCTACGGATGTCGTAGTAAGCGTCGACGATCTGCAGGGCGCCCTTGGTCAGGATGCTGGGGTTCTGGATGGCGATCAGGACTCGGTTCGTCAGACCACTCGGCGGAAGGCTGCGGCCCGCAAAATAGGTGGTATTTCCGCAGCCAACCAGCGCTGCGGAGGCCGCCAGGGCGACAATGGCGCAGATCCAAAAACTTCTCTTCTTCAAAATCCCTTACCTCGATCGACAACGCGGTCAAATCCGCGCATCATTGCACTCCCGGAGACCGGAGTCTCCGCATATCCAGAAGACCGGGCTGCCGGCCATGGAGCAAAGGGCACACAGAAGACCCTGCCCGCTTCGGCGGCCACACAGCTTATGACTCCCGAAGTATAACAAAGTGAGCCACGTGTCCGAAGCCCTGCGGCAGAGGAAAGCGACGGCGCCAAACAGGGTCGCTCCGAACCCTGCACAGAAATCGCAGTTGGGCATCCTGGTCCCGGCCAAACTGCCTTCAGCAACAGAGAATGGACCGTGGAAAATGAGGTAGCATTCTAAGAGAATGAACCATCTAGCCGAAATCCTTGCCAGCCGCCCCATGCTCGCCGATGGCGCCATGGGCACCGTGCTTTACTCGCGCGGCGTGTTCATCAACCGCTGCTACGACGAGCTGAATCTCTCCGATCCGGGCCTGATCCTGTCGGTCCATGAGGAGTATCTGCAGGCCGGGGCGGAGGTTCTGGAGACCAACACCTTTGGTGCCAACCGTTTCCGGCTGGCGCGCCACGGACTGGCAGCCAAGATGAAGGAGATTAACGAGGCCGGCGTGCGGCTGGCCCGGCAGGCCGTGGAACACCTCAAGGAAAAGCAAGCCGGAGAGGCATGGGTGGCCGGCTCGGTGGGTCCGCTGGGCGTACGCCTGGAGCCGCTGGGCAAAACCGGGCTGGACGAGGCCCGCGAAGCATTTTCCGAGCAGATTCAGGTTTTGGTGGCAGGCGGCATCGACCTGCTGGTCATTGAGACCATGCCCGCCCTGAACGAGGCGCGGGTAGCGCTGGAGGCTGCACATGCCGTGGCGCCGGAGCTGCCGGTGGTGGTGATGGTCACCGTGGACGACGATTCGAATTGCCTGGATGGAGCTTCTGCCGCGCAGGCCGCTTCCCTGCTCACGGAGTGGGGCGCAACGGTGATCGGCGTAAACTGCTCCACCGGACCGACCACGGTGCTGACCGCCATCGAGGCCATGCGCCAAGCCACCACGCTGCCTCTGGCCGCCATGCCCAACGCCGGCATGCCGCGCGCCGTGGAAGGCCGCAACATCTATCTCTGCTCGCCGGAGTACATGGCCAGCTTCGCGCGCAAGGCGATCACGGCTGGAGCCCAACTGGTGGGCGGTTGCTGCGGCACCACGCCCAACCACATCCGCGCCATGCGCTCTGCGATGCGCGCGCTGGATGCGCAGACCCGCGTGCAGGTGGTGGGCGCCACGCCCGAGATCTCCAGTGAGACGCCGCCGGCCCCGCTGGCCGAGCGCTCGAAGATCGGTTCCCTGGTAGCCCGCAGCGAGTTCATCACCATGGTGGAGATTGTTCCGCCCAAGGGCATTGACTGCTCGAAAGAAATTGAAGGTGCAGGCTTCCTGGCCCGACTGGGCGTGCACGCCATCAACGTGCCTGACTCGCCCCGCGCCAGCGCCCGCATGAGCGCGCAGAGCCTGTGCATCCAGATCCAGCAACACACCGGCATTGAGACCCTCCTGCACTACACCTGCCGCGACCGCAATCTGCTCTCCATCCAGTCGGATCTGCTGGGGGCTTCGTCGATTGGGCTGAGAAACATTCTCTGCCTCACCGGCGATCCGCCGAAACTGGGCAACTATCCGGATGCCACCGCGGTCTTCGACGTGGATTCGATCGGGCTGGTGAATATTGTGAAGCGGCTCAACCACGGGCTGGACATCGGCTCGAACTCGATTGGGGCCAGCACCAATCTGACCATCGGCGTGGCCGCGAATCCCGGCGTGCCCGACATTGAGAACGAGCTGCGCCGCTTTGCCTACAAGGTGGAGGCGGGCGCGGAGTACGCCATTACCCAGCCGGTCTTCGATCTACGCCTGCTGGAGAGCTTCCTGGATCGGATCAAGGAGCACCGCATTCCGATCATTGCCGGCATCTGGCCGCTCACCAGCCTGCGCAATGCCGAGTTCATGAAGAACGATCTGCGCGTGTCGATGCCGGAAGAGATCATGCTGCGCATGGCCCAGGCCGAATCGCCCGATGCGGCGCGCAAGGAAGGCATCAAAATTGCGCAGGAGATGCTGGAGGCCGTGCGCCCGTACGTGCAGGGCGTGCAGGTCTCGGCGCCGTTTGGACGCTACTCAGCTGCGGCGGAGGTGATCGCCAGCGTGCTGCCGGGGGGCGAGCTGCGGTGTGCGGAATAGGCGCCTGATCCAGAGCCGACGAACAGCAATTTGAGAATGGGGGCCCCGCGGCCCCCATTCTTCTTTCCAGGACAGCTCTTCTCTTTTCCCGTTCCGCAGCCCTACAATGATCGAGAGATGCCAACCTTCGAAGAATCGCTGAAGAAGCTGGAATTCATCGTCGAACAACTGGAAAAGGGCGATCTGGCGCTGGAAGAGTCGCTGAAGCTCTTTGAAGAGGGCGTGAGCCTGTCAGCCGACTGCAAGCAGGAACTCGATACTGCCGAAGGCAAGGTGCAGATGCTGGTGAAGCAGCGCGACGGCTCGCTGAAGGTGGAGCCGTTTTTGACGGAAAAGGAGTTTTAGAAGCAGGGACTAGGGACTAAGGGACCGGAGAAATCATCGGGCTGCGCGCCGGATGGCTCTGGTCCCTTTCCTTTTTTGATCCGGGCATTTGTAATGCCGGAGTTAGAATTCAGCCCGCAGCACAAACAGGACACAGTCCCGAGTCCCCAGGTCCCTTAGTCCCTGCCTTCTTCACCCCAGCCACTTGGGATTATGCGCTGTGCCATCGAAGTTCGAGGTCGTCTTGTAGAGTTCGAAGCGGCCGGCCATTGCGGCGTCCTTTGTGCGGGCCAGCAGGCTGGCGCGCTCTCCGGCGGTGAAGGGCTTGAAGGTACGCACGGCTTCAAAGGCCTGGTCGAGAGTGGCCTGGTTGTCGATGCCGGTGATCTGCACGCTGATGGGCAGATTCAGGCAGTAGTGCAGGCACTCGATGGGCTGAACGGTGTTGCTGGTCAGAATGTAGTGGTCGCCGAAGGCCTTCATACCCAGCGGGGCAATGCCTTCGCGAACCAGCACCGGCAGCACATCCTGCTCGAAGCTGCGGAAGTGCGCGTCCATCACGTTCAGCGGCATCTGCGCAGCATCGAAATGGAAGTTGTGGGCGCGAGCAGCTTCCAGAATACGCAGCAGAACATACGGATCCTTGTGGCCGGTGAAACCGATGTAGCGGATCTTGCCCGCCTTCTGCGCTTCGAGGATCGCTTCCAAAGCTCCGCCCTCGGCAAAGATGCGGTCGGGATCTTCCAGGCGGATGACCTCGTGGAACTGCATCAGATCAATGCGGTCGGTGCCAAGACGGCGCAGTGAGTCGTCGATCTGGCGCGCAGCTTCGGCTTTGGTGCGCCCGTCGATTTTTGACATCAGGAAGACCTTCTGCCGCCTGCCCTCTGCAAGAGCCTTGCCCATGCGCTCTTCGCTGACGCCGCCGTTGTAGTCCCAGCAGTTGTCCAGGAAGTTGATGCCGCGGTCGATGGCCTGGTGCATCAGGCGAATGGCCTCGGCCTCGTCGAGATCATGCTTGCCGATGTGGTAGCCACCCAATCCAATGGCAGAAACGTGCTCGCCGGTGCGGCCCAGTGCGCGATAGATCATCTCAGAGGTGGGGGGCTCCGGTGCGGCAGCGTTGGCGAGCAGGGGTTCAGCGGCAGCCAGCCCAGCCGCAACCGTGGCAGTGCGAAGAAAGTCTCTGCGGTCCATGAAAAGCTCCGAATGCGGGGAATGGCGGGCGGAGGCGGTGCAGAAGTCCGCCCGCATTTATAGGATGGCAGAGCAGAGAGGGAAGATTCTCGTGTTAGCTCCAAGTATGGAGCTGAAAAGCAGGCGGCTACAGCGGTTCTCCAATTGCTCTACCCCGAAATCGCAACCGCTGAGTGGCTTTTTCCTCAAGAAAAAGCCACATCGCATAATCTTGGCAAAGGCTACATCTATTGGAGAACCGCTCTAGCCACGCCCGGAGTCGCTGCCGCAGCGTTTGGCCAGCCGGGCAACGGTGGCCTGCTCGCGCATTACCTGCTGCAAGGGCCGCGCCGGCGTGCCGAAGAAGACGGTGCCAGGCTTGTGCCCCTCGTTGGTGAGGGTTTTGCCATTGAAGACGCCGGATTGGCCGCCCAGAATCACGCCCGGGCCGATGGTGACGTGGTCGCCGATGCCCACCTGGCCGGCGAGGACGGCATTGTTGCCCACCGTGCTTGAACCGGAGATGCCGGTGCCCATCACCAGAATCACGTCGGAACCAATCTGGCAGTTGTGGCCCACGTGCACCAGGTTGTCGATCTTGGTGCCGCGGCCGATGCGGGTCTCTTCCAGCGCGCCACGGTCGACGGTGGAATTGGCGCCGATCTCCACATCGTCTTCGAGCACCAGCGTTCCCTGCTGCGGGAACTGGGTGTAGCGGCCGGTGGCGTTGTCGCGCACGTAGCCGAAGCCATCGGCGCCGAGCACCACGCCCGCATGTAGAATGACGCGGTCGCCCAGCGTCGCGCCCGGATAGATTGTCACGCGTGGATAGATCCGGCAGTCCGCGCCCATCTTGACGCCCTCGCCAATCACCGCGCCAGCCTCGATGCGTGTGCCTTCGCCGATCACCGCTCCCGCGCCCACCACGGCGCAAGGACCAACCGTAACGCCAGCGGCGATCTGCGCGCTTCCATCAACTACTGCGCTGGGATGGATGCCGGCACACGGCAGAGGCTTGGCGAGCAACTTGGCCGCGCAGGCAAACCACAGGCGCGGATCGCGGACTTCGACGATAGCTGCGGAAGTCGCCGCGCCACCGCGCAGGCCGGGCTTGAGCACCACCACGCCCGCGCCGCTCGCAAGCGCTTCGGCAGCAGAGGCGCCGTCTTCGGCAAAGGCGATCTCCGTAGCTGTTGCCTTGGCAGGCGAGTTCACTCCGGTAAGGACCGTCTCTTCCCTTCCCTCGATCAGGGTGCCACCGAGTTGCGCGATTAGTTCTGCCAAAGTCATGGATGCCTCCTCAGTAGAGCGGCGCTTCGCCCTGCGGGCGGGTCTTCCAGCGGCGATGAATCCAGAGCCACTGATCGGGGGCGCGGCGAATCCACTGCTCAATGGCGCGGGTGCAGCGCTGCGTACCTTCCAGAATGTCGGCCGTCACGTCGTCGGTGTGCGGAATCTGCACCTCTTCGCCGAAGTGCAGCACGTATTTTTTCTCCGCTGGCTCCCAGAGCATGAAGCCGGGCAGCACAGCCGAGCCGGTCTTGCGGGCGATGTGCGCCAATCCCGTGCCGGTGCAGGCCGGGACACCGAAAAAGTCTACAAAGCCGCCCTGCGGCGGGGTCATGTTGGTATCCATCAGGATGCCCACCGTCCGGCCTTCACGCATGGCGGTGATCAACCCGCGACCGAAGTCGTCCTTGTGGATGACCTCATTGCCGTGCAGGCAGCGGATGCCGTTCACAAAGCAGTCGAGTTTGCGGTTGTCCAGCCGGCGGATGATCATCGACATGGGGTAGCCCATCAGCGAGTGGTAGAAGCTGGACAGTTCCCACGCGCCCAGATGGCCGGTGATGATCATGACGCCCTTGCCGCGCGCCCTGGCTGCGAGGTAATTCTCCAGGCCCTCGGTGCGAGCCCAGTAGCGCAGGTTCTCCGGGGTGTAGCGGGTCATGCGGCAGAACTCGACCAGTTGCCAGCCCAGATGGCGATAGACGCCGCGCAAAATTTTTTCTTTGGCTTCCAGGGTGAGCTCCGGCATGGCTAGTTCCAGATTGCGCAGCCCCACCTGGCGCAGTCGGCCGTGGAGCCGGTAGACAAGGCTGGCCAGCAAACCCGAGAGCAGGCGAGCTACGGGACGCGGCAACCATCCCAGGAAGCGCGCGATGCCCACCACCAGCCAGTATTGAATGCTCTCGATCATGGTTTGGAACCCTGTCTAGTGTAGGTCATGGGACGCAGCATGTCAGCCCGGAGCACCTGCGGTGCGGCAGACGCGCTGCGCGCCGGTTGCTCGGTTGTGGACATGACTTCGCACCAACCGAGCCTTGTTGCTGCTCCCAGAGAACCGATGAGGCAAGCAGAGCTTTGCACAGGACCTTGCGATATGCTCAAGAATATGGTGCGTTTCACGGTGCTGGCGTCAGGATCAAAGGGCAACAGCACAGTTGTCAGCGGTGGACGCACGCGGATTCTGCTCGATGCCGGGCTGAGCTGCCGGGAGCTGTTCCGGCGGATGCGCCTGGCAGGCGAAGATCCGGAGTCGCTCGACGCGATCCTCATCACCCACGAGCATGCCGACCACGTGAACGGCGTGGCGGTGACGGCACGCAAGCTGGGGATTCCGGTTTACTTTACCGAGGCGACCCACCGGGGCTGGATGCGCTGGCTGACGCCCCGGCGACAGATGAGCTACGCCGAGTGGATGGAACGGATGCGCCGCCAGGCCGCAGAACGGATGTTGGAAGCCGATCCGGCCGAGAACGAGCCGGCGACCGAAGACGCGGATGAGGCGCAGACTTCCGCTGAAGTCGTTGATTCCAAGGAGAATTCATCCGACTCCAAGCCGCCGTCGCGCAAAGAGGACCCTACGTGGCTGCCGGCGGTGGAGTTCTTCCGCGCTGGCGAACAGTTCTCCATTGGTGACTTGACGATTCACCCCTTCACCACGCCGCACGACGCGGCCGATCCGGTGGGCTTTGTGCTGGAAGCGGAGGGCGTGCGGATGGGCTATGCGACGGATCTGGGCTATGTGCCGCCGAACGTGAAGGAGCAGCTGACCAAACTCGACCTGCTGTTGCTGGAGTCGAACCACGACCTGGAGATGCTGCGTGATGGGCCCTACCCCTGGGCGGTGAAGCAGCGGGTGCTGTCCAGGGTAGGTCACCTGTCGAACGACGCCACCTCGGAGTTCCTTTTGAAGGATTACGATGGGGGAGCTGCCTACGTAATCTTGGCGCATCTGTCGGAAAACAATAATCTTCCGGAACTGGCGCGATTGGCGGCGGAACGCGCGCTGACCCATCAACCCGATCTGCTCTGCAACCGGTTACTGGTGGCCAGCCAACAGGAACCTTTAGATTCTGTGTCATTTTAGTAAACTTCGATTACAATAGTGATAGACAGGTGAAAGTCTGTTCTAAATTGGATTGGCAGGAGAAACAAGCTAGGACGGTTTTGCCGTGGCCGGATGAGGGAGCACGAGAAGTCGCTGAATTCCGCGTTTCGACTCATAACTCCGCCAACCGAATGCCGCGTGGGCCGCGCGCCTGGAGCGCGGTGAACGAATCCTCAGCAAAGCGAGTCTAACAAATTATGGCAAGAACCCGTTGCACAGATCGAGTCGTGGGTGCCATTTTGGCAAGTTGGCGATACGATATCTCCGGCATCACCCCCGAGATGCGGAAGGATTACGAGCAACACTTTGCAGAGTGCGCCCACTGCAGTGCACGTCAGCGCTTCCATCGCAGTCTGGATGTTTCGCTGGCTGCCCTCACTTCAACCGCTGCACTTTTTTTTCTTTTTGCACTGGCTGTACTGAAGCACATCAAGCCGCTGGAGCACGTTGCCTTCAACGTCTTCGGTCTGGATATTGTCGACACCTATCACATGCTGGTTTCGGCAGGGATTGCAGGACTGTGCTTCTCGGTGATTGCGCTGGCTGTGGTGCTGACCGCGACGCCCGCGCCCACCTATCTGGGCGGCCTTGCCGCCGAGCGCGCCCGGCTGATCGAAGAACGGCTGCCGGCCGCCATCAAATCCCTGCGCCCCCGCTGACGACTACCGCGCGGCGCGTGATACCTTGAGGCCTCCCCGAACGGGAGGTCTCTGTCACTTTTGCGAAGAACAAACATGGATGCAAAACGGCGAAGCCCTGGGGCTTCGCCGTTGGTGTTTGCGGCAGGATCGCAGCTACTTCACGATGGGGATACGCATGTCGTTGCCGGTCATCTCCTTGGGCAGGCCCATGGCCAGCGAGGCAAGGATGGTGGGAGCAATGTCGCGCAGGCTGCCGTCGTTGCGCAGGCGGAAGTGCTTGGCTTCCTCCGCGACGTAGAGGAACGGCACCGGGTTGGTGGTGTGCGCGGTATGAGGCTCGCCGGTAACGGGGTCCACCATGGTCTCGCAGTTACCGTGGTCGGCGGTGACAAGCCAGATGGCGTTGCGTTCGCGGACGGCCTGGTAGATGCGCGTCAGCTGGATATCGACAGCCTCGACGGCCTTGATCGCCGCGGGCAGAACGCCGGTGTGGCCCACCATGTCGGGGTTGGCAAAGTTGGAGATCACCACGTCGAAGGCGGTGTCCTGAATGGCCTTGACAATGGAGTCGCCCACCGCCACCGAGCTCATCTCCGGCTGCAGATCGTAGGTGGCCACCTTGGGCGAGGGCGTCAGGATGCGTTCTTCGCCGGCAAAGGGTTTTTCCGTGCCGCCGTTGAAGAAGAAGGTCACGTGCGCGTACTTCTCGGTCTCCGCAGTGCGCAGATTGCGCAAGCCGGCGTCGCCGAGCACGTTGCCCAGGATGTGCGCCATGGACTGCGGCGGGCTGACGACGGGCAGCTCGAACCTTTCGTCGTACTGCGTCATGCAGGTGTAGTGCAGGTTCTTGGGAATCGAGTTGCGGGGAATGATCTTGTCCAGTGCTTTCCAGGCATCCAGGTTGCGGCCACCCTCGGCGTTGATGCCGCTCTCGCGGCAGAGCACGCGGGTTACCTGGCGGGCGCGATCGGCGCGGTAGTTGAAGTTGAGCACCGCGTCTTCGTTCTGGATGAGGCCCAGGGGCTGGCCCTTCTGGTCGACGATGACCACCGGAATCACGAACTCGTCGTTGACGCCGGCGTTGTAGCTGGCGCGGATGGCATCCACAGCGTTGGTGGCCGTGCCGCCCTCGCTCTTGCCGGTCACCATGGCGTCAAAAGCCTTCTTCTGGCGCTCCCAACGCTTGTCGCGGTCCATGGCGTAGTAGCGACCGCTGACCGTGGCCACCTTGCCAATGCCGTACTCGCGCATCTTCTGCTCGAGCTTGGCTACATAGTCGGCGCCGGAGGCCGGCGGCGTGTCGCGGCCGTCCAGATAGGCGTGGACGAAGACCCGCTCCAGGCCCGCCTGCTTGGCGGCGCGGAGGATGGCGTAAAGATGTTCCTGATGCGAGTGAACGCCGCCATCGGAGACCAGACCGAGCAGGTGCAGCGCGCGGCCCGACTTGCGGGCATGCTCGAAGCTGGCCTGGATCTGGGCGTTATCCTTCAGCGTATTGTCGGCCACCATGCAATCGATGCGGGTGATGTCCATCTGCACCACGCGGCCGGCGCCAATATTCAGGTGGCCCACTTCGCTGTTGCCCATCTGCCCGTCGGGCAAGCCCACAAAGTGCTCGCTGGCCTGGATGAGAGTGTTGGGATACTCCCGCATGAGCAGGTCGAAGGTGGGCTTGTGAGCCAGAGCGACAGCGTTGTTCTCAATCTGCGGACGATACCCCCATCCATCCAGGACGGTGAGCACGACAGGACGTTTGATTGCCATGGTCAGGAATACACCTCAATTTCGTGTCGAACGTATCTCTTTCAGGATAACGTGCCGGGGCCGTTCCGGGCTTGTGACCGGCTTCACGCGCTGGGCCGGATCGGGAAAGAGGGCCGCTTGTTCGATGAGGGTGTGCGGGCGCGGGATGCAGGCGGCGAGGGACGGAATCGGCGGGAAGATTCAATTTGGGCCGGAGTGGCGTGAGTTAGACGCTCTCCGCCACTCCGCGCGCAATGGAAAGATGCAATCGGGAAAGCTGTCAGGATGGATCGTCCTGCGATCCAGCGTTATTGCTTGCTCTCCTGTTTCCGCTGCACATAGGTCTGCGTCGGTGCAGCCACCTTGCCCGCAGTTTGTTTCACCTGCAGCTTCAGATTCTCCACGCCTGGACCGCCCTTCAGATCGGTCACATACTCCAAGGCGTACTGGTGGGCCATGCGCAGCGCGACATCGTTAAAATAAGGTTCGAGAGAGACCGGATTGCCCAGGCCCATCCAGTAGCTCATGCCCCCCGTGGCCTCAGAGACCTCCTCCAGCAGATTCTGTCCGGTACTGGCAGCGTAGACGGTGCTGTCCATCCCCCCGCGACTGCCCCAGTACATCGAGTACACGACCAGGTTACTGCGCAGCGCGTCGGAGATTGCGGCCAGGACATACGGATCGTCGGGGTTGTAGATCTCTTCGTAGTAATCCACGCCATCGGTAATCATCACCACTTCGCGCCGCGCCTGGCGGTCCTTCGATGGCCAGTTCTTGGCCAGATCGGAGAGACAGAAGTAGGGGCTGGCGCTGATCCCGGGCGAACCGCCCGCCGGAAGCCGCAGCCCGCGCAGTGCCGCGGTATGGTCTGTGGTGAGGGGCCCGGCCAGCAGCGCGCGGCCATTGGCCATATACGCAACGGCAACCGCCGCTCCCTGGGGCAGCTTCTGAATGAAGTCCTGAATGGAGGAGAACTGCGTTCCCAGGCTGGTCTGCGCGCCGGCATCGATCAGCAACACCACCTCGATCCGGTTTGCCGCGTCGGCCAGCGGCGTCCAGCCGGTCACGCTGGAGTCCTTTCCGCCCACCTTCAGTTGCAGGTCTTCCACCGGAACCGGGGCCAGCATCTCCTTGCCCTTCTGCGGCAGAATCGTCACCACAGCCTTTCCCTGACCGCTGTCATTCCCTTTCGATACCGCGAACGCCGGCGTCAACGCCAGCGTTATGGCCATAGCCACCGATGCCGTTGCCAGTGATCCATTCCGTCTCATAGCAGGCACTCCCTCTGAGCGTTTATCCCCCTGCAGGATACGCCCGGGGGATCCAAAACGCTCTATCAACGTTAGACGGTAGATTTCAGTCAATCGTCGCGGTGCAAATCGCCGGATTCGCTCTTGCCGGAGCGCGGCCCGAACTCCCGCGCTGCGGCGAGGGCGGAGGAAGAGCCGGAGCCGTCCATGCGCAGGGGGATGCTCTGGCGGAAGGCAACCGCCAGAGCGGCTGTGCGGCTTACTCCGCCGTGTGCTTGTGCGCAGCGTGTTTGCCGGCTTTGGCCTGCGGTTTGGCCGCAGTGTGGCCCTTCTTCCCAGATTTTGCAGCGGGCTGCGCGTGCCGCTTGCCAGCAGGTCTCGCAGCGGCTTTGCCGTGCGGCTTCGCGCTGCCGGCCGGCACGTGTCCCCGGGCTGCAACTGCTCTGTGTCCTCTGCCCTTCGGCTTCCCTTCATCTTCCGGAATCGGCGGCGCACCCACCAGATTCAACAGCAGGTTATCCGACGACTTGAAGAGATTGAAGTGGGTGACGTGGGGCAGGCGGCGGCCTTCCGTAACCGCAACAAATAACGCCGTATGGCTGGCCGGATGGAGGGCGATGTAGGTGATGAAACCGGCGCCGCCGCCGGTCTTCTCAATCAGGTGCGAGGGGTCGCTGGCGGGCAGCACGTGCACCCAGCCCAGGCCCAGGCCGCTGGGGTCGCCGCCGTAGTTGAGCCCGTTCATGCGGATGAGCTGGTCGGGGGTGAAGTAGACATCGGTGGCCTGGTGCGGTTGCACGGGAAAGCCCTTGCCGCCGGTGCCGAGCAGGTACTTGAGCCAGTGCGCCATATCGACGGGGGTGGAGTAGAGGCCGCTGCTGCCCTCGGTGGCGTCGGTGACGGTGCAGGCACCATCGTCCTGGGGGCTGGCCATCAGCCGCTTGCACTGCTCGGGGGTGGGATAGTAGGTGGTCTCCCACATGTCCAGAGGTTTGAGGGTGCGCTCGCTGAGCAGCTTCGAGTAGGGCTGGTGCGCGGCGCTTGCGATGGCGTCGCTGAGCAAGTCGTAGCCAATGTTGGAGTAGGAGGCGATGGTGCCAGGTTTGGAGCGCAACGCCTGCTTGGGCAGCCAATCCCAGCGCAGGTCGTAATCCGGATAGGTGAAGTGCGCCATGCCTGCGGGCGGATAGCCGAGCTCGCGATGCAGGCCCGCGGTGTGCGTGGCCAGATCCAGCAGCGTGATCGGCTGGCCCCCGCGCTGGGGCACGGTTTTGCCTTCGGGCGCGTACTTCTGCAGGGGATCGTTTAGCTGCAGGGTGTGGTCGAGCACCAGCTTGGTGAGCAGATCGGTGGTGAAGATCTTGGTGAGCGAGCAGAGCCGGACTACGGAGGTCTTGGTAGGCGGCTGGTGCGAAGAAGGCGCGTCTTCGCCGTAGCCCTCGATGAAAACCTTGTCGTTGTGCACAATGACCAGCACCATGCCGGTGGTGCCGGAATGGCTGTACAGCTCCTGGCCCATGGCGCTGGCGGATTGCAGATTGACGGCAGTGGGGTTAGCGGTTTGTGCAAGGGAGAGAACAGAGCCAACGGCAAGAAGAAGGGAATATGAAAGCGAACGGACCATTCTTTCCATAGTAAAAGCTTGCTGGAAACGATGAAACCTCCACGATGCACTTCCGCGCAGGGAGAACCCGATCGAATAACCGCAAAAAGTAATACGGGAGAGACCGAAGTCTCTCCCGTATTCACTTCAATATGGCCACGTTGGCCGCACCGCAGGGCATTGCATGCAGCAGCTGCCTTCGGCCATGTCACAGTCACAACGCCTCCACAATGGACGCGAAGCGAGTTGGCCCCACCGTAGGGCATTGCATGCGGCGGCTGCCTTCAGCACCCTTATGGATGCAGCATGACAGTGCCGAAGGCAGTTGGCCCCACCGCAGGTGGTTAGCCCTTGTAGTTGATGGACTTGCCGCCCATGAAGCGGGCTGCCGGTCCGAGCTCTTCTTCGATGCGGAGCAGCTGGTTGTACTTGGCGATACGGTCGGTGCGGCTAACCGAACCGGTCTTGATCTGGCCCACGCCGGTGGCCACGGCAAGGTCGGCGATGAAGGTGTCCTCGCTCTCGCCCGAGCGGTGGCTCATGACCGCGGTGTACTTGTGGCGGCGGCCCAGCTCGATGGCGTCCAGGGTCTCGGACAGGGTGCCGATCTGGTTGACCTTGATGAGGATGGAGTTGGCCACGCCCTCTTCAATGCCGCGATCCAGGCGCTGCACGTTGGTCACGAACAGATCGTCGCCGACCAGCTGGATCTTGTCGCCGAGCTTATCGGTGAGCAGACGCCAGCCGGCCCAGTCATCCTCAGCCAGACCGTCTTCGATGGAGACGATCGGGTACTGGCGGACCCAGTTATCCCAGAAGTGGACCATCTCGTCGCTGGTGAGCTCGCGCTTGTCGCTCTTCTTGAAGACGTACTTGTTCTTTTCCTTGTCGAAGAACTCGCTGGCGGCCGGATCGAGGGCGATGGCAATCTGCTCGCCGGGCTTGTAGCCGGCAGCTTCGATGGCCTCGAGGATGAGCTCGATGGCTTCGGTGTTGGACTTGAGCGAGGGAGCAAAGCCGCCCTCGTCGCCCACCGCGGTGTTGTAGCCCTTCTTCTTGAGCACGCCCTTCAGGGTGTGGAAGGTCTCCGCCGACCAGCGCAGCGCTTCAGAGAAGCGGCTGGCGCCGATGGGCATGATCATGAACTCCTGGAAGTCGACGTTCGAGTCGGCATGCGCGCCGCCATTCAGAACGTTGAGCATCGGGGTGGGCAGAATGGAGGCGTTGACGCCGCCCAAATAGCGGTAGAGCGGAATCTCCAGGGTCTGAGCAGCGGCGCGGGCGGTAGCCAGCGAGACGGACAGAATAGCGTTGGCGCCCAGCTTGCCCTTGTTCGGAGTGCCATCGATCTCGATCATGGTCTGGTCGATCAGGCGCTGGTTGAGGGCGTCCATGCCCTCCAGCTCCGGTGCCAGCACGCTCTCGACGTTCTCCACGGCCTGCAGAACACCCTTGCCCAGGTAGTGGCTCTTGTCGCCGTCGCGCAGCTCAACAGCCTCGTGCTCGCCGGTGGAAGCGCCCGAGGGCACAATGGCGCGGCCGCGCTCGCCGCTCTCCAGAATTACGTCGGCTTCCACGGTGGGGTTGCCGCGCGAGTCCAGGACTTCACGGGCATGAATGGCAACAATCTCAGTCATATCGCTCCTCGTAATGTGGTGCTGCAGCCGGTCGTTCAGTTTGGGACGGCGATCCACGGCCAAAGCTTCACCGGCGGCGCTGCGAATCATATTCAGAAGCTCTGGCACCTAGGGGGATCTCCTCTCCGTCGGATTGTGGCCTCTCCCGGATCCGTAGCGGCCTGGATGCAACTTCCGCTCGCAAGCGGGGCTGGCAGTTGCCCGGGCTCTTCGCAATCCGGGAGCAAGCCGGCCTGGAAGGCACAATTCCCTATCAATTCTAGCAAGCCGGGCCGTGAAATTGAGTGTGGCGGGGGGCACAAGCAGAGAAACGGGCCGGAGAAGAGAAAAAATTACCCGGCCCGTAACGAACTTGATGCGTACCCGGGTAGGAACCTCTGCGAGGCAAAACCCTCTGCGGCTGTGGTGGAAGGCCTTAACCCACGCTAATCTTACCTTGGGAAATCCGGCATAGACGCCGGAAGACCTTTTTGAGGCGCAACTGTTCATGACCCGGCGGGTTGGACCATGCAGGTGGTTTTCCCGGCTGGGCAGGGGAGGCCCCGACGATGGAGAAACGGATGAGACGCACGCTTTTTGCTTGCCTTGTCCTGGCCGCTGGCGCAACCGCTCTGGCTGCCCAGGAAGAAGGACAGACGAATCCTTACGCTGGGACTTCCAATCCTCCGCCGGAAGACATCACCATCACCACCAACGCGCAGCCGACTCCAAAGCCCTCGGCCGGCCATCCGCTGGTGGCCCCGCAGCAGAATACCCGTTACCAGCAGCCGAGCTCCTCGTACACGTCGAGCAGCAACCGGCAGCCGGCGAACGACGACGGCATTGTGCAGAGGTCGCCCGATTCCAGCTATCAGGATCCGGAGTCGAACCTGTATCAGCCGCTGCAGCCGAGCAGCCGCTACAATCCTGCGCCCGCAAAGCGCTACCAGGCCGCGCCCAGCAACGCCTATCAGTCGTCGCAAACCGACCCGTACTATCAGGACGCGCCCAGCAGCCGGAACCAGCAGCCGTCGGCCAATCGCTATCAGTCGACCCAGCCGGACCCCTATTACCAGGACAGCCCGCCCAGCCCCTACCAGCCGGCGCAGAACACGCGGTCCACCGCGCAGCAGGGTACGCCGTATCAATACCAGTCGACGCAGCCCGATCCGTACTACCAGCAGCAGGCGCCGACCAAGATGTACCGGCCGCCGAACCTGACGCACTCCACCACCGCGCAGCAGGACCCGTATTACCAAACCCAGCAGAATGGCGCCAATGATCCGTCGGGCCAGTACGATCCCAACTACCAGAGCGGCCAGCCAACGCTCAGCCGGCGCATCTCGCCTGCCTACGATCCGGATGGCGACATCGTGCGCCCGTCCGCACTGGGGGCACAGCAGCTGGCGGAAGGTACAACGATTCGCGTCAATCTGGTGGGCCGCATCTCCTCGGCTGACGCCGTCAACGGGCAGCGCTTCCGCACCCGGGTGGTGAACGACGTGTTGCAGAACGGACGGGTGCTGATCCCGGCCGATTCGGAGATTGACGGCCGCATCTACGGCATCTCGCGGGGCCACGTGGGCGGTGGCGGTTCCATGCATCTACGTCCGGAGATGGTGATTCTGAACGATGGCACGCGCTTCAAGCTCTCCGCGCAGGTGACCGGAGCGCCAGGCGCCAACGCGCATATCGGCATTGAGGGCACGGTAAAGGCCGGCTCGCGACTGAAGCGCGACACCATCGAGTACGGCAGCGCGATGGGCGTAGGCGCGGGCACAGGCGCGTATCTGGGCGGACCGGCCGGCGCAGTTGCAGGCACGGTCATCGGCGCAGGCGTGATCACGGCGCATCTGCTGATCAGCCATTCGCAGGCCACGCTGGAGAGCGGCACGCCGCTGCAGTTCACCCTGACCCAGCGGCTGAATCTGGTTCCCTCGCCCTACGGCGATTAGCTTCAACACCGAACAGCAATGCAGAAAAACAGGCGGCCAACCAGCCGCCCTTTCTGTTTGTGCTGGGATTTCCGCATCCCAAGCGGCGGCAAACGATGCCGCAAGCGCATTTAAACTGGATGTTAATCAAGCACCTCAGCGCTGCGCCGTTTTTGAGTTGGTGAGCGCTGTGAATCTGCGACCGGTTGCAAGGGAGTCAGAACAGGATTATGGACAAGTTTGTCATTCGCGGCGGCAATCCACTGGTGGGCACCATTCGCGTCTCGGGCGCCAAGAACTCGGCGCTGCCCGCGATGGCCGCCGCCATCCTCACGGAAAAGCCGGTGATCCTGGACAACGTTCCGCAGGTGCGCGACATCAACACCGAGCGGCGGCTGCTGGCCTCGATGGGCGCGGAGATCGCGGTGGACGAGAAGACCGGGCGCACCACGCTCTGCTGCGCGTCTCTGTCGGACCCGGTGGCGCGCTACGAGATTGTGAAGACCATGCGCGCCAGCTCGCTGGTGCTGGGGCCGCTGGTGGCCCGCACCGGCATGGCGCGGGTGGCGATGCCGGGCGGCTGCGCCATCGGCGGACGTCCAATCGACCTGCACATCAAGGGACTGGAGAAGATGGGCGCCACCATTACCCAGGAGCACGGCTACATTGAAGCCCGTACCGAGCGGCTGCACGGCGCACACATTGTCTTTGACAAGATCACGGTGACCGGCACCGAGGATCTGCTGATGGCCGCGGTGCTGGCCGAAGGCGACACGCTGATGGAGAACTGCGCGCGCGAGCCGGAGGTGAGCGATCTGGCGGCGCTGCTGAAGAAGATGGGCGCCAAGATCGAAGGCGCCGGCACCTCGACCATCCGCGTGCGCGGCGTGGCCAAACTGAAGGGTGCAACTCACGCCATCATTCCGGATCGCATTGAGGCAGGAACCTTCCTGCTGGCCGGGGCCATCACCCACGGCGATCTGATTGTTTCGGGTTGCGGACCGGCCCACCTGGGCGCGGTGATTGCCAAACTGACCGAAGCCGGCGCAACCATCGAAACGCTGGGACCGGATTCGCTGCGCGTGCGCGGAGCCGAAAAGCTGCACGCCGTCGACATCTCCACCGAGGAGTATCCCGGCTTCCCCACCGACATGCAGGCCCAGTACATGGCCCTGGCCACGCAGGCCGAGGGCGTGAGCCTGATCAAGGAAAACATCTTCGAGAACCGCTTTATGCATGTACAGGAATTGGTACGCATGGGCGCGAACATCAAGGTGGATGGGCGCACGGCCACGGTGCGCGGCAAGGCGCCGCTCTCGGCCGCGGCGGTGATGTGTTCAGACCTGCGCGCCTCGGCCTCGCTGGTGCTGGCCGCGCTGGTGGCCGATGGCGAGACCATCGTCGATCGCGTCTACCACATGGACCGCGGCTACGAGCACTTTGAAGAGAAGCTGCACGGCGTGGGCGCCCAGATCCAGCGCATGGGCAACATCTTCCCGCCCCACGAAGAAGAGTAAACATTGCAGGCAGCGGGTCTGACATAGAGATGCACAGCGCCCTTACAGGGCGCTTCCCTTTGCTTGCGGCTGGTCCCAGCACGTCGCTTTGCTCCGTGCTGGGCTACTGGCATAACACCCCTGCGGGGTGTTTCTTTATCCCAGAAAAACTATAGCTGCACGTCGTAGGCCGGCAGAATGCCAAGTTCAGCGGCGGTGCGGAAGAAGCCGCGCATGCCATCGATGCACTCCTGGTCGAGAACGTAGTGGATGTTCCGCGACAGGTAGGTGCGGATGGTGGCGGCCGGGACCGGCAGCCGCACGGACCACTCAGCGACCAGCACCTCCACGTTGGCCAGGCCGTGATCGCGGGAGCGGATGCAGTCTTCGGCAACCATTTCCAGCGAGGCCGTGATCTGTTCTACAGGTCTGCTGCATGCAATGCCAGTGCACCAGACGGCGGAGATGTAGGGCAGGCCGGTCAGGGCGCGCCACTCGTCGGCCATATCGTGATAGACCAGCTCCTCGCCGGTGCGGGCCTGGCGGGCCTGCTGGTCTTCCAGAGCCAGCAGAGCGGGATCGCCAATGACCACAGCAGCGTCCGCCGCGGCCAGCATCCGGTCCAGGTCGGCGGCCAGAGGCAGAAACGGCACCTGTCCATTACCCCATTTGTGGAAGAGCATGCGGGCGTAGGTGACGGTGGTGCGGCTGGCTGTGTCAGCGGCAACCGAGCGAATCTGCTCAAGGGGCTGAGCCGCGCGGCGTACCAGGATGAGCGAGCGGATATGCCCCTTGGAGCCGATGGTGCAGCCGGGCACGATGCGCAACTGCGGATGGGCGGCGAGCGCGGCAATGGGGATCAAGCCAAGATCGGCCTCGCCCGTGGCCAAGCGCCGCGCACACTCCGAGGGCATCATGCGGTCGATGCGGTAGCGGAGGGCAAGCTCCGGGGCGAGCGGGGGATGTTCGAAGTCCCACATCAGCGGGGCGGGATTGAGGAAGTCAATGGCGGCTATGCGCAGCCGGGCGTCGAGCGTTGAAGTCACGCTCATTAGAGTATCAAGGCCGGCCGGGGATGCAAGGCGCGGGTCTTCGCAACCGGGTGGGGCCGCGCAAGAGGATTGACAGCCGGAATTGGCGGCGGTAAGGTGAGCGGAACACATTCCTGCAGCGGTTTTGTTTTTTTGCGCGAAATGTAAATTGTAGCGAAACGAAACAGTCAGGCGGAATCCATGAGCTCGCAATTCCCCCATGCGAAGCTGGAGCCGGCTGCCAGCCTGGACGAAGAGCGTCTGGCGTGGCTGGCGATGACGTTGGCCCCCGGCCTGGGCCCCAAGCGCATTCTGGACGCCATGCAGGCGGTCGAGAATCCCGCCCAAATCCTCAGTATGCGGTTGACCGAGCTGGAAGGCCTGCGTCTGCCGGCCGAGGCGGCGCAGTTCCTTTTTGACGGCAAGGCACGGGCGGCGGCGGAGGCGGAGTGGGCGCGGGTCCAGGCCCAGGGCGCCACGCTGATTAGCTTTGGCTGCCCGGCCTATCCGGAGCAGTTGAAGGAGATCTACGACCCACCACCGGTGCTGTGGGTGCGGGGCGATGTGCGGCTGCTGGCCAGGCCTTCGCTGGCCGTGGTGGGCACGCGGCATCCCACGCCCTATGGCACGGGGATGGCAGAGCTGCTGGCGCGCGATCTGGCGGCGCGGGGGATGGTGATCGTGAGCGGGATGGCGCGGGGCATCGACAGCGCCGCGCACAAGGGTGCACTGGCGGCACGGATGCCCACCATCGCCGTCTGGGGCACGGGAATCGACGTGGTGTACCCCAAGGAAAACCGCAAGCTGGCCGAAGAGATTCTGGAGCTGGGCGGAGCAATTGTGAGTGAACTGCCCATCGGCACCTTCCCTGCTCCGCAGAACTTTCCCCGCCGCAACCGCATCCTGAGCGGGCTGGCTGTGGCCGTGCTGGTGGTGGAAGCCGGCGAAAACTCCGGCACGCGGGTGACCGCCCGCTGCGCCGCCGAGCAGAACCGCGACCTGTACGCCGTGCCGGGCAACGTGACCAACAAGGGTTCCTGGACGCCTAACACACTGATTAAACAGGGAGCCAAGCTGGTAGCTACCTGGGAAGACATCTGGGAAGACCTGCCCTCGCAGGTGCGGCTGGAGCTGGAGGCCGAAGCCGGCGGTGAATCCCGCGACCAGACGCCCGCATCCTTATTAACCGAACCGCTGCTCCGGCCCCACGAAGCCATGGTGCTGGAGATCCTGAAGGCCGACGAAAGCCTGCAGATCGATGAGGTTCTTGAGCTTCTGGAGATGCAATTGACCTCCTCGGAGGTGTTTACGGCGCTGTTCGAGCTGGAGATGGCGGGGCGCATTCGGCAACTGCCGGGCAAGAACTACGTCAAAACGATGTGATGCAGCCATTCCCATGGTTCCTGATCAACGCTTTGGGAAAGCCTGCAATCCGGATCGGGAGTGTGAAAGACTGGTCAGCGAATCGCCTCTCAACCGCGTGGAAAGGTGCATCTAGCTTGAGCCCACATCATAACCAACTGATTCAAAATGAATAACCAGTGTCTATGGAATGCGCTACAAGGCCAAATCGGGGGCTCGACAGTCCCCGGAAATGGTACAGACCGGATGGGAATTTGATTTCCCGAGTGGAAATGGCACGGCCTTCCATGGTAGGGTCCAACACTTGTAGCCTCTTTTTTCCCGGAGCGGCTATCGGACCGTCGGATCGAGGGGCCGGAGCCAAGGCTGTCCCTGCTTTCAACAGACGGCTCTTGACGGACAGGTTAGTGTAATAAGGATGGCAATGAGCAAAGCATTGGTGATCGTGGAGTCGCCGGCCAAGGCGAAGACGATCGAAAAATATCTCGGCAAGGGATTCGAGGTGCGCGCCTCGATCGGCCATATTATGGACCTGCCGAAGAATGACATTGGCGTGGAGCTGAAGAAGCGAACCTTTGAGCCGGAGCTGGTCGTCTCGCCCGGCAAGGAAAAGGTTGTGGAGCAGCTGAAGAAGTCCGCAGCCAAGGCCGACGAAGTGTACCTGGCGCCTGACCCTGACCGCGAAGGCGAGGCCATTGCCTATCACCTGGCTTTGCAGCTGGGCAAAACCGCCAAAGACCGGAAGAAAATCCGGCGGGTGACCTTCAACGAGATCACCAAGAAGGCCGTACAGGAGGCCTTCAACCATGCGCGCGACATTGACCAGAACCTGGTGGACGCGCAGCAGACCCGCCGCGTTCTGGATCGCCTAGTGGGCTACCAGATCTCTCCCCTGCTCTGGGACAAGGTGCGCCGGGGGCTTTCGGCCGGGCGTGTGCAGACCGTGGCCGTGCGCCTGATCGTGGAGCGCGAGCGCGAGATTGGCAGTTTTGTTCCGCTGGAGTACTGGACGCTGGATGCCTTCCTGCATCCGGAGAAGCAGACGGCGAAGAGCTTCAAGGCGCGCTTCATCGGCATCGAAGGCGAGCCCGCCCGCGTGGCCAATGGCAAGGACAAGGACGGCAAGGCGCAGTGGATTGCCAACTCGCTGGGCTCGAAGGCGGAGATGGACGAGACCGTCGCCGCGCTGGCCAAGGCCAGGTGGACGCTGGCCAGCGTGCAGGCCCGCGAGCAGCAGCGCCGCCCGCTGCCGCCGTTCATCACCAGCCAGCTGCAGCGCGATGCCGCCAACAAGCTGGGCTTCAACGTCCGCCGCACCATGGGCGTGGCGCAGCGTTTGTACGAGGGCGTGGACCTGGGCACGGAAGGCACCACCGGCCTGATCACCTACATGCGTACCGATTCGCCGCGTGTAGCGCCGGAGGCAGTGGCCAGCGCGCGCGAGTGGGTCACCAAAACGCTGGGCGCCAAGTACCTGCCGGCAACGCCAAACGCATACAAGGGCAAGAAGGACGCGCAGGACGCGCACGAAGCCATCCGCCCCACCGATGCCTCGCGTACGCCGGAGTCGATTGCCAAGTACCTGAGCGACGAGCAGTTGAAGCTCTACCGGCTGGTCTGGCAGCGCTTTGTGGCCTCGCAGATGGTTCCGGCCGTCTACGAAGTGACCACCGCCAACATTGCCGCACACTCGGCCAAAAACGGCAAGACCTACGACTTCCGCGTCTCCGGCTCGGTGCTGCGCTTTGACGGCTTCATGAAGGTGTACGAAGCTGCCGAAGACAAGAAGGACGAGGACGACGAGAGTTCGAACCGGCTGCCGGCGCTGGACGGCGTGAAGACGCTGGAGCTGGAAAAGCTGGACCCCGAGCAGCACTTTACCCAGCCGCCTCCGCGCTACAACGAAGCCTCGCTGGTGAAAGAGCTGGAAGAGCGCGGCATCGGCCGGCCCTCCACCTATGCCTCGATCATCAACACGATTCAGGATCGCGAGTACGTGGTGAAGCACGGCGGCTCGCGCGGCCGCTTCTACCCCACCGAGATCGGTGTGGTGGTCTGCGACCTGCTGGTAAAGAATTTTCCCTATATTTTCGATACCGCTTACACGGCCAAGCTGGAAACCGAGCTGGACGACATTGAAGAAGGCTCGGAGAAGTGGACCACCCTGCTGAATGGCTTCTACGACCACTTTGAGAAGGAACTGAAGGTGGCCGGCAAGAAGATGGAAGACATCAAGCGGATGGAGCAGATGACGACGGAGAAGTGCGACGTCTGCGGCTCGCCGCTGCTGCTCAAGTGGGGCAAGTTCGGCTCCTTCTTTGCCTGCTCGGCCTACAACAAGAAGGACCCAAACAGTTGCACCTTCACCAAGGAGAACATTGCGGCCAAGCCGGACCTGAACACGCCCGAAGCGCAAGAGGCCGGCGATGCCGAGGAGTATTGCGAGAACTGCGGCAAGGTAATGGTGCTGCGGCGCGGCATCTTCGGGCCGTTCATGAGCTGCCCGGACTACAATGCCGATCCGCCCTGCCGGACCTTCCGCAAGCTGAGCCAGAAGCAGCAGCAGAAGCCGCCCGAGCCCACCGGCGAGGACTGCCCGCAGTGCGGCAAGCCACTGGTGCTGCGCCAGGGAGCCTATGGCGAGTTTGTAAGCTGCTCCGGCTATCCGAAGTGCAAGTACATCAAGCAGAACCTGATTGAGGGCATGAAGTGCCCCAAGTGCGGCGAAGGCGACCTGGCCGAACGCAAGGCGCGCCGCGGCAACGTCTTCTGGGGATGCACGAATTATCCCAAGTGCGACTTCACCTCCAACCTGAAGCCGGTGGCCAAGAAGTGCCCACAGTGCAAGAGCCCGTACCTGGTGGAGAAGGTGCTCAAGAGCGGCATCTTCCTGGAGTGCCCGAACAAGAAGAAGACCGCCGGGGAAGAGGAAGCGCCTAAAAAACGCACCAAGAAGGCCGCGGCGGCTGCGGCAGCCGAAGAGGCAGCCAAGCCCGTCTGCACCTACTCCAAGCGCATTGGCGACGCCCCTCCCCCTCCCACTGCCGAGACCCACGGGCCGGTGGTGGAGAAGGAACTCCAGACGGCGTAAGCCGACAGCCAACGGGAGTTTTACAGAACAACATGAAAGACGCGGGCGCGAACATCGCCCGCGTTTTTCTTTTCACCCCACCAGCAAGCGCGAACCGGCTTGCGTTTGTAGCCGCGTGCAAAGCTGGCCAAAGCATCTGGCATCTTTCCCTTGCGCCAACCTTTCTTCGCGGCTGGCCGTACGAGCTGCTACCATTGCCCTCGGAGGCCTGACCCGATGGAACGCATGATGGCAACGCCGGCCGATGCCGAGATTGTTCTGAAGCTGTATGAGCTGCGCACCGAGGCCGTCATGCGCAAGGCGCGCGCCTGGATGCTGACCGAGTTCTGGCCGACGACCGCCGAAGAGTACTTTGCGGTGGCCGATAACATGGGCGACGAGCACAACGCATGGCTCCGCCAGGTGACCAGTTACTGGGAGATGGCCGCAGCCCTGGTGCTGCATGGCGCCGTCTCCGCCGAGCTATTTGTGGACGCCAACGGCGAGGGCTTCTTCTTCCTGGCCAAGTTCGCGCCGCTGCTGGAGGCCATCCGCGAGCGGAACCCAGCCTTCATGGCCAAGACCTCGGAGTTGCTCAAGCGGTTCTCGGCCGCGGCCCAGCGTTATGAGGTGATCGAGAAGCGGGTTGCAGCCCTGCGGGCCCGCCGTCAGAGCTGAGCTGCCGCCGCTTCCCTTCTTCAATGCTCTTCTTCAGGCCTCCCTCGCCGGGAGGCCTTGTTGCATCCGGCAGCAAGGCAGGCAATCCGGGCCAATCTTCCCCTTGCCGCGGCCGCCCGTACAGAGGATGATGGAGCCAGCAGAAAGCAATCTTCCCCAGGAGGTTTTCTCGTGAAGCGAATTCTGATGGTTCTGGCGTTGCTGGCATGCCTGGGCGCAGGCATGGTGCAGGCTGGCAGCAACAAGATCGATGGCTGGATCTCCGACTCGATGTGCGGCGCCAAACATATGGGCGACAATCCGGACTGCGTGAAGCAGTGCATCAAGTCGATGGGGGCAAAACCGGTCTTTGTGGACTCCGCCAAAAAGGTAGTCTGGGCCATCGACAACCCCGACTCGGTGAAGTCCTTCCTTGGTAACCACGTTCTTGTTACTGCTGTGTTAGATGAAGGCAAAAAGAGCGTTCATATTGAGGCTGTGGAAGCGGCCAAATAGGGCTCGCCCGGTAGCCCAGGTGGTTCGTTTGTGAGGCAGCCAGGCCCGGCCCCCTCGAAATTGACTCGCATTGTGTTCAAAACTCTGCTAGTGTCGTTACCGATCCCTGCCGGAGGGGCTAAGTCCACTGTCCTGCAGGCGAAACCCATATTTGACCGGAACGGACATGGCGCGAGCAATCTGGAACGGACGCATTATTGCCGAGAGCGAGAGAACGGAGACGATGGAAGGCGAGGTCTACTTCCCCGAATCCAGCCTGAAGCGCGAGTATTTTCGCACCAGCACAACTACATCCACGAACCCGGCCGTCGGCCAGGCGCGGTACCTAAGTCTGGTGATTGACGGGCAGGATAATCAGGACGCGGCCTGGTACTATCCGGACCCAAAACCCGGGGCGCGGAAGATCCGTGGCCATGTTGCCTTCTGGCGCGGCGTGGAAGTGGAGAAGTAGCCTGAATCGCAGCATTTGAATGCGCATCAGCGCACAAAAACCGTCAGCAATTGCCGGCCCGGAACCCCGCGGCCGGCAATTTTTTTTGTGGGCGGAGCGCGCCTCTCCAGGAGGGGCAACTGGCCCGCCAGGCAAGCTGCAGCCGGGTGGTGATAAGGAGCCAAAATGGGCCGTCTTTACGGGCTGATCCAAATCGCTACAGGCATACTGCATTGCAGGTCGGGGCAGTAATTCCCGGGTAGAAACGGAGGTATCATCATACGAATGCAGGACTATTTTCCCCAATAAATACCGCATTATGATATTTATTAGATATTTTTGTTGCATAATAATTAGTGCAAATGTGTCGGGTGATTCTAAAACAGACAAGTTGTAGGCTCGTTTTCGGACATTTTTTAAAACTTATCGCGGTATTTACTTATTAGTAAATCTATATCCTGTTGATTTTAGTCAACATATATCCTTGGCATCATTTCTGCACATCCTCATTCTAGGTACCTGGGGAATGTTACCTTAGTTGCAGGCCTTAAAAAGACCCGTGATAAGCGTCACGCCCCTTAATCAGCTGATAAATTTGCGCCTCTTGGACGGTATTGGCGAGAAATTTTCATCCCGCCATTTCTGTGGAAAAATCCTCTGATTTCTGTGATAAGTTCCACGGTAACAAGACTCCGAGCACCAAGGATTACTAAAAGTACCTTGCAGAGCGCAGCGAGACGGCAGAAACGAGATTACCGTCCCTTCGAAATGGCGCAGTGTTGGGGCAGTTCCAGGGTGTTCAGGAGTACGCGGTCATAAGAACAGACCGATTCGCCATGCGTTGTTTGCTGCACTGCAGGAATTGCGAAGAGAAGAGTTGGGATTGGCTCACGGGTATTGTTCAAGAGCGGAGAGATGAAAGTGGAAGACTTTGTCCCCAAGCAGTTGCACGCTGAGATGTTCATCGGCCGTCTTCGCGGCGGATCGCAGCCGATTCTGGTGCAGGCCAGTGACGGCTACTTATATGTGGTCAAGTTCCAGGACAATCCTCAGGGGCCGAACGTGCTCTTCAACGAAGCCCTGGGAAGCGCCTTGTTCGAAGCCTGCGGCTTGCGCGTACCTGAGTGGGCGGCGATCGAGGTGAACGACGGATTTTTGGACCGGCACCCGGAGAGCTGGTTCTGGACAGGCGCGGCGTACCACCGTCCCAAAGCCGGCTGGTGCTTTGGATCGCGCTACCAGGGGATGGGCGAAGCGCCGGTGGTGGAGATTCTCTCGCGCAGCCAGATGAGCCGCGTGAATCATCGCGAAGATTTCTGGAAGGCGTGGTTCCTGGATATTCTCTTGGAGCACAGCGACCACCGGCAGGCCATGTTTTCGCGCGGCGAAAACGGGGAGTTGGAGCCGATTTTCTTCGATCATGGTCACCTGTTTGGTGGACCCAACGGCGATCTTACGCCCAAGGTTCTGGCCTCGAGATTCCTGGACAGCAGAATCTACGACGAACTGGGAATCGACGGTTGCAATCGCATCGTGCGCATCATAGAATCGCTTCATTTGGAGAAGCTGCATCGTATTGTTGCGAATATGCCGCAGGAATGGGCTACTCCCGCCGCCATCAGCCAATTCCATCAGTTTCTGGTCCGGCTCGCGGACGGTACGCTTATCGAAAACATATCGAGCTATTTACGGAATTCCTGCTACCACCTGACAGGAGAGTTGTCTGACCAACGAAAAACAGTGCGTGCCGAAGGATTCCCAGGTACAGTCCTGCCTTCTTGTCTATCGGGCGTCCGGTACGCCTAAGGATCCGTTGCTGTGCGAAGGCATTCTGTTAGCGGTTAAGAACAGAAGCCAGTTGTTGTTCTACGTACACCGGTCCCTGGACGAGCAGGTTGCCGATCTGGAAGATCTGGCTTATATCGAGGAGTTGATCCCGGATCTCCTGAAGCGGGCGCAGGAAGAACCGGAGGCGGTCTTCACGCAATTGAATGAGCTTTCCGCCGGACCGCTGGTGGCCCGTGACGTTGAAGTCAGCGATTACTCCGCTGACGCACTGCGCCAGCATTTCCCCGCCCTAGCCCCGCTGGACTAATCTTTCCTATAGTATGTTTGCATCGCTGCGCGGCGAGCACCTCCAAGCAAGGAGCTTCCTGGCACCTTCTCCCATGGAAAAGAAGCCTGTTTCTTCCGAAATCGCGCGGCAAATCAAAGATTTATGAATTCCTTACAGCTATATCGTGGAGGACGTAATCTGGTTCATTGAATTACCCGTCCACCCCGTAAAGGTATTTTGCGTGAATCCGATCGAACCCTTGAGCCCTGTTCTGAAGACTA
>Ga0371490_1000371_pt1 | contig 32416 bp, 21 predicted proteins | sample MB2SIPfraction_FD_207959 | JGI IMG/M metagenome (GOLD analysis project Ga0371490, IMG submission 207959) | Lab enriched peat soil microbial communities from McLean, Ithaca, NY, United States - MB28FN SIP fraction | ecosystem: Environmental > Terrestrial > Soil > Wetlands > Peat | place: USA... | reverse complement strand
AAGGGGGCATCCGCAAGAAGAGAGCGCAGCGTCCGTCTGCGCTTCGATGATCAACCGCTAATCGAGGTGCAAACCATCCTCCGAACGCATTGTGGAAAGCATCAGGCGCGATACTTCAGGGGCGCCACGACGGTGGGCGCGACCGCCCGCTGAGGAACCGGCGGGGACAGCTTTTGCCTGGGGCATCCGTTCCGAGCCGCCTCCCGGCTCTGAGACCCGCCGGTTTATCGCAACATCGCGCTCCACGGCTATTCCTGGAACCCGCACAGCCCCCTCCAGCAGAACCCGAACTTCTTCCCGCTCTACCCCCTTTTCGAACGTGCAGCGCACCTGCTCCCCGGCCTGCCGATAAGTCGTATCGCCGTCGGCTCGAGCATCGTGTTCCAGGCAGTTGCGGCCGCAATTGCCGGCCTTGTCTGGAGCGACCCACCCTGATCCCCAGCTCCGCGCGGCGCCCTGCGCAGGACGAGTGTGCCCAACGGCGGCTCTGCTACCCTTCGTCTCGGCGGCTTCGGCCGTCTCATTGCCAGGTAGGGGAAGTCCGGTGAAGTCCGGCGCTGGCCCGCAACCGTAGGCGAGGTGCTTCCTCGCAAGCCGGGAAACCTGCTGGTGGTGAGTCCTACTAACCGTCGAGGAACACGGGGACTGGGAACCGGTACGGCAGCGGTCTCTCAGCCCTCTCCGGGATCCAGTAGCCGGGAGAGGACCTTCATGCCAACTTCCGTCCGTCGGACGGCCCGAGCCTGCCTTGTGGCATCGTTGCTCGGCCTCGGGGCCATCGTGCCGGTCGCCTCGGCGGCTGGCGCCGGGCCTGGGTCCCGAGCAACCGGCGCCGCCAGTGAGACCCCGGCTGGCGCCGGGGCGGGCTGGATCGCTCGCGACATGAGCGCGAGGGGAGCGCTCGTCGACGCCGAATCACACCAGCCCAGTGCCGGTGACACGGCGAATGCCATCTTGGCCCTCGTCGCCGCGGGCGAGGGTGCCAACCAGGTAAAGGCCGCCACCAACTGGCTCGAGCACAACTTCGCCTCCTACGTTTCTTCGAGCGGCGTGGACAACCCGGGAAGGCTCGGGCTTGTCATTCTTGCCGCCGTCGCGGCGGGCGCCGACCCGGTCCACTTCGGCGGCCAGGCCAAGTCGGACGACCTCGTCGCCAGGCTCGAGAACACCGAGCAGCTGCGCGGGTCGTCGGCTGGAGCCTTCGGCACCGGGACCTCGCTGAACGCGTTCTATGAGTCTCTCGCGCTGCTCGCCTTGGCAGCGGTGAAGGACACCGGACACGAGACCCGCCTTGCCGCGGCCTACCTGGCCAGCTTGCAGTGTGCCGACGGGGGTTGGGAGTACAGCCGGGTCACGACTACTACCGCGTGCACCAGGCCGAACCCGAAGAACTACGCCAGTCCCGACACGAACACGACTGCGCTGGCTGTCATGGCGGTCGCGGCAGTGGACGGGCGGTTCCCCTACAGCGCGGTGAGTTTCTTCAAGAACTCGCAGGAGACCAACGGGTCGTTCGGCTTTTTCGGCGTCGCGGGCGACGGACAGCAGGGCGATCCTGACTCGACCGCGTATGTCATCCAGGCCCTGATCGCATTGCGTGCCATCAACGACAAACAGTTCATGCGCAAGGGCGCCACGCCCGAACAGGCCCTCGAACGGTTCCAGTACGGCTGCAAAGCGCCGCTGAGCGAGCGCGGCGAGTTCTCCTACTTCGGGAGCCCCAGCCAGTTGGCCACTCTGCAGGCAGTCCCGGCCGCTGCTGGCGTGGCGTTGCCCATTTCTCCCCGTGAGCTGTCGGTCGCTGAGCCCCGGCTCAGCTGCGGTGCGGCCTGAGCCGAGATCGGCTGCGGCCGCCGCAGTGGTCGCAGCTGCGCTCCTCGCCGCGACGATCAGCCTGGCAGTGACGGCCGTGCTGCGGCCTGCGGCCGCGGCCGTGCTGCGGCCTGCGGCTCGGGCGGCGCCTGTGGCTCGGGCGGCGCCTGCGACGTCGAGCGCACGGCTAGAGGACCAGAGCTCCTGGCAGAGATGCGCGGTCCCGGCGCATCTCGCCAAGGGTCACATCGTCGTCCCGATCGTCGTCGACTTCGGCGGGCGCGATGCCAAGGTGCTCGTCACCTGCATCGTGACCAGGTCCGGCGACACGGGCGCCCAGGTCCTCGAGGCCCAGGCGCCACTGCTCGGGTACTCAGTACCCCGCTACGACGCATCCGGCTCCGGCCTGCTCTGCGCCATCGACGGCTACCCGGCGAGCGGGTGCGGGACCGAGTCGGGGAACCACTACGCCTACTGGGCCTATTGGCACGGCGGCGGCAAGCGCTGGCAGTACGCGAGCGACGGACCCGGGGAATGGACGGTCTCCAAAGGCGATGTCGAGGGGTGGCGTTTCGAGCCCGACGGGAGCGCCTCTCCCGCCGATCCGCCGCCGCGAGCTCCCTCGAGCGCGGCGGAGCTGGAAATGCCTGCAACAACGATGGGAACGGCGACGGCCACGACGCGGCCACCGGGGACGACCGGCATGTCTTCTTCCTCGTCTCGGTCGAACTCCGGTGGCGGCGGCAAGGGGAACAACACTCTTGGCGCCAACGCGGCCGGTCCGGTCCGCCAGTCCGCCGACAGCAGGAGCGGAACGAGAAAGGGCCTGGTCATCCTCTGTGTCGCCCTCATCGTTCTCATCGGCGCCGGGGCCTACGGCCGCTCTCGTCGCAAGACCGGTCACGTTAGCTAGATGTTGCGCCGCCGCCTGCAGCCGTTGCACCCGATCGCCTGGTGGTGCTGGGCGGGGACGCTGGCGGTCGCGGCCAGCCGCACGACGAACCTGCTCCTGCTCGGCCTCATCTTGGTGGTCGTCGCCTGGGTCGTGTCCACGAGGCGAGGAAACAGCCCTTGGGCCAGGTCTTTCGGCGCCCTGCTGCGGCTCGGCCTTTTCGTCATCGCCATCCGGGTCGCCGTCCAAGTCCTCTTCGGTGACCGGGTCCCCGGGGACACGTGGTTCACCTTTCCCTCGGTCCCGCTCCCCCACTGGGCCGCGGGTGTGACGATCGGCGGCCCGGTAACCGCCCAAGCCGCCATCGGGGCGTTCTGCCAGGGACTGCAGATCGCCGTGATCCTGGCGTGCTTTGGCGCGGCCAACTCCCTGGCGAGCTCTTTCCGGCTCTTGCGATGCGTGCCGGCCGGTCTTTACGAGGTGGCGGTGGCTGTGACCGTGGCGATCTCGTTCACCCCGCAGGTCGTGCTCTCGATCGCCCGGGTCCGAGACGCCCGCCGCCTGAGGGGCCGCGCGACGACCGGCTTGCGAGGATGGCGCGGCCTGGCGGTCCCGGTCCTCGATGGTGCCCTCGAGCGCTCGGTTGCGCTGGCGGCGTCCATGGACGCCCGCGGGTTCGGTCGTCGCTCCCGCTCTCCGAAGCGGCGCCGTCTCACCGCGGCAGCGACGCTCGCGGGCCTCGTCGGGCTCGGCGTCGGCCTGTTCGAGGTGCTCGACTCCGGCTCGGCGTCGGGAATCGGCCTGGCCGTCATCATCCTCGGCGGCGCCCTGGTCATCGGTGGGATGGCAGGCGCGTCCCACGGTTCACGGAGCCGCTACCGACCCGACCGCTGGCGCGCGGCCGAGTGGCTCGTCCTCAGCAGCGGGCTGCTCGCGGCTGGCGCTGTTGTGGCAGCCGGTGGCAACGACCCGAGCTCGCTCACCCAGCCGCTCTACCCCCTCGGGCTGCCCGCTGTCCCCCTCGCCGCGCTGGCCGGCATCCTCATCGCCACCTTGCCGTCGGTCGTCGCACCGGCACCGGCACCGGTGCGCGCCCAGCTGCAGGAGGCCGCGGCGTGATCAGCTTCGAACGAGTCACGGTCACTTATCCCGATGCTCCGGCACCGGTGCTCGACAACGTCAGCCTGAGGATCGAAGAAGGTCATTTCGCCCTCGTTATCGGCGCCACCGGCGCTGGGAAGTCGACGCTGCTGCGCTGTGTGAACGGCCTCGTCCCGCACTTTTCCGGCGGCCGGCTCAACGGCACGGTCAGCGTCGACGGGCGCAGCACCGAGAAGTACCGACCTCGTGACCTCGCCGACGCCGTCGGGTATGTGGGCCAGGACGCCGACGCCACCTTCGTCGCGGACACGGTCGAGGACGAGCTCGCCTATGCCATGGAGAACCTGGGCGTGGACGCGGCGACGATGCGCCGGCGCGTCGAAGAAGTGCTGGACACCTTGAACCTGCACCCGCTGCGCCAGCGGGCCATCACGACCCTTTCCGGCGGCCAGCGCCAGCGCGTCGCCATCGGTGCCGCCTTCACCGCCTCGCCCCGCGCGCTCGTGCTCGACGAGCCGACGTCATCGCTCGATCCCGTCTCAGCCGAGGAGGTGCTGGCCTCGCTGGCGCGCCTCGTCCATGACCAGGGCACCACCATCCTCGTCGCCGAGCACCGGCTCGAGCGCATCGTGCAGTTCGCCGATGTCGTGGTCGCGCTCGGTGCTGCCCCGGGCGAGGTGCGAAGTGGCGTGCCGGCAGAGATCTTCGCCACCGCAGAGCTGGCGCCACCGGTCGTCCGTCTTGCCCGAGTCGCCGGATGGTCACCTGTCCCGCTCTCGGTCCGGGACGCCCGCCGCCTGGCACCCGAGCTGCGCCGGCGCCTGGAGGCGGTCCGGCGCCCTGTCGTCGCCGCGCCTCGAGGTGACCGCGTGGCCAAGGTGAAGGCTCTCAGCGCCTCCTACGGTCCGATCCCTGCCCTCGCGGAGGTCACCCTAGATCTCCACCAGGGCGAGGTCGTGGCCCTCATGGGACGAAACGGGTCCGGCAAGTCAACGCTCCTCAACCACCTCGTCGGGCTCCGCCGGGCCCAGCGGGGCTCGGTGGAGGTCCTCGGCCACGCGCCCGCCACGCTCAGGGCAACCGAGGCGATCCGGCTCGTCGGTCTCGTCCCCCAGGACCCCGGCGCCCTCCTTTGCGCTGAGACCGTGGCGGCAGAGTGCCGGGACGGCGACCGGGACGGGGGACTCACCGAGGGGGCGACCCGTGCGGTCCTCGAGTCGCTCGTGAGCGGCCTCTCCGACAGCGCCCATCCGAAGGACCTCTCTGAAGGCCAGCGGCTCGCGTTGGCGCTGGCGCTGGTGCTGGCGCCCGAGCCGCCGCTGGTGTTGCTGGACGAGCCGACGCGCGGTCTCGACTACGGCGCCAAGGAGCGGTTGTCCCTCCAGCTCCGCCAGCTGGCGGCGCGCGGCCACTGCGTCGTCGTCGCCACCCATGACGTGGAGCTGGTCGCCGAGGTCGCCGATCGAGTCGTCGTCCTCGCGGACGGCGAGGTAATCACCGACGGCCCGGCCCGCTCCGTCGTTTGCCATTCGGCCGGTCTTGCCTCCCAGGTCGCCCGCATCCTCGCTCCGGCCGAGTGGCTCACCGTCGAGGAGGTGGCGTCGGCACTCGCCGCGTCGACGCCGGCACCAACGCTTTCGCCGGAGCCGAGAAACGAGAGCCCGCGTTGAGCACCGCGCCCACTGGACGCCCGGTCGGCCTCGACCAGGTCGGGGGTCTGGCGATCGCGATCGCCTCGGTGCTCGGGGCCGCCTCGTTTCTATGGCCGCTTTTCATCCCGGCGCACGCGGCCATGAACCAGGCCCACGCCGGCGACGCCCCCTGGATCGTGGCGGTCCTTCTCCCCCTCTTGCTCGTCGCGGTGCTCGGCGAGTTCAGCTCCGGCGGCATGGACGCAAAAGGCGTCGCCATGCTTGGTGTGCTGGGGGCTTGCGGGGCGGCGCTGCGGCTCCCCTCCGGTGGTGCGGCCGGGTTCGAACCGGTCTTCTTCTTGTTGTTCCCGGCCGGCTATGTCCTCGGGCGCCACTTCGGCTTCCTGCTCGGAGCACTGACGCTTTTCGCCTCGGCGCTCGTCACCGGAGGCGTCGGCCCCTGGTTGCCGTTCCAGATGATGGCGGCCGCCTGGATGGGCTATGGGGCCGGCTGCCTGCCGCACCTGAGGGGCCGTCGCGAGCTCGTCGTCCTGGCGGCCTACGCGGCTTTTGCCTGCCTTGCCTACGGCCTGCTGATGGACCTGTGGTTCTGGCCCTTCGGCACCGGCACCTCCTCGACCCTATCGTTCCAACCTGGGGCCTCGGTGACGCACAACCTGGTCCGTTTCCTCTTGTTCCACGTCTCGAGCTCGTTCGGCTTCGACCTGCCCCGGGCCGCGCTGAACGCCGGCCTCATTCTCGTCGCCGGTCGCCCCGTGCTCGCCGCCTTGCGTCGGGCAAGCCACCGGGCCGCCTTCGGAGCCCCGGTCGAGATCACGGCTCACCCGTTGGAGCCCGGGAGTCAGGTAGCGAGAAGGTTCTCAGGCGGTCCGTCCTCCATCCGATGACGCAGGCTCACCGTGAAACCGGGGCCCTCGCTGGTCTCGACCGAGATACAGGCGATCTCCTTGCCGTCCATCTCCTCGAGGTCGAAGCCGAAGGTGTCGACCAGCTCCGCGAGCTCCGCGTAGGCTTGCGCGTAGTCCTCTGGCCTCCGCCCCGCTCGCGTCACCCTGGCTGACCATTCCTTTCCGACCGGCGCCGCCCCCGGCCTGGCCCGCCGCCGTTGAAGCTGCGCAAGGCTCCCCCTGGCCTCGCTAGGAGAGCCCGGATAGCCCGCAAGCAGATCGATGACAGTCGCGCGGACCCGGAGCAGGTCGGCGCCGAGGCTGACGAGGACCTGGGCGGCGACGCCCTCGCCCTCCCGGACGAGCCCGAGCAGGATGTGCTCGGTGCCGATGTAGTTGTGACCGAGCTGGAGCGCCTCCCGGAGCGACAGCTCCAGGACCTTCTTGGCCCGGGGCGTGAACGGCGGCGATCCGGTCGGGGCCGCCGACCCGGCGGGCCCGACGGCCTCCTCGACCCTGTCCCGCACCGCCTCGAGGGAGATCCCGAGAGACTCGAGCGCTTGAGCCGCGATCCCGTCGCCCTCGTGGATGAGACCAAGGAGGATGTGCTCGGTCCCGATGAAGCGGTGGTTGAGGAGGCGGGCCTCCTCCTGGGCGAGGACCAGTACCCGCCGTGCCCGATCGGTGAACCGCTCGAACACCTACGTCTCGGCAGGGTTCTGCTCGCCTGTTGCCACCGGCACGGCGCCGTTGCCGAAAGGCGCCTCGAACAGCTTTGTCGATGTCTGGGGAACACCCCCCTTTACCGCCTCGTAGATCGAGTATCCCTGAGTGACGAGATTGGTGATCAGGTCCGTCACGCCCTCGGTGCCGTTGACGAGGACTATGTTCGCCCCGGCGAGCCCCTTGGCCGCAGCCTCGACCAGGGCCGGAAGCTGCTCGACGATCCTGTTGGCCGCGATGAGGCTCTGGTTGCCGCCGGCGAGCGCCTCGGCCCTTGCCTTGATGGCGTCCCTGTCGGCCTCGGCGAGGCGGATCGTGCGGTAGGCGTCGGCGTCGGCAGGCTTCTCGACCTCCGCGATGAGGTCCTTCTCGCGCTTTTCCGCCTGCAGGGCGGCGAGCCTCGTCTGCTCTTCTGTCACCTGTTGGCTCGCCTTGGCCTGTGCCAGCGGGCCGGCCTGGTTCGCAGCGGCCTGGGCCTGCTCGATCTCGGCCCGGTAGCCCGCCTGCTTGATCTCGGCCTCACGCACGAAGCCGGCCTTCAAGGCGTTGGCCTCCTGCTCCTTCTCCGTGGCCGCTTGGTCGGCTTGGGCGGCAGCGATGCGCGCGTCACGAGCGACTGCCGCCGCGTGCGGAGCCGCGAGATTGTTGATGTAACCGGTGGAGTCCTTGATCTCTTGGATCTGGAAGGCGTCGATCACGAGCCCGAGCTTTTCCATCTCGTCGGTCGAGGCAGCCTTGACCTCTTGGGCCACCCGGTTGCGGTCACCGATGATCTCCTCGACCGTCAGGCCGCCCACGATCGAGCGGAGGTGCCCCGCGAGCACCTGGGCGGTGAGCTTCTCCATCCCCTGTTGCTGGTCGAGGAAACGACGCGCCGCGTTGGCAATCGAAGCGTTGTCGTCTCCGACCTTGAAGACCGCCACTGCCTCGACAGTGAGCGGGATGCGCAGCTTGGTCACACAGGTCTCGGAGATGAGCGCTTCTCTGAGGTCGAGCGAGAGCCAACGGGCCTTGTTCTTCCAAGGCAGAACGAAGGCCCCCTTGCCCGTCACGATGCGGAACTGGCTACCGTCGCTGCCGCGCTTGGACCCGCTGACCACCATGGCCTCGTTCGGCGCTGGGATCTTGTAGAAGAACATCCGCCCTCTTTCTCTCGGCGGATCAACAGCTCGTCACAAGCAGCGTCCGCGACGACAGCTGCTCCACGACGACGACACGCGTGTTCACCGTGAGCGGCTCCTCGCTCTCAGTGTACGCCGTGTAGGCCTCCGATCCCCCGCGGATTTGGATGATCACCTCCCCGGGGACGCCCTGGGAAATAGGCACAGAGACGCGTCCGATCTTGCCGACGGCGTCCTCACCTAGCCCACCGGAGTCGAAGTCCATCTGCCCGAGCGCTCCTCCTCGTGATACCGTGCTCGACCTTCACGGCGCTGCCGACAGGCCGGGTGCGCCGACTTCTCGATCGCGACCGCCTGGGCAAGCGTACCTGTCGGCTCGCACTCACCGGCAAGGTGGCTGGACAGCTCGCATGAAGAGGTCACTGCCTCCAGCGCCAAGTTCTGTCAGTGTGAGCGCCAGTGCCGGGCTCGGCGGTCGAGCTCAGCCTCGGGGGCCGAGCTCAGCCTCGGCGGTCGAGGGCCCGAACGGCCTCCACATCGCTCGCGATCTGCGCGGCCAACTCGTCCTCGCTCGCATAGACGCGTTGCCCGCGCAGGAGCGGGCCGATCTCGACGCGAATCTTCTGGCCGTAAAGGTCGCGGTCGAACTCGAGCAGGTGAGCCTCGACGAGCCGCTCGCCGGCCTCGTAGTACTGCGGGCGGCGACCCACCGAGACTGCGGCTGTGTGCCTGGTCCCGTCCGCGAGCTCGACGGTACCTGCGTAAACCCCGTCCGGAAGATCGACGTCGGCACCGATCCTCACATTCGCGGTGGGGAAACCCAGCTTGCGGCCGCGCCGATCACCCATCACGACGGTCCCCTCGACGAAAGAATCCACACTCCAAACCTAAAGCCTGTCGAGCAACCGCTCGGGTCAATCCCACGCGAGCCAGCTCACGCGGTACATACTCTCCCCGTGACTTTTGTGACTGCTTCGAAGTTTCGTGCAAGAGCCGTCGACCATCTCGCCCTGGCAGTCGGCACCACCAAGGGACTCTTCTTCGTCAGCGACAGCGCGGTCGACGGGCCCCTCCTGGCCGGCGACGCCGTCGGTGCCTTTGCCCAGCTCCCCGGCCGTTTCCTTGCAGGCTCGACCAGCCCCGGGTCCGGGCCGACCGTGCGAGGGAGCGACGACGGAGGCGTCAGCTGGGACGAGCTCGGCGCCATTCCGGCGACCCTGCCGGCAGACGGCGGAACCGCGCCTGTCGCGGTGTGGCAGCTTCACGTCGACCGCAGGCCGGATGCCGAAGGCACCATCTGGGCAGGTCTGGACCCGGCTGCGCTGTTGCGCTCCGACGACCGCGGTGACAGCTTCGAGCTCGTTCGAGGGCTCTTCGAACATCCTGACCGGCCAACTTGGGAGCCTGGCCGCTGTGGGCTCGCACTGCACAGCGTCCTCACCCATCCGCAGCGCCCCGCGCGTCTCGTCGTGGCGATCTCCGCGGCGGGCATCTATCGCTCGGACGACGGCGGGGACAACTGGGTGGCGTCAAACGCCGGGATCGAGGCCCAAGCCCCGCCCGACCCTTCGCCTGGAGTCGGCCGGTGCGTGCACAAGCTCGCCGTGGACGCCCTCAATCCCGACGTCTTGTGGGCCCAGACCCATTCGGGTGTCTACAGGACCGCTGACGCCGGCGAGCACTGGGAGCCCGTCGGCCACCTCGGCCAGGCCAACGGCCTGCCGTCGAACTTCGGCTTCCCGATCCTCTCGCACCCCGCCGAGCCTGAGACCGCCTACGTGGTGCCTCTCGAATCAGACATCTTCCGCTGCACGCCGCAAGGCCGTTGCTGCGTGTACCGGACCACAAACGGCGGGTCCAGCTGGGAGGCGCTGGCCGATGGCCTGCCGGGCGCCAACACCTATCTGACCGTTCTCCGCGACGCGTTCGCCATCGGGTCGGAACCGCCCTACCCGCTCGTGTTCGGCTCCAAGTCCGGGCACGTCTTCGCCTCGATGGACAGCGGCGAGTCGTGGCGCCTTGCCGCCTCCTACCTGCCGCCCATCTTGTGCGTGCGCGTCCTCGACTGAGGTTGTTGTGATGGGTTTCCGACATCGTCATCGTCACGGGCAACGGAGGCACTAGATGGACGACAAAGACCTGCACACCCGCATCGCGAGGCTTGTCGCCGAAGAACGCGAGCTCGAGGAGGGCCATATCGGGTCGCGCGCCACCGTCGAGCAGGAGCAGCGCTTGAGAGAGGTCCAGGTCGCTCTCGACCAGGCGTGGGACCTGCTGCGCCAAAGGCGGGCACGCCGGGAGTTCAATCAGGACGCTTCGAGCACGAGCACGCGGCCTCCCGAGATCGTCGAGGGCTACGAGCAGTAGGCCTCCGAGCCTGGGGCCGCGCCGATCCAGGCGAGGCTCACCGCACGGTCAGCTTGCGCGCCACATCGAGCAGCGACTCGGGCACAGCGCGTCGGGACTCGGCCACGAGCTCGAGCGGCACGAGGTTGATGGCGTCGTCGGCTACAGAGACCAACGAGCCGAACTGGCTTGCATGGACCGCGTTGATCGCGCCCACCCCGCAGGTCGTGGCGAGCAGCCGGTCGGCGGCCGACGGCGGGCCACCGCGCTGGATGTGCCCGAGCACGGTGAGACGGGTCTCATAGCCGGTGCGCTCGGCCAGTCCCGTGGAGACCCGCGATCCGGCCGTACCCTCGGAACTGCTCTTCGTGCCGACGAGCTTCGCGCCTTCCGCCACAACGACAACCGAGGAGGACGATCCCGCGTCGTGACGTCTCCGGATCGCCGCAGCGAGCTGGTCGAGATCGGTCTTCTCCTCGGGCAGGCAGAGGGCGTCGGCGCCCGCGGAGATCCCGGCGCAGACCGCCAACCACCCCGTCGATCGTCCCATCACCTCGACGACCATCAACCGATCGTGGCTCTCTCCGGTCGTCTGCACCCGGTCGATCGCGTCAGCCGCGGTGGCGACGGCGGTGTCGAAGCCGATGCAGCGTCTCGTTCCGAACACGTCGTTGTCGATCGTCTTCGGGATGCCGATGATCGGCACACCGAGCTCGGCGATGCGGCTCGCCGAGCCGAGGGTCCCGTCGCCCCCGATCACGATGAGCGCGTCCAGCCGCTCACGCTCGAGTGTCGCCAGCACCGCCGGGACGCCTCCCTCGTGTTCGTCAGGGTGGTAGCGCGCCGTACGAAGGATCGTGCCCCCACTTTGGAGAAGCCCCTTCGTGTCCGCTGGCGTCAGCGGTGAAGCATCTCCTTGCGCGAGACCCAGCCACCCATGATGGAAGCCGATGATCTCGTCCCCGGCAGCGTCCGCGGTCCGCACGACCGCCCGGATGGCGGCGTTCAGCCCCGGGCAATCACCGCCACCTGTCATCACGCCGATCCGCATTGTCCCCCTATCCGAATTGTCCCCCTATCCGAACGGGGCCTCCCACCAGCGTGGCCCGCGCCAGCAAAACGCACCAGGGGCAAAGGTCCTGATCGGCATTCAGGAACTCCCTTCTCGGGTCGTTCGACCCTAGCGGCAGGCCTTTATCGCCGCCATGCTTGCGCTCGAAGAGGAGGCGCCCATGCCAACCTCAAGTGATCCCGCACAAAAGAACCCGCAGCCACCCGGATACCCGTCGTCCTGGGAGTTCGACGGGTTGCTCACAACCGGCGAGGCGGTCCACGTCCGTCCGGTCGAGCCAGCCGACGCGGGTCTGCTCAGCGCCCTTCAGGCGAACCTGACGCCCGACACCATCCATGGGCACTGCTTGGGCATCCATGCGGGCATGAGCCCGGGAGACGCATCGCAGGCCGCGGGGGTGGTGGACTACCGCTCTCGGATGGCTTTCGTAGCCGTCGTTTCAGAAGAGCTCGTCGCCCTGGCCACCTACGACCGCCTCGGTCCTCGTCAACGAGCTGCAGAGGTCGCCTTCGTCGTCGCGAGCACCTACCAGCACCATGGCCTCGGGACGTTGCTCTTCGAGAGCCTTGCCGAGTACGCCCGCAGCATGGGGATCGATCGCTTCCTCGCGGACGTCCCGGCCGAGAACACCGACATGCTGAAGGTCTTCGGGGCAACGTGCCTTCACTCCACCCAGGTGGACAACGCGGGCACCGTCCGAGTCGAGATCGACATCCGGCCGACACCGCAGTACCGAGCTTCCTGCGACGAACGAGAGGCGACCGCTGAGGTGGCGAGCATCACCTCGATCCTGCGGCCACGCTCGATCGCGGTCGTCGGGGCAGGACGCCACCGAGGAGGCCTCGGGCACGAGCTCGTGCGCTCGCTCCTCGCCGGTGACTTCTCCGGCACCGTCTATCCCGTCAACCCATCGGCACGGGCCATCTGCGGCGTGCCGGCGTTCCCGGCGCTCTCCTCGCTGCCCGAGCAGATCGACCTCGCCTTCGTGGCGATTCCGGCAACCGGCGTCCCCGAGGTCCTCAAGGAAGCGGCTTCGAGCAAGGTGCGTGCGGTGACCGTCATCACCGCAGGGTTCGCGGAGACCGGCCGCTCAGGCGCCGAGGTCGAAGCGGAGCTGCTCGGCATCGCCCGCAGCCACGGGATGCGCATCGTGGGTCCGAACTGCTTGGGCGTCGTCAATACCGATCCGGAAGTTCGCATGAAAGGGACCTTCACCGGTCTCGATCCGCTTCCCGGTCGACTCGCCCTCGTCTCGCAGTCCGGCGCGGTTGGAATCGTCCTCGCCGAGCAGGCCAGCGCAGCAGGTCTCGGACTCTCGAACTTCGTCTCGGTCGGGAACAAGCTCGACGTGAGCTCGAACGATCTCCTCTGTTTCTTCGAGCGCGACGAGCGGACCTCGGTGGTGGCGTTGTACCTCGAATCACTCGGCAACCCGCGCAAGTTCGCTCGCATCGCCCGACGCGTCGGCGAGCACAAGCCAATTGTGGCCTTGAGAGCCGGGAGAACCGCAGCAGGAGCGAGAGGGGCACGTTCGCACACCGCGGCCGCGGCAACCCCGGAGGTCACCGTGTCGGCGCTTCTTCGCGGAGCGGGCGTCATCAAGGTCGATCGTCTCGAGGAACTGCTCGACGTCTCGGCCATCCTCCTCGCTTCGCCGCTTCCCGCGGGGCGGCGAGTCGCGCTCGTGGGCAACTCCGGCGGTCCTCTCATTCTCGCCGCCGACGCTTGCGAAGGGGGCGGGCTCCTGGTCCCAGAGCTCGCTGAGGCAACGAAGGCTGCCCTCAAGGAGGTGCTCGTCCCCGCCGCGGCGATGGGGAACCCGATCGACATGACTGCCGACGGGACCGCGGCGACTCTCGAGAAGGTGCTCGAGACCGTCCTTGACGAGGACGCCGTGGACGCCGTGATCATCGTCGTCACCGAGCTCGTCGCCCTTTCTGCCGCTGACGCTCGGACGACCGCCGCCCGAGTGGCGCAGCACGCGGCCAAGCCCGTTGTCGCCTGCATCCTCGGGGGTGCTGCCCCATCTACGACGAACAACGCCGGCACCGCCGCCGAAGTGCCCACTCCGGAGCGCGCGGCGGCGGCCCTCGATCACGTCTGCCGGTACGCCGAGTGGCGCCGGCGGCCCTTGCCCTCGAAAAAGGAGCCCGGGGAACGCTTCGAGGGCTCGGCCGTCCGCGAGATCGTCACGGCGAAGCTTCAAGCGAGCGAGGCGGGCGGCTGGCTCGAGCTCGACGAGGCGGCACGCCTGCTCGAGGCATGTGGCCTGCCGGTCTTGACGACCAAGGCCGCGACGAGCGCCGAACAGGCCGCTTCGGTCGCGGCGTCGCTCGGCTTTCCCGTCGTGCTGAAGGCGCGTTCGGGCGAGGTCGTCCACAAGTCCGAGGTCGGCGGAGTCGTGGTCGGGCTGGACAGCTCCGAGGCGGTGCGCACGGCGTTCGAGACGATGTCGACTCGCCTCGGAGCCGAGATGGGTGGGGCGGTGATCCAGCCGATGGCGCCACCGGGCGTCGAGGCGATCGTCGGACTCGCCTCGGACCCTGACTTCGGTCCGGTAGTCATGGTCGGGCTCGGCGGGGTGCTGACCGACCTGCTCGGCGACCGCGTCTTCGCGGTGCCGCCACTTGATCCCGGAGCTGCGGACGCGATGATCGCCTCGCTTCGTGCCGCTCCCCTCCTGAGTGGCTACCGAGGCTCCCAGCCGGTCGATCGTGGGGCGCTTGTCGAGATCCTCGACAGGGTCGCATGGCTCGCCGAACAGGTTCCCGAACTGATCGAGCTCGATCTCAACCCCATCGTCGTCTCTGCGACCGGCGCCTTGGCCGTTGACTGCAAGGCCCGCCTTGCCCCGCGCCCTGTCGGTCCCGGACCGCTGTTTCGCGCCTTGCGCTCCCGCGGGTAACGCCCGGTGATCGACCTCGTCGCTCACCGGGCGTTCTCAGTGCGCTATGAGCAACCGCTCGTCGCTCCACAGCTCGGGCACGCGTAGCACGAGCCGGCACGCTGCATGACGTTGCCGCAGGCGTAACAGAAGGGAGCATCCTTCGTCTCCATCTGCCCCGCCGGGCGCAGCACCTCGGCATCGCCCAGGTGGCGGGCGGAGGCGGCGTCACCCCCGGCGCCAAAGCGCTCCCGGTCGGTCCTGGCCGCCTGACCGTTGTCGACGTCCTCCAGACCTGGCAGCGTCGGTTGGGTCCGCTCCCCCGTCGAGAGCACCCCCAGCTCGAGCCTCTCGTCGAAGCTCAGGTAGTCGAGGGCAAGGCGCCGGAATATGTAGTCGACGAGGCTCGAGGCCAATCGCAGCTCCGGGTCGTCGGTGATTCCCGCCGGCTCGAAACGAATGTTCGTGTACTTGCGGACGAAGGTCGACAAAGGCACGCCGTGCTGGAGCCCGAGGCTGACGGCAATGGAGAAGGCGTCCATGACACCCGACAAGGTCGAGCCCTGTTTGGACACCTTCATGAAGACTTCACCGGGCCGTCCGTCTTCGTACTCGCCGACGGTGACGTAGCCCTCGCAGTCGGCGACCCGGAAGGCGAAGGTGTTGGAGCGACGCTTGCGGGGCAGCCTCGTGCGCGTCGTCGTGGCGGGGGCCGTCACGTGCCTCGCCTGCAGTGCACCCTCGAGCTCGGCGACGCGCTCGAGCAGCGCAGCCTCACGAACGTGCATCTCTCCCGTCCCGCCACTGCCGGCCATGTCGTCCTCCTCGTCAGCCCCGAGCGGTGCCTCGGCTCCCACCCGTTTCGTCGTTGCAATCGGTTGCGCGACCTTGCAGTTGTCGCGGTAGATGGCGACCGCCTTCAGACCCATCTCCCAGGCGTCGATGTGCAACTGCTCGATATCTTCGACCGCGACCTGCTCGGGGAGGTTCACCGTCTTGGAGATCGCACCCGAGATGAACGGCTGCGCCGCCGCCATCATCTTCACGTGGCCCAGATAGTGGATCGTGTTGTCGCCCATCGAACAGGCAAATACCGGCAGATGCTCCGAGCGGAGATTCGGCGCGCCCACGATCGTCTTGCGCTCGTCGATGTAGGCGACGATCTCTCCGACCTCGTCCGGGCTGTAGCCCAGTCGCCTCAGAGCCCGGGGGACGGTCTGGTTGACAATCGACATCGTCCCCCCGCCGACGAGCTTCTTCGTCTTCACGAGCCCGAGGTCAGGTTCGATGCCCGTCGTGTCACAGTCCATCAGGAACGAGATCGTGCCCGTGGGCGCGAGCACCGTCGCCTGGGAATTGCGAACGCCGTGCACCTCGGCCAGCTCGACTGCGGTGTCCCAGGCCTCTTGGGCCGCGCAGAGAAGCTCCGTGGGCACCTGTTCCTCGTCGATCTTGGCCACTTCGCGCCGGTGCATCCTCAACACGTCCAGCATCGGGCCCGAGTTCTCGTGGAAGCCGGCGAATGGACCCATCCGCGCTGCCGTGCGAGCCGAGGTCACATATGCCGCGCCCGTCATCAGCGCCGTGATCGACGCCGTCATGGCCCGACCTTCGTCGGAGTCGTACGGCACGCCGAGGGCCATGAGCAGCGCCCCGAGGTTGGCGTAACCGAGCCCGAGCTCTCGGAATCGTCGTGTCGTCTCGGCGATCTTCTCGGTCGGGTAGTCGGCGTTGCCGACGAGGATCTCCTGAGCCGTGAACACCACCGTGACCGCGGCCTGGAACCCCTCGACGTCGAAGCTGTCGTCGTCGTTCAGGAACCTCAGGAGATTCAAGCTGGCGAGGTTGCAGCTGCTGTTGTCGAGGTGCACGTATTCCGAGCACGGGTTGCTCGCCGAGATACGCCCCGTGTTGGGTGCCGTGTGCCACTTGTTGATCGTCGTGTCGAACTGCAGCCCCGGATCGGCGCACTCCCACGCGGCCTCAGCGATCTGGCGAAACAGGTCCCGTGCCCTCACCGTCTCGACGGTCTGACCCGTGGTGCGCCCGATGAGGTCCCAGTCCCTGTCGTCGAGCACCGCCCGCATGAACTCGTCGGTCACCCGGACCGAGTTGTTGGCGTTCTGGTACTGAACCGACTGGCTGTCGCGCCCGTCGAGATCCATGTCGAAGCCGGCCTGGGCCAACACACGCGCCTTGCGCTCCTCGCGCGCCTTGCACCAGATGAACTCCTTGATATCGGGATGATCGATATCCAGGATCACCATCTTCGCGGCACGGCGGGTCTTCCCCCCGGACTTGATCGTGCCGGCCGAGGCGTCTGCTCCACGCATGAAGCTCACTGGCCCCGATGCCGTCCCACCGCCGTTGAGAAGCTCCCGGGAGGAGCGGATGTTCGAGAGGTTGACGCCCGCGCCTGATCCACCTTTGAAGATGGTGCCCTCCTCTACGTACCAGTTGAGGATCGACGCCATCGAGTCCTCGACGCCGAGGATGAAACAGTTGTGGACACGAAGCCCAGTACTCAGGTATTCACCGCTCTCGGTCTGGATGTCATAGACATCCATCTCACCGATGTCCTCAATGGACCCGATCTCGAGACGCTTTTCGCGCGAGTCATCGGTCCGATGCCAGCTCAGCCGGTCTCCGACCTTGAGCTCCGCGGCAGGAACGAACCGGCCGGCGCCCTCTCCACTCGCCCGCCACACGAGGTGGTCACCAGTGACGTCAAGTTGGTGACCGGACTTCGTGGTTATGCGTACCACGTGCTTGCGCCCATTGGCCTTGACCGCCACGATCCGCGTCACTCCATAGGAATCGAACACTTTCCTGCCAATCTCAGCGTCCTCGACGAGACGCCCAATCGGAACAAGCCCATCAGGCGTCGACACGAGGGAGTCGTACGGCTGGCACGCGGCGGCCTGCTGGGGTACGCCGTCCACGCCGATGTTGAACCAGACAGGAGAGTTGAACGCCGCCTTCTGCTGCACGATGAGGTGCTTGAGCTCGTCGCTGAACGTGGCCGCTTCGCCAGCATCCACGAAATAACCGTCCTTCAGGCCCCAGGCAGTGATCGTGTCGACGACGCGGTCCACCACCTGGCGGAGCGAGAACTCCCGCTCGACGCTGCCGACCGTGCCCCTGAAGTACTTCTGAGCGAGGATGTTGGTCGCATTGAGGCTCCACGTCGAGGGCACTTCCACGCCCGGCTGTTCGAAGGCGACCGCACCAGTGCGGTAGTCGGTGATCCGCGAATCACGCCGCTCCCAGACGACCTCGTCGTAAGGATGCTGCCTCTCCGTGGTGTAGTGCCGGTTGATGCCGATTCCGAGGCGCTCTCCTGCAACGGCCATTTGAATGCTTCCCTCCTTGGCGGAACTTGCCTGCCACCTGCGATCGTTTGCCGGCACGCGCCGGATCCGTTCATACCACAATATCTTGTGGTGCCGACTAACCCGGCTACCAGATAGGTGATAATTACAACACCGTAGTTACCGCCGTGTCAATGGACGGCCGCCCTCGTCGTCCCTGCTCACGGGCCGCTCGCGAAGGTTCTCAGTTGCTTGCAAGCGCAACCGGAAGTCACTGCAGAGCGCGGGGGTGGCGGCTACCGTGCCGCTGTGGCTGTGGTCATCGCGATCGATGCCGGTACCTCCGGAGTGCGAGCGCTTGCAATCGACGAGAACTGCGACGTGCTGGCCACCTCTTATCGTGAGCTACCTCAGTACTTCCCCGCCCCCGGACTTGTCGAGCACGACGCCAGCGAGATCTGGCACCTCGTCGAGACGACGCTGGCAGAACTGTGCTCAGAGCTGGCCGATCGTTCTCTCACCCCGGTCGCGATCGGGATTGCCAACCAACGTGAGACGGCGGTGGCCTGGGACCGCTCCACGGGGCGGCCGTCTCATCGGGCCATCGTCTGGCAGGACCGCCGTACGACGCGGCGATGTGCCGAGCTCGTCGAGGCGGGCCTCCTCCCGCTCGTACGGGAACGCACCGGGCTCGTGCTCGACCCTTACTTCTCGGGCACGAAGTGGTCCTGGATGCTCGAGCAGGGTGGGGTCGAGCTGAGTGGTTCGCTTGCCCTCGGTACGGTCGACGACTGGATCTGCTGGAACCTGACTGGAGGAGCCGGCGCGGGCGCGCACGTCACCGACCCTTCCAATGCCAGTCGCACACTTTGTTACGACATCGAGCGGCGATCGTGGTCAACGGAGTTGTGCGAGATCCTCCGCGTGCCGCTCCAGGCGCTTGGGGAAGTCCGCCCCTCCACCTGCAGGTACGGCACCGTGGCGGCCGGCGTAGCCGGCGGCACTCTGCGCGGCGTGCCGGTGAGCGGGATGGCAGGCGACCAGCAGGCGGCCCTGTTCGGGCACGGCTGCTATTCGCCCGGGGACACCAAGGTCACCTATGGGACCGGAAGCTTCATCCTCATGAACATCGGCTCGCGCAAACCTCGACCGGCCGAAGGCCTTCTGACCACGGTCGCCTGGGACCTCGGAGATCACGCGCCTTTAGGCGGCGGCGAAGGCTTCACCTACGCGCTCGAAGGTGCCATCTTCTCTTCCGGGGCCACGATCCAGTGGCTGCGCGACGGCCTCGGCTTGATAGGCGAGGTTGCAGAGGCGGGATTCCTCGCCCACGAGATCCCCGACAACGGCGGCGTCTACCTCGTCCCCGCCTTCACGGGTCTTGGCAGCCCCTGGTGGGACGCGCAGGCGCGGGGCACGATCGTGGGCATATCGAGGGGAACCGGGCGAGCGCATCTTGCCCGGGCCGCAGTCGAGGCTGCCGCCTACCAGTGCCGCGACGTTCTCGTGGCAATGGACCACGCCGTGGGTCGATCCTCGCGCCAGCTGCGTGCCGACGGCGGAGCCTCGGCGATGGACCTGCTGTTGGAGATCCAGGCAGATCAGTGCGGGGTGCCTGTCACCAGGCCTCGCACCACCGAGGTCACCGCCCTGGGCGCCGCCATGCTCGCCGGGCTCGCCGAGGGCGTCTGGAGCTCGCTCGAGGAGCTGCGCGGCTTGACAGCCGGCGGCGAGGTATTCGAACCGACGCCGAGGCGCGCTCGGGCGGACGCAGACTACGCGGCCTGGCGGGCGGCGCTCGAGCGTTCGAGGAGGTGGGAGCGGACCTCTGAGGTCACGGCGAAGCTCTAGATCCTGTCCGGGCTCTGGAACTGAGCGCCCCACACCCCCCGAGGTCGCAGACGGCCCGGCGCCCTGTTCCTAAATGTCGTTCCCACCGGTGCCGATGGTTACCGAACAGCTTTTTCCACCTGAGGACCATGCGGGAGCGAGGGAACGATGGCCGCAGGCGTGCCCACACACGCGACGAGAACCTGGGTCCGACGGGTCCCACCTCTCCTCGCCATGTCCGTGGCGCTGCTCATCGCCCTAGAGATCCTCGGCCCGCTGGGCCCGATCCAGGCCGGCGCCGCCGGCAGACAGCCCGTCCCACTTGCCAAGGTCACGCCTGCTCATCTCACCACCAGGAGAGTCGTCGGAACACCCGGTTGGTGGCAGGGTGGCACCTGCGACCCGACCAACTACCCAGGTTCGCATCCTCTCGGCGCCTCCTGGCACGGTCTCGTAGCCTGCGGTCCCGGGCCGACCCAAGGCGGCAGCGATCATCCGGTGTCCTTCTTCCCCGGAGCCTGGGGCGAGTTCGAATGGGAGTGCGTCGAGCTGTCCATGCGTTGGATGTACCTCGCATGGGGCGTGAACCCCTACCCGGCCAATGGTTGGGACGTCGTGCGCGACTACGACCTCGGCGACAACAGGGCCGAGTACAACCCGAACGGACCTCAACTCGTAGTCGTCGAGAACGGCACGCTCGGAGCTGTCCCACAGCCAGGCGACGTCATATCGGTCGCCCGCACGCCACAGAACATCTACGGGCACACGGCTGTTGTGACGGCGAACGCCGTGGACGCGCAGGGCAACGGGACGATCACCCTCATCCAGCAGAACGGCGGGTCCGGCAACGACGGCTGGGCAACTTATCCCGTCACCGACTGGGTGGTCGGCGACGGTGTGAGCGGCTGGCTCCACAACCCCGCCTGGACCTTCCAGCGGCCACTGGTCGGCTTCACCGGTCCCGCCGGCTTCGAGGCACGGATCGCCGCGCCCGGCAACGCCTACGAGCTCGTCGCAACCGGTGCAGGCCCCATCGCGACGGCCGGCGGCGCAGGGGCTATCGGAACCAACGGCCATGCGATCTACGGCTACATCGACAAGGACGGCAACTTCTTCGTGAAGCCGGCTTCGTCCACCAGCTGGACTCTCGCCGCCAAGCACGCGCAGTCGATGGCCGTGGCGACGACGGGGACCGGAGTCCCGGTCCTGGCATATCTCAGCACGGCCGGCAACTTCTACGCCGAGCAGGGCTCGCTCGACGGCGCCTTCACCCTCGAAGCAAGCGGTGTCACCTCGATCGCGCTCGCCGGCGACGCCGGCACTGCTCCCCCGCTGCTCGGCTGCCTGCAGCGCCCGAGCGGTGCCTTCCTCGTGAAGTCAGGCGTGGAGGGGCAAAACTGGGTCGTCGCCCAGAGCTCAGACGTGCGCTCCATCGCTCTCGCCGAGGGGAGCAACCCCTCGAGTGAGCTCTTCGGATATCTCTCCGACAACGGGACCTTCTTCGCTGGACGCAGGTCACCACAAGACCGCTGGACCGAGGAGGCGACCGCGGTGAGCTCCATGTCGCTGGCGGTTGTCGGGCCGGCCGGCACGCCTCTTCTCGGCTACCTGTCGGGAAACAGCTTCTTCGCCGCCGAGGGCCTTACGCCCACCAACTGGCTCCAGGAGGCAACCGGGGTCGTCCAGATGGCGGTCGCCTCGGGCACGGCCGCGGGCGCCTTGCCTGTCCTCGGCTACGTCACGACCACCGGCACACTCGAGATTCTCCAGGGCCCGCTGTCCGCGCCATTCACCTCGCAGGGCCGCGACGTCTCCTCGCTCGCCCTGTCGAGCCTCACAGATTCCTGAACCGAAGTCTTGGCGAGGCGAGCTCACCGCCTGGCCGGATCGAGGAGACGTGGCGTCCGAGACGATGGACGGCCTCCTCGACCTTGATGCTACGGTCAGTTCGTCCGTCCGGACAAACAAATCAAGGGGACGACCAGCACTTCCGATGGCACGGAGACCGTGCCGAACCGGAGGAACGACCCGGGCTCGCGTCTCCAGAAGGTCTTCGTCACAGGAGGCAGACAGTGAGCAGGACAATCCCGAGCACGCCCCGTGCCGACGGATTCCGCATGCCTGGCGAGTTCGAGCCGCACGCCCAGACCTGGATGCTCTGGCCGGAACGCCCCGACAACTGGCGCCTGGGAGCCAAGCCGGCGCAGCGGGCCTGGGTCGAGGTCGCCTCTGCCATCGCCCAATTCGAGCCGGTGACGGTCGGAGTCAACGACGACCAGTTCGAGAACGCGCGCAATCTCCTGCCAGAGGCCGTGCGGGTCGTAGAGCTTTCCAGCAATGACGCCTGGGTGCGAGATTGCGGTCCGACCTTTGTCGTCGACGACAGGAGCGGCGTGCGTCTCGTCCATTGGCGGTTCAACGCCTGGGGCGGCCTCGTCGACGGCCTCTACTTTCCTTGGGACAAGGACGCGATGGTGCCACGGAAGATCGCGGAGCTCGAACGGGTCGACCGCTACCGGGCACCGCTCGTGATGGAGGGCGGCTCGTTCCACGTCGACGGCGAGGGCACGGTCGTCGCCACAGAGGAGTGCTTGCTCTCACCTGGACGCAACCCAGAGCTCTCGCGCGAGGAGATCGAGCGTTGTCTGCGTGACTACCTGAACGTCGAAAAGGTCCTCTGGTTGGCCCGTGGCATCGATCCCGACGAGACCAACGGCCACGTCGACGACGTCGCCTGCTTCGTGCGCCCGGGCCTGGTCCTCGCCGGCATCACCGAGGACACCGACGACTGGCGCTACGAGCTCCTGCAGGCGAACCTGCGCCTGCTGGAGAAGGCCACCGACGCCAGGGGGCGCCATTTGCGCATCGAGACCCTGCCCATGCCGGCGATCATGGAGCTCACCGAGGAGGAGGTTGCCGGCATCGACAGCGCCGAGGGTTCGATCCCCCGACGGGCGGGCGACAAGACGGCCGCTTCGTACCTCAACTTCCTGATCGTGAACGGCGGCGTGATCATGCCAGTCTTCGACGACCCCAACGACACCGTGGCCAAGGCGAAGCTGGAAGCCGTGTTCGAAGACCGCCGGGTCGTGACGGTGCCTGGACGTGAGATCGTCCTCGGCGGTGGCAATGTGCACTGCATCACCCAGCAACAGCCGGCCGCCCTCGGCACCGCGTCTGGGCGATGATCACGGTGAAGCTCCAAAGCGGGGACCGTGGATCGAGCAACCCGAACGGAGCCGGAAACAGGGAAAGGAACGAATCGTGAGCGACGACAGCAACAGCTTCAGGTTGGACGAGCGCAAGGTTGTGATCACGGGCGGAGCCCGCGGCATCGGCTTTGCCATCGGCCGGGCGGCGGCCAGAGCTGGCGCGGCGGTGGCGCTGCTCGACCTCGAGCAGGCAAGCCTGGAAGAGGCGGCCACGAGGCTGCGGAGCGAAGTCAAAGGCGCCGAGGTGCTGATACATGTATGCGACGTCACCTCTTACGAACAGGTGCAATCCACAAGGCGGGCTCTCGAGGCGCGCTGGGGCGGGACAGATACCCTCGTCAACAACGCCGGGATCGCCCACCACGTCGCCGCGGAGTCGATGAGCGTGGCGGAGTGGGACCGGATGTTGCAGGTGAACCTGTCGGGCGTCTTCTTCTGCAGCCAGATCTTCGGCCTTCCGATGATCGAGGCGCGCGGGGGCGTCATCGTCAGCATCGCCTCGATGTCCGGGCTCATCGTCAACCGCCCGCAGCCTCAGGTGGCCTACAACGTCTCCAAGGCGGGTGTGATCATGCTGACGAAGTCACTCGCCGCCGAGTGGGCGCCCTATGGCGTGCGTGTGAACGCCGTCGCCCCCGGCTACACCCGCACCGACCTTGTCGAGCACCTCCTCGGGAGCGACATGGTCCGCGACTATTGGATCGGCGGCACGCCGCTCAGGAGAATGGGCTCCCCCGACGAGATCGCCAACACTGTGATCTTCCTGGCCTCGGACGCCGCCAGCTTCGTGACCGGAGAGACCCTGGTGGTCGACGGCGGCTACACGCTCTGGTAGAGAGTGAGCCGGCAGCGGATCTGACACGATCAAGACCAAGAAAGGGGCGAGGGATGGCTATCACCTTGGATCAAGCGATGGCGGTGCTGGCGGCGGGCGAGAGGCGGGCCGCAGAGATCGGCGTCCCATCGGCGATCGCGGTCGTAGACGACGGTGGCAACCTGAAGGCCGAGCACCGAATGGACGGTGCCTCTCTCGCGGCCATCGAAGTCTCACTGAGCAAGGCGTTTGCGGCAGCCGCGACCGACACTTCCACGGCCACTCTCGCGCAGCTTTGCCAGCCCGGCGAGCCGCTGTACGGCCTGCAGGAGACGCACCAGGGCAGAATCGTCGTCTTCGGGGGCGGCATCCCCCTCCACGCGAGCGGAAAGTTGGTGGGAGCTGTGGGCTCGAGCGGTGGAACGGTGGATGAGGACGTGATTGTGGCCGAGGCAGCCGCAGCTGCCTTCCCAAGAGCCTGAAGGCCCTCGGTAACCTCCGGGCCGGCTGCTCGCCGGCGAGCGCGCCGGTCTGCTCTTAGCTTCGGACGCGGGTGCACCCCTTGCGAAGCGCTCGAGGTTGACCCTGGTAGACGGGTCATTTCCCCTTCCCCGCCTGGAACTGCGTCCAGGCGAAGTTTCTCAAGTGACCCGGAACTCGCGCCGAAACTAGAGAGAGCGGATACGAGGTCTGGGAGACCTGTGTCATGTCACTGCTACGGGCAAATGACGCGAGTGCTGTCACCAGACCCCAGCCGTCTGGTGCTAAAACCACGCGCCAACGCGCTTGGCGGTGGTTCCTCGCTTTCGAGGCCGTTCTCGCTCTCGCCTACTTTCCGTTCGGGCTGCCGTCTGAGAAACCTCTGATCTTCGGTTGGCTTCCGTGGATGGAGTGGGCCGGCCAGGTCCCGGCATGGACACTGCTGGGACTGTCAGCAGTCGTGGCGATTGCCCTCGGCGTGAGGCACAACCGACCGAACGCTGAAATAGCCTGGTGGCTCCTCGGGGGTGGTTTGTTCCTTTGCATCACTGGCGACACGACCTACAAGGTCTGGCACCAGATCATGGGCCAGCAGCACATCCCCTTCCCCTCGATGATCGACGCGATCTACATCCCGATGTACCCGATGCTCGCAGTCGGGCTGCTGCTTCTTGCCCGAGCGCGCGTTCCCGGCGGCGATCGAGCCAGCCTGCTCGATGCGCTCACCATCACCCTCGCCGTCGGCCTGCTTTCCTGGATCTTCCTCATCGGCCCGAACTTTCGTGCGCCCGGTGGGCTGCTGGTGCGATTGAACGCTGCCGGGCGCCCCTTTGGGGATGTCCTGGTCCTGGCGATGCTGGCGCACCTTTGGACCGCTGGCGGCATTCGCCACACCGCCGGACGGTTGCTCGCAGTGGGGGCGCTGGGGACGCTCGTCTCCGACTCGGTGTACGGGCTGGCCAACCTGCACCCGAACTGGAACTGGCACGACGGCAACGTGTTTGATCTTGGCTGGATCCTGTTCTACGCGTGCTGGGGCGCGGCGGCACTGCACCCGTCGATGCGGGCGCTGTCTCAGCCGAGGTCAGTCGCACCGCGCATCAGTCACACACGGACAAAGCTGCTCGCCATCGTCTCGCTCATCGCGCCGGCTGTTCTGCTCGCCGAGATCTTGCGCGGCGACACCGTTGACGCCCCAGTCATCGCCGTGGTCGCCGGGCTCATGTTCCTGCTGGTGATCGCGAGGATGAACGCTCTTGTGCGGGCGCACGGGCAAGCTGTGGCACGAGAGCAAGCTCTGCGCAGGTCGGTCGCGAACCTCGTGGCCGCTTCGGACCGCGAGGCGATCTACCAGGCGACGATCGCGGGCGTCCGGGAGCTCGTCTCGCACGACGGAGACGACTTCAGGATGACATTCGCCGTTGCGAACACCGACGGTGAACCGGTGGTCGTCGTGAAGTCGGGCGACGGCCCGACAGAGGGGCCGCAGAGCTTGACTGCTCTATGGGCCAAAGCTCGAGAAAGCCTGGCCGACGGAGGGGTGGAAAGCTATGTCATCCAGACGGACACCTTGCCGAGCGGTTCAGCAGACCACGAGTTGTCCGAACAGCTCGTGTGCCCCTTTGTCGCCAAGGACCAGCTGCAGGGGCTGATAGTTGTCGCGAGTGCCAGCAAGCTCCCCTTCGAGCTTCGGAGCTCGATCGAGATTCTCGCTGCTCAGGTTGCGATGGCGATCGGACGTGAGACGATGACCGAGGCTTTCCACGCGCGCCGCGGTGAAGCTCGCTTCCAGACTCTCGTGCAGAACGCGTCGGACGTCATCCTGATCGTCCGCCCGGACACGACGATCACCTATTGCACTCCCTCAGCCAACAGGATCCTCGGTTACCCGGACGGCTCCCTCGAGGGGAGGCAGTTCACCACCCTGCTTCACCCCGACGACATCGAGCAGGCACTGGCCGGGTACACAAGCGTGGCGTTTCGCGCGGGAGCATCGATCTCGGCGAAATGGCGGATCCGACACTGCGACGGATCGTGGCGTTATGTCGAGGTGACGACGACCAACCTGCTGAGCGAACCGACTCTCGAGGGTATCGTCCTCACGCTTCGGGACGTGAGCGAGCGCACGGATCTCGAGGAGGAGCTCAAGCATCAGGCCTTCCACGATGCGTTGAGCGGGCTCGCCAATCGCGCCCTTTTCCGCGACCGCCTCGAACATGCTTTGGCGCGGGCAGCCCGGTCGAAGACTTCCCTGGCCGTGCTGTTCCTCGACCTGGACGACTTCAAGCTGGTCAACGACACCTTGGGGCACACGGCCGGCGATGCTCTGCTGGTGGCGGTCGCCGGGCGCCTTCTCCAGTCCCTCCGGAGCGGCGACACCGCGGCCCGCTTCGGTGGTGACGAGTTCGCGATCCTGCTCGAGGAGACCACTGGCCCCGAAGAGGCCTGTCAGGCCGCTGAACGCCTCATCTCCGGCCTGCGCACGCCGATCGTGATCGACGATCACGAGATCCAAGTGCGCGCCAGCGTCGGGATCGCCCTCAGCCAGGCGGGGCGCAAGGACCCCACCGAGTTGATGCAGGCGGCAGACGTGGCCATGTACGCTGCCAAAGCTCACGGCAAGGGCTGTTACGAGGTGTACCAGCCCGACCTTCAGGCAGCCATCGTGCGGCGTCTGGACCGGACCGCCGATCTCCAACGGGCCATCGAGAGCCGGGAGTTCATCGTGCACTACCAGCCGATCGTGAGCCTCGACGGCGGCCACGCAGTCGGGCTGGAAGCCTTGGTGCGCTGGCGTCATCCAGAGCACGGACTGCTGCTCCCCGACGAGTTCATCGCCCTCGCCGAGGAGACCGGCCTCGTCGTGCCCCTCGATCAATTGGTGCTCAAGGAGGCGTGCTTCCAGACGCGCGAGTGGCAGTTCTGCCACTCGGGCGCCCGTGAGATGTGGGTCAGCGTCAACATCTCGGCCAAGCACTTCCAACACGAGGGTCTCGTGGAAGACGTCTCGACGGCATTGCGCGAGTCGGGTCTCGATCCTCGGTTCCTCGTGCTGGAGATCACCGAGGGCGTGTTCCTCCAGGAGGCCGAGTCTGTCATCGAGCGGATGCTGGAGCTCAAAGGGCTCGGCGTTAGCTTCGCCATCGACGATTTCGGCACCGGTTACTCGTCGCTGAGCTACCTGAGGCGTTTCCCCATTGACATCTTGAAGCTCGACAAGTCGTTCGTGGACAACGTGGCCGTCTCCGCCGAGGACGGAGCGCTCGCCGAGACGATCGTCCAGCTCGGGAAGAACCTGCATCTTCAGACTCTCGCCGAGGGCATCGAGCACGCCCCCCAACTCGAGGCACTACGCGCCTTGGGATGCCAGCTCGGGCAAGGCTTCTACTTCACCAAAGGACTCCAGGCCAGCGAAATAGACGAGTTTCTCTCCCTGAACTCGCTGGTCGAGACTCCGGTGGAGGCCGTTTGGCTCGCCAGCCCCTCTCTCATCGAGGAGACCGTCGGCTGATCGCCCCCGATCTCGGAACCCTTGGGAAGCCCGGCCAGACAGCTCCGCCGGCGGGAGACTCTTGGGTCAGCTTTGCTCAGGACTTGGTCGTACGAGTGAACGTCGGTAAATCGCATCGGCGACCATGGCCGTCCAGCCCGTTTGATGGGACGCGCCAAGACCAGAACCATCGTCACCGTGAAAGTACTCATGGAACAGGATGTTGTCGCTCCAGTGCGGATCGTGTTGCAACTTCTCGGTCTGCCCGAAGCACGCCCGTCGCCCGTCGGACCCTCGCAGGAAGAATGAGATCAGACGTTGGCGCAAATCCTGGGCGATGACCTCGAGAGACACCCGCTGGCCCGAGTGAGTGGGATACTCGAGGGTCAGTTCTGCGCCAAGGGACTCGTGGTAACGCTCAAGGGCACTGATCACGAGGCAGTTCAGCGGGAACCAGACAGGACCGCGCCAGTTCGAGTTGCCGCCGAACATCGGAGTCGTGGATTCCGCCGGCTCGTGGTCGATCGTCGACGGCGTTCCCGCCACTGTCAGTTGGTAGGGATGATCGCGGTGAAATGCCGAGAGTGAACGGAGCCCGCATGGCCTGGTCCGATCGGATGGCAACTTCGTTCATGGACGGCTCGTTCCTCGAATGTCCCGCGCGCTCGCCGCGAGCCGCGCGACAGGCCGAGGGTACAGTTCCTCCCGGATGCGTCGTCTCCTGCTCTTGGGTAGTTCGGCCACCAATCCAAGCACGCACAGACGCAACCGGCGCCCACTATGAGTCCGCGGGATGCGCCTCGAGGAGTCGAAGAACCACGATCCACCCGGCGAAGGGAAGGAGGAGGCCATGACCACCGCGAGACCCGTCCAGACGTCCACCGGCTCGCTGCCCGGCCAGCCGTTCCCGCTCGGCGCCACGCCATGCGATGCGGGAACGAACTTTGCCGTCGCTTCCTTCGTTGCCGACGCGGTCACGCTCTGCCTGTTCGACGAATCTGGCAGCGAGACCCAGATCCCGCTGCTCGAGTACGACGCCGGTGTCTGGCACGGGTTCCTTCCCGGCGTCGGACCAGGCCAGGCATACGGCTACCGGGTAAACGGACCCTATGACCCAGCACGGGGGATCCGTTGCAACCCTGCCAAGCTGCTCTTAGATCCGTACGCCCGGGCCACCTCGGGAGTGTTCCGGTACGGCGCCGAGGTACTGGGCTACTCGGCCGGTAACCCCGACTTGGCGAGCGGGCTCGATTCGGCAGGACACGTGCCCCGCAGCCTCGTCGTGAACCCGGAGTTCGCTTGGGGCGGCCACCCCCGGCCCCAGCACAGCTATGAGGACACAGTCATCTACGAGGTTCACGTCAGGGGTTTCACGATTACCCATCCCGACGTGCCGCCTGAGCTAAGGGGGACATTTGCCGGACTGGGGCACGAGGCGGCCATCGCCCATCTCGTCGAGCTCGGGGTCACCGCGGTCGAGCTGCTGCCCGTCCACCAGTTCATGACGGAGTCGTTCCTCTTCGACCGCGGTCTCACCAATTACTGGGGATACAACACGATCGGCTTTTTCGCTCCCCACGACGGCTACTCGGCACTCGTCAGGGCTGGCCAGGCGGGTGGACAAGTGCACGAGTTCAAGGCCATGGTGGACGCTCTGCACTCTGCCGGCCTCGAAGTCCTGCTCGACGTGGTGTTCAACCACACTGCCGAAGGCAATGAGCTCGGCCCCACACTTTGCTACCGCGGACTCGACAACCCCGCCTACTACCGGTTGGCGCCGGGCGATCCCGGCCATTATGTCGACACGACCGGGTGCGGCAACTCCCTCAACGCGGCCGACCCGCTGACCCTGATGCTGATGATGGATTCCTTGCGGTACTGGGCAACAGAGATGCAGGTTGACGGCTTCCGATTCGACCTCGCGGCCACACTCGGGCGCCAGCACGCAGACTTCGATCGCCGGGCGGCTTTCTTTGACCTCGTCGCACAGGACCCGGTCGTCTCGCGAGTGAAGCTCATCGCCGAACCCTGGGACGTGGGCCAGGCGGACAGCTACGACGTTGGCGACTTCCCGCCGTTGTGGCGAGAGTGGAACGGTCGGTACCGCGACACCATGCGCGACTTCTGGCGGAGCCGAAGCGGTCTCCTCGGCGAGTTCGCCAACCGGCTGACCGGGTCCGCCGACCTCTACCGACCCGGCAGACGACGGCCCACGGCGTCTGTGAACCTCATCACGACGCACGACGGGTTCACCTTGGCCGATCTTGTGTCCTACGACTGCAAGCACAACGAAGCGAACGGCGACAACAACAGGGACGGCTCGGACGACAACCGATCGTGGAACTGCGGCGCCGAGGGCCCGAGCGACGACCCGGTTGTCGTTGCCCTTCGGCTGCGCCAATGTCGGGTGCTACTCGCCACGCTCTTTTTGTCGTTCGGTGTGCCGTTCCTGCTCGGCGGCGACGAGCTCGGCCGGACGCAGCAGGGTAACAACAACGGCTACTGCCAGGACAACCCGATCTCCTGGTACGACTGGGGACGCACTGACGCGGAGCTTCTGTCCTACATCAGGCAGCTGGTGACGCTGCGGAGAGAGCATCCTGTGTTCCGGCGGAAGAGGTTTCTCGCTGGCGTCGAAGCCTCCGAGATCGAGTGGTTCACGCCTGCGGGTACGGCCATGACCGTCGAAGAGTGGACCGACCCCGACGGTCGCTGCGTAGGTGTCTACCTCGACGGGAGCGACGACCCCGATCGGGGCGCAGACGGCACGTACCTCGTCGATGACGACTTCTTGATCTTCGTGAATAGCTGGTGGGAGGCGGTCAGCTTCTGTATCCCGCAGCTGCGGCCCAGCCAGCTATGGACCGTCGAACTGGACACGTCGGATTCCCTGCTGCCAACGAAGGCGGGCCCGCTCACCGCCGGAGCCCCACTGACCGTCGACCCCCGTTCGTTGGTCGTCTGCAGGTCCGGCGCTCCCGGGAGTCGAGCAGTCAGTCTTTGACCGCCGACCGGTACCTCATTGCCGGCGGCGCCGGCGGAGCGACCCCAGGATTGTCCCTTGTGAGGACGCAGCTGGAACGCCAGCACGATCTCGGAGCCGATCACCAGCTCGCCCGGCAAGCTACCGGCGCGAGGGAGAGCTCGCATCCCGTAATCGCGTAGCGCGCCTTCTTCGCCTGCCGGCCTGTTCGGCGGCTTCGTGGCGGCGCTTCTCTCGATTCCGATCGCTGGCGCGGTCCAGATCGTCTCCGAGGAGATTTGGAGTCTCATGACCCCGAAACAGCCACACACCGCGATGGCAACCTTTCAAGAGCCGCGCGTCACGACCTCGTCGCCGCGGTCATGAAGATCCCGCCCAAGAGCCCCCCACTTCCCAAACTCGCGGATTCGCGTGGGCGAAAGCAGTCTCACCACGAAATGTGTGGAATCTTGCCCGCGTGACGATCAGTACGACTACGTGCATCCTGGATTCGAAGCGCAGTCGCTCTTCATATCCTGAAAGCCATGGAACAGACACGACCCCTCACCTACCTTTCCTGTTCGTCGTCGAGTGCCGTACCTGGGGCGCAAACGGAGACAACTGACTCCGAAAGCACATCGTCGCCTAGGCGTATGTCGGGTGCGTCGAAAGTCGACCAGCTCGTGTTCGACGGCTTCCTCCGACTGAGAAGATGCTCACGAGGCGCAGTCGTAGCCCTCAGTGACCGCATCATGATCACCAACTCCATCGCCGGCGAGCTCCTCTTGCCCTCGGACCGGCCCCGCCTGTGGGCCCTGGCCCAGACCGTCTTGTCGGAGGGCGGCAAGTCCACAGGGGAGATCGCTTTGAGCAGCGGTGTGTCCGCGTTCGTCCGATGCCAAGCCATCCTCGCACAGGGCGTCCTGGTGGGTGCTCTGCTTCAGCTTTCCCATCCCTTGAAGGCCCGTGTACGCTCAAGCTCCTCGAACTCGCTCGACTCCGCTGTAGCGAGATGGCGAAGCCTCACCAATGCCGAGCGCGCCGTCGCCGAGGTCGTGGCGCTGGGGCTCACCAATCGCGAGGCTGGACCCCGCGTCTACCTCTCCGCCCACACGGTCGACGCTCATCTCCGGCAGATCTTTCGCAAGCTCGGTATCAACTCACGGGTCGAGCTCGCCCGCCTTGTCGGCGAGCACCACCATCAACTGAAGAGCATCGAGGGTCGTACGACCGTCTTGGAGTCTTACCGCTCCCGTGAAGATGCCTGTGCATGGTCGGCTTGAACGCTGCTCGACGTGAACGACCTGCGATCACAGGTCCTCCGTGGCAAATACACCCCCTTGCCACCCGAACTCCGCGAATGCAGTTCAAACAATGGAGAAGTTGCCAAACCATCTAATGACATCTGATCAGGTGCTCGACGGCACGCTTGATCGGAAGGCGATTATCCCGCCATGATCGCCAAGCGGAAGCTGGAGGACTCCGGATCGGCCAGCTGTCGACGGCCAGGACGTGGCGCCATCAAGCTGGCGAGCGAGAGGCACTAACGCGCTCACGTGATGCAGTCGGAGGCAACCCCTCACACAATGTCAGTGTGCGACAATAGTGGGAAGGGCTCGAGTTGAACTATCAGGTCAAAGCACGGATACGACGAGTGCCTGACAGGCTTCAGACAGCTTCCACCGGAAAGGTCGCGGGTCTACACTTGGGCGTGGGCGCCTGGCCCATGGTCGGCCGCAGCAAGGAGCTCTCCCAGCTGACTGCTGCCGTCCTCGAAAAGCGGGGGGCGGTGATCACCGGCGCCGCCGGAGTCGGCAAGACGACGCT
>Ga0371490_1000370_pt1 | contig 32430 bp, 26 predicted proteins | sample MB2SIPfraction_FD_207959 | JGI IMG/M metagenome (GOLD analysis project Ga0371490, IMG submission 207959) | Lab enriched peat soil microbial communities from McLean, Ithaca, NY, United States - MB28FN SIP fraction | ecosystem: Environmental > Terrestrial > Soil > Wetlands > Peat | place: USA... | reverse complement strand
TTCATGATCGGTGTCCTCTTCAAGATGAAGCGTCTGCGGGATGCCGTTATCGAGCAGAGTGAAATCCCGAGCAGTGAGCGAATAGACGCGATCGCCGCCATGGGTCTTCACGAGTGCTGGAACCAATACCAGATTGGAGTTGACGGTGAGCGTGGCGGATTGCGCGCAAGAGCCTTCAACAATCTGCGCTGCCAGGAAGAACAGGACAATCGGAGCCAGCCGAACTTGCAAGGAATCTCCTCTCCATGAGCCCGAAGCGTCGATTCTCTTGAATAGACGCTGCTGTCCATTTTTCGTTAAATCAGAAGGTGCGCGCGGCGCCCGGAGCATCTGGCTGGAAAGCTTGCTTCAGAAATATGCAGCTTTATCTCAATGGATCGGAGGGACCGGAGTAGGCCTCCAGTAGCAGCCGCGCGGCGCGGAAGCTGGTCGTTTGGCCTTCCGCCACTTCAGCTTCCACCTGCGCCATCAGGCTGCGTACGCCCGGGTGCCGATCGAAGCGCGCGCGCAGCCCCTGGTCCACGATTTCGTGCATCCAGCGGCGCATCTGCATCTGGCGGTGGCGCGCCAGCGAGCCGTTCCCGCGCGTCAGCTGGTTGTGCTCCAGGATGCGGTGCCACAGCTCGCGCACGCCCGCGCCGGTATGGGCCGAGCAGGTGAGCGCCAGCGGCGTCCAGCCCGAGGACGAGGCAGGGAAGAAGTGCAGCGCGTGTTCGGCCTCGGCCCGGGCGCGCTCGGCGGCACGGAGGTTGGAGCCATCGGCCTTGTTGATCAGCACCACATCGGCCAGCTCCATCACTCCGCGCTTGATGCCCTGCAACTCGTCGCCGGCGCCGGCAATCAGAACGAGAAGAAAAAAGTCCACCATGTCGTGAACGGCGGTTTCGGACTGCCCCACGCCCACGGTCTCGACAATGATGTTGCTGAAGCCCGCGGCCTCGCACAGCAGCATGGCCTCGCGGGTGCGCTGCGCCACGCCGCCAAACGATCCCCGCGCGGGCGAAGGCCGGATGAAGGCGCGCGGGCTTGCGGCCAGCGTCAGCATGCGGGTGCGGTCGCCCAGGATCGAGCCGCCGGAGATCTGGCTGGATGGGTCGATTGCCAGCACCGCGACCTTCTCCGCGCGTTCTTCGGTCAGGTAACGGCCCAGCGTCTCAATCAGGCTGCTCTTGCCGGCGCCGGGAATGCCGGTGATGCCCACGCGCACGGAGTTGCCGGTGTGCGGAAGGCAGTCCTCCACAATCTGCTCCGCCAGCAGGCGGTCGCTCTCGCGCAGGCTCTCCACCAGCGTGATGGCGCGGGCCAGGATGGTGCGATCGCCGGCCCGAATGCCTGCGACGTACTGCTCGCGGGTGAGCGGCCGGCGGCGCGCAGCGGCCAGCTTCGAAACGCGCTCCAGCAGCTCGGCCGGCGGCTCCGAAGCCGGAGTGCCGGGCCGTTCGCTCATCGCGCTCTCAAAGGCTTCGGCCAACTATTTGCTGCCTCCCACGGCGGTGCCGTTCAGCACCTCCAGGATCTTCTGCGCGGCAATCGGAATGACCGTACCCGGTCCAAAGATGCCCGCCGCACCGGCCTGATAGAGGAAATCATAGTCCTGCGGGGGGATTACGCCGCCCACGATGACCACAATATCTTCGCGGCCCAGCTGCTTCAGCTCGGCAATCAGCTGCGGCACCAGTGTCTTGTGTCCGGCGGCCAGCGAGCTGACGCCCACCACGTGCACATCGCTCTCCACAGCCTGGCGCGCGGCTTCGGCCGGGGTCTGGAACAACGGCCCCATATCCACGTCGAAGCCGATGTCGGCATAGGCCGTGGCCACCACCTTGGCGCCGCGATCGTGTCCGTCCTGGCCCATCTTGGCGATCATGATGCGCGGACGGCGGCCCTCGGCCTTCTCAAAGTCGGCCACCATCTGCTGCGCTTTGCGGAACTCCGCGGCGTTCTTGCTTTCGCCCGCATACACGCCGGCAATGGTGCGCGTGGTGGCGGCATAACGGCCCCACACCTTTTCGAGTGCCATGGAGATTTCGCCCAGCGTGGCGCGCTTGCGGGCCGCATCCACGGCCAGCTCCAGCAGGTTGCCTTCGCCGGTCTCGGCCGACTTTTGGATGCAGGCCAGAGCTTCCGCCACGGCCTCGGGATCGCGCTCGCGCTTCAGCTGTTCCAGACGCCGGATCTGCGCGGCGCGCACGGCATCGTTGTCGATGTCCAGCACCGGAATCACAGGTTCCTCCGGCGCGGGATAGGCGTTTACGCCCACCAGAATGTCGCGGCCGGAGTCGATGCAGGCCTGGCGCCGCGCCGCAGCTTCTTCAATGCGCATCTTGGGAATTCCGGTTTCAATGGCCTTGGCCATGCCGCCCAGGCCCTCGACTTCCTCGATCAACTCCCACGCCGAGTGCGCCAGCTCATGGGTCAACCGCTCCACGTAATAAGAGCCGGCCCACGGATCAACCACGTGCGTGATGCCGGTCTCCTGCTGCAGATAGATCTGCGTGTTGCGCGCAATGCGGGCAGAGAACTCGGTGGGCAGAGCCAGCGCTTCGTCGAGCGCATTGGTGTGCAGGCTCTGCGTGTGGCCGAGCGCCGCAGCCAGGGCTTCCACGCAGGTGCGCACCACGTTGTTGTAGGGGTCCTGCGCGGCCAGGCTCCAGCCGGAGGTCTGCGAGTGCGTGCGCAGCGCCAGCGACTTGGGATTCTTCGGCTGGAAGGTCTTCACGATCTTGGCCCACAGCAGACGCGCGGCGCGCAGCTTGGCAATCTCCATGAAGTGATTCATGCCAATGCCCCAGAAGAAGCTGATGCGAGGCGCGAAGTCGTCAATGTCAAGACCGGCCTTCACACCGGTGCGCAAGTATTCCAGGCCATCGGCCAGCGTGTAGGCCAGCTCGATGTCCGCCGTCGCGCCTGCCTCCTGCATGTGGTAGCCGGAGACCGAGATGCAGTTGAACTTCGGCATGGCCTGCGCACAATAGCGGAAGATGTCGCCAATGATCCGCATCGATCCATCCGGAGGATAGATGTAGGTGTTGCGGACCATGAACTCTTTGAGAATGTCGTTCTGAATGGTGCCGGTGAGCTTGGCCGTGGGCACGCCCTGTTCTTCGGCAGCGACAATGTAGAAGGCCATGATGGGCAGCACTGCGCCATTCATGGTCATCGAGACCGACATCTCGCCCAGCGGAATGCCGTCGAAGAGCACCTTCATGTCGAGGATGGAATCGATCGCCACGCCGGCCTTGCCCACATCGCCCGTCACGCGCTCGTGATCGGAGTCGTAGCCGCGATGGGTGGCCAGATCGAAGGCTACCGACAATCCCTTTTGTCCCGCGGCCAGATTGCGGCGATAAAACGCGTTCGACTCTTCGGCCGTGGAGAAGCCCGCGTACTGGCGGATGGTCCACGGGCGCATCACATACATGGTGCTATAGGGCCCGCGCAGAAACGGCGGAAGTCCGGCAGCGTAGTTCAAGTGTTCAATGCCTGCCAGATCTTCGGGTGTATAAAAACCCTTCACCGGAATGTGCTCGAGCGAGAGCCACTCTTCAACGGGAGCGGATGGCGTGTTGGCTGCCGTGGGCTTGTATTCGATCTTCTGAAAATCCGGTCGCATCGTTTATGCCTCGTTCCCGGTTGCGACGCCGAGCTGTTGCTGCCAGCGCGTCAAAAACTCGATGGGGTTGGTGCGGATGTGCACAAAGTCCGCAACGCCGGCGGCCTTTAGCTCCTCCGCCGAGTCGGGGTTGCCGGCCACAATCACCGGCGTGGTGCGGCCAGCTGCGCGCAGCGCTGTGAGCAGGGCCGCGGCCAGCGCCGGATACTCCGGATCCGAGGAGCAGAGCACGATAAGGTCTGCTTCCGCCGCAGCCACGGCCTCCGGTTGATCGAAGCGTTGCTTTGCGAGGGGGAAGCCTGCACAGGCCAGGAAGTCACTGGCAAACTGCGAACGCAGGCCGCGCAGCTTCACATCGCCCATCTCGGCCAGCAGGATCTTCGGTGATTTTCCGGTGGTTTTGGCATGGCGCTCGGTGCGCAGGCGCAGGCGTTCGAAGGGCTGTGCCGCGCGGCGCACGCTGTCAATGCGCTCGGCGTCGATTGCGTCCAGAACCTTCTCCTGCGCATTCACAAACTGATTCACACCGGTCAGCACATTGCGGCGCTGGGCAATCATCTTGTTGCGCGCACCCATGGACTGCGCCAGCATGCCGGCTACGATGCCATCGGCCGAAGCCTTCTGGTAACCGCCGACCGACTCGATCTTTTGCAGCAGCTCCCAGCCCTTGCGGCCCAAATAGTCGGTCAACGTTTCCAGATAATACGAACCGCCGCCGGGATCGGCCACGCGGCCCAGTTGCGCTTCCTGCTTCAGCACCAGTTGGGTGTTGCGCGCCAACCGCTTGCTGGCCTCGTTGGGCGTGCGGAAGCACTCGTCGTAGGCCGCAATCGAGATCGAGTTCGCGCCGCCCAGAATCGCAGAAAGCGCTTCGGTGGTGCCGCGCAGAATGTTGTTGTGCGCGTCGTATACGGCCATGTTCCAGCGCGAGGTGCGCGCGGCCACGCGCGCCTGAGCCACCCCCATCGATCCGCCAAAGCCGGCCACAGCTTGCGCCCACACGGAGCGGAAGGCGCGCAGCTTGGCGATCTGGAAGAAGAAGTTTGCGCCCATGGCAAAGTGGAAGCCAACTGCCGCAGCCGCTTGATCGACGCCAATGCCGCGCGCCGTCATCGCGGCCAGATAATCGACGCCGGCCGCGAGCGTGAACCCCACTTCTTCCACCGAGGTTGCGCCCGACTCTTCAAACGAAGCGCCATCGATGGTAAACGGAACCAGCTTGGCCGGCAGCTTCGCGAGCAGTTGCGCGGCAAAGTCTGCATCCTCCAGCGGATTCCAGCCGCTGGAGATCGTTGCCGTCTGCGGGCGCTGCGTGAGCCGCTCGACCACGAGCGTGAGCAAAGCCGGAGTGGCTGAAGCAAAGTGCACGGGAATCTCATCCAAACCCGCCAGCGCCAGGCCCAGATCCGAGAGGTTCGCAATCAGCGTGCCGGTGAACGCAACCTGTTCGGCGCCGGCAGCAATGGCTGCACGCGCCGCCGCGTTGGCCTTCTCCGGATCGGCTTCCGCAATCTCTTCGGTGATGAGCCATCCACCCGCGGCGCTGGTGCCGCGCAGATACGGGAAGCTGCCCGGCGCCGCGTCAAGCGCGGCCACTGCGGCCAGATCCTCGGCGCGATAATAGGGCTTTACCGCCAGGCCCTCCGGCGTTTGACCGACGAGCTTCTTGACGTAATCCGCGCCCTTCAGATCGGCCTTGATCGCCGCTTCCCACTCCGCCGTCGTAATCGGCGGAAATTCCTTCAGCAACTCTTCGGTAGCCATAGTCTTTGCGAGCTTTCGGGGTCCTACTTGCTGTTGGGGTCTTCGACGATTTCGATCAGATAGCCAAACGGACTCTCTGCCCGCGACTTGGGATGAACGAAGAAGACCGTGGTGCCGCGCGAACCCTGGCGCGGAGCCTTGTCGATGAGGTTGAAGCCGGCCGCTTTCATGGCGTCAAAGGCCTGCTGTGCGCTCTGGACGCGGAAGGCGATGTGCGCAAAGCCGCCGCGGCCGCCGTTGCGCTCGATCAGCTTCGCGACCGGCGACTCCGGAGTCAGCGGCTCCAGCAGTTGGAGCAGATTCGGCCCGGGGCCAATCTGCAACAACGACTCGCGTACCTGGTCGGTGCCCAGCACCTCTTCGCGGTGCACCTCGGTAAAGCCCATCGCCTGATAGGCCTTCACCTGGCCATCCAGTTCGCCGGGCTTGACGGCAATGGCCACGTGATCCACAAACTTGATTCCGGGTACGGCGGCCAGTTCCGCCGGCACACCCTGCACTGCTTCAGAGACACCGCTCACGACTTCTCCCTTCAACACAAAAAACATGGGTCCGCGCGGTGGGCGCGGCCAGATGCATCATTCGAAGGCGACCAGAATGTCGCCGGTCTTTACCGATTGGCCCTGTTCGACGAGGACACTTTTCACCGTGCCCACACCGGGCGTGGTGATGTTGGTTTCCATCTTCATGGACTCCAGCACCATCAACAGCGTGCCCTTCTGCGTAGGCAGACCGGCCTCGGAGCTCACACGCACCACCAGGCCGTTCACCGGCGAACGCAGCACCTTCTGCTCACCGCCATACGGGGTGGCATCGGGAAAGTTCGAGCCCGCCGTGGCCGTGACCGGCGCAAAGGTGACCGGGGGCGGCAGGAAGGCAGGCAGCGTGGACAGCGCCGGCTCTTCGTCGTCTTCCAGAATCTGCACATCGGCCTCGTAGGTCTTGCCGTTGATCTTGATTTCGAGCTTCACGGGGTTTCCTTTCTACGTCTTTGGCCGCTAGCGGTGCGGGCCGATGTTATGCGACGACTGGACCACGACGCGTCCCTGCTGCGACCACGCGCTGGTGGCTTCGGGCTCGGGGTGCACCTGCTGGATGGAGCGGATGCGCGCCTTGCGGTCGGCAATGGCTGCAGCCGCGGCGGTCACGGCGGCCAATAACTCGTCCTGTTCTTCCTCCGGCTCGGCAATGGCGTTGATGCTGCTCACCACCTGCGGCGTGGGCGCGGGCGCGGGCGCAAGCTCGGCCAGCTTCTGATGCAGTTCGCTCAGCTGCGCGCTGACTTCCTTCTGCTGCGTCACCAGCGCGTGCCGAGTGCGGATCAGCGCGAGGATGCAGCCCATGGCTCCGCAAAAAGAGAGAGCCGCCAGCGCAATCGCCAGGATCCCGGTATCGAATGGCATAGTTTCTCCTTAAAGCGGAATCAGTCCGTGCTTCTTCTGCGGGCGCAGCTCGCGCTTGCCGTGCAGCGAGTCCAGCGCGCGGGCAATGTACTTGCGCGTGTCGGCCGGGTCGATGATGTCGTCCACCAGACGGCGGCCGGCGGCCACCTGCGGATTGGCGAAGGTGTCGCGATAGCTATCCACCAGCTCCTGGCGTTTGGCCACCTTATCTTCGGCCGAATCGATCTCGCGGCGGAAGACGATCTCAGCCGCGCCCTCGGCGCCCATCACCGCAATCTCCGCGGTGGGCCAGGCGGCCACGCGGTCCGCGCCCAGGCCCTTGGAGCACATGGCGATGTACGCGCCGCCGTAGGCCTTGCGCAGCACAATGGTAATCTTGGGCACCGTGGCCGCGGAGTAGGCGAAGAGCAACTTGGCGCCGTGGCGGATGATGCCGCCGCGCTCCTGCTCGATGCCGGGAAGGAAGCCCGGCACGTCGACCAGCGTGACCAGCGGAATATTGAAGGCATTGCAGAAGCGCACAAAGCGCGCCGACTTGTCGCTGGCATCAATGTCCAACGCGCCCGCCAGCACGCAGGGCTGGTTGGCGATCACCCCCACGGTGCGGCCCTGCACGCGGCCAAAGCCGATCACGATGTTGGGCGCGAAGCCCGGCTGAATCTCCAGAAAATCGTCGTTATCGACGATGCGCATGATGACCGCGCGAATGTCGTAGGCGACCTTCGCATCGGTAGGCACCACGTCGTTCATCGCCGCGTCGGACTTGGCTTTGCCACTGAAGGGCAGCCGCGGTGGATCTTCCAGATTGTTGGAGGGCAAAAAGCTCAGCAGCTTGCGGCAGAGCTGCATGGCCTCTTCGTCGGAGCGCGCCGTCAGGTGCACCACGCCGGAGTAGTTCATCTGTGCCTGCCCGCCGCCCAGAGCTTCGGAGGAGACCTCTTCGCCCGTTACCTGCTTGATGACCGACGGCCCGGTGATGAACATGCGTCCCTGCTTGGTCTGGATGATGAAGTCGGTGAGCGCCGGGCTGTAGGCCGCGCCACCCGCGCAGGGGCCGCAGATCAGCGCGATCTGCGGCACCGCGCCGGAGAGCATCACGTTGTGATAGAAGACCCGCGCATAGCCGGCCAGGCTGTCGATGCCTTCCTGCACGCGTGCCCCGCCGGAGTCGTTGATGAAGACGAAGGGCGAGCCGGTCTTGAGCGACATGTCCATCATCTCCGCCACCTTGCTGCTGTGCACCTCGCCCGCGGCGCCGCCCGCCACCGTAAAGTCCTGACTGGCCAGGTGCACCTGGCGGCCGTCGATGGTGGCGCATCCGGTCACCACGCCATCGGCCGGCAGCTCCTTGTCGGCCATGCCGAAGAAGGTGGCGCGATGCTGCGCAAACAGCCCGATCTCTTCGAACGAATCCTTGTCGGTCAGTTCTTCAATGCGCTCGCGCGCGGTCATGCGGCCGGAGGCGTGCTGCTTTGCGATGCGATCCTTGCCTCCGCCCAACTCCAGCTCTTCGCGTTTGCTGCGCAGCTCGGCGACGCGTTCCTGCATCGTCTTGCGTTTGCCCGTGTTCTGGGATGCCATTCCTGCTCCTCGGCCGGTGATCGAGTCTAACCTGATGGCCGCCTGCATCTTGCTGTGCGGCCGGTGCGATCGGAGGCGGGACAACCGGCTAACCCTATCCCGATCGCGTTTTGATTGCTGGAGTTCGCAATCATGCGGATTGGCCTCAGGCGGCGGGCCACGTTCCGCCCTGCCCTGGCGGGCAGGGCCTGTTGCCTCTGCCCCGCAAAGGCCAATTCTATGCACCCCTCAAAGGGCGGGCTGTGATGGGGTTCACCGTGGGTTCAGGCAGCCCAATGGGCTTCAGGAGTCAGGTGCTCCGATAAAACCTGCATTCTGCGTGGTAATCAGTGAGAATTGCCGGATTTTGCGCCGCCGCGGAAGTATCGCCAAAAGGGACGGCTGGGTGTTCCAGGTTAGTCTTGACCCGGTCGGAGGCAAGGGATCGACCGGGAATACGTATCTATATCGCTGAAATAAATCCGGTTAGTCTTGCTCCGTCGAAAGCAGCAACAGGTTTTCCGGTGCCAATTGGATCGCCCATGGCTGCGCTGCGCGGGCTAGCTCCTTCCACACCGGCTTTGGCACATCCACCTGGATCTGCGCCTTCTCGCCCGCCCGTGGCTCTCTGTGCAGGCGCAGATAGAGCGTCATTTCATGCGGCGCCTCGCTCGTCTCCACCAGCCAGCAGGGAAATACGTTCTCGCCCGCGGCCTGCCGCTGCAGACGGAAGTGATGCGAGCGGTAGCCCACCGCCGCGAGCTTTGCCGGTACTGCGCGCTCGGTCGTCAGCGTGCACTCCCACGGCTCCACCCGCACGTGATGCGCATCGACGGCCTGCGCCGCCGCAATGTTCTTGCAGCCCGTCAGGCGAGCAGCTGTGACGGTGCCCGGATCGTCGAACAGGACCTGGCGCGGCCCGTGCGCGATCACGCGGCCACGTTCCAGCACCATCAACTCCGCGCAAAAGCGGAAGGCTTCTTCCATGTCGTGGGTGATGAACAGCACCGCGCCCGGATAGCCGCGCAGGGTCTCGCGCAACTGCTCTTCGGTGGAGCGGCGCAAGTGGGGATCGAGCGCCGCAAACGGCTCATCGAAGAGCAATGCCTCTGGCTGCATGGCCAGGCAGCGCGCAATCGCCACCCGCTGCCGCTCGCCGCCGGAGATCACAGCCGGCCTCTGGTGGGCCAGATGGGCAATGCCCATGGCATTGAGCAGTTCCGCTACGCGCCTGCGCCGCTCCACGCGCGGCAGGCGAAAGAGTGCGTAGCCTACGTTCTCCGCCACCGTGCGATGCGGGAATAGAGCGTAATCCTGAAAGACCACGCCAATGCGCCGCGCCGCCGGCGGCAGGTCGATGCCGCGCTCGCTCGCGTAAAGCACCCGCCCGTTCAGTTCGATGCTGCCGCTGTCCGGCCGCACCACCCCGGCAATCATGCGCAGGGTAATGGACTTGCCTGCGCCCGATGCGCCCAGTAATCCCAACGGCCTTGCACCCGCCTCAAGGTCGATGGCCAGCGAAAAGCTCGGCAGCGTCTTGCGCAACTGAACGCGGAGTTGGGGCTCCGGCGCACATGGCGCAGGAATCCCGAGTTCGCCCGTCGGGCCAGAGCGGGGCTCGTCCGTGCCAGCCTCGCTGCGAAAGCGGTTGCGGAACAGGTCGCCTGCGGGCAGATGCAGCAACCGGATCAGCCCCAGCGAGAGCGCCATCATCACGGCGACCCACAGCGCGGCTTCGGCTGGGTTGCCACCCTCCACCGCAGAAAAAATAGCGATGGGTAGCGTCTGGGTGTGGCCCGGAATGTTGCCGGCCAGCATCAAGGTTGCGCCAAACTCACCCATGGCCCGCGCAAACGCCAATACTGTGCCTGCCACAACCCCCGGCCCGGCCAGCGGCAGCAGCACGGTGTGGAAGACGCGTGCCTCGCTGGCGCCCAGGGTGCGCGCCGCGTCCAGCAGCGCCGGATTCACCTGCTCGAATGCGCCCAGCGTGGTGCGATACATCAGCGGAAAGGCCACCACCGCCGCGGCAATTACCGTGGCCGGCCAGGAAAAGACAATCGTAATGCCCACGCGCTCCAGCGCCATGCCCACAATGCTGTGGCGGCCGAAAAGCAGCAGCAGAAAGTAGCCCACCACCGTGGGAGGAAGAATCAGCGGCAGCGTCAGCACGCCATCCAGCCACGCGCGCACGCTGGTGCGCACCGCCAGCATCCGCCACGCCGCCAGAATGCCCAGTGCAAAGGTGCAAGCTGTCGCCGTCGCCGTGGTGGCCAGCGAGATCAGCAGCGGCGATGCGCCGATGAATGTCATTGCTGGGCCGCCATCGTGAATCCCTGGGCGGCAAAGACTCGCGCCGCATCGGCTGTGAACAAGTAGCTGGCAAAAGCGCGTGCTTCGGCCGGATGCGTGCTCTGGGCGATTACCGCCAGCGGATACGCAATGGGCTCATGTGCGGCATCGTCGATCATCTGCACCACGCGCACCTTCGCGTCTATCCGCGCGTCGGTGGCATACACAAAGCCCGCTTCCGCGTTGCCGCTCTCCACATACGCCAGCACCTGCCGCACATCCTTGGCAAAGACGAACCTCGGCTGCAACGCCGCGTCCAGCCGTGCCGACTGCAGGCTTTGCAGCGCGTAACTTCCCGCCGGAACGCTTTGCGGATCGCCCAGCGCAATTTTTTTAATTTGAGCTTCAGTGAGTTGCTGGAGCGAAGCGAGAGTGGAACCCAGCGGTGCGATCAGCACCAGATGGTTGCGCAGCAGCACGCGGCTCTGCCCAGCGGCGATCAATCCTTTTGCTGCAAGTTCGTCCACGGGCTTTGCCCCGGCTGAGAGCAGCAGGTCCACCGGCGCGCCCTGCTCGATCTGCCGCGCCAGTGCTCCCGATGGACCGAAATTGTTGCGGAAGGAAACCTCAGGATGCAGCCGGGTGTAGTTGCTCTCCACCTGTTCGATGGTCCCCGTCAGGCTGGCCGCCACCGAGACAGTCAACTCCACCTTGTGCTGCGTCCGGCAGCCTGCGAGCAGCAGAGCGCACATCCCCCAAGCGGCGGCAATCAAGGCGAATCTGCCGGTGCGTTGGATGCTCACGTTCTGCTTGGGACTCCTCCGCACCGCGCGCCTCCGCCCGACGCTGGCTGGCATCGGCAATCAATCCATCATATCGCGCGCTGTGGTTTGAGCTGTGGAGTTGCGCACCGGCTCCAGCGCCGCTAGCGCTTGCCGGGCAGACGAAAAACAAATCCCGAATGCGCCAGAGTATCGGAGAAGTCCACCGTGGCCCCGGCGAGCAAGCCCTGGGTGCGAAAGTCCACCAGCATGCGCACGCCGCAGATGACGAGCAGCTCGGCGCTGTCCGGCGCCGGCTCTTCAATGTCGTATTCGGACGAAAATCCCGCACTGCCGCTCGGCCTTACGCGCAGCCGGAAGGCCGAGGTGGGCGTGGCAGAGAAGCGCAACATGCGGCGCATGAACCGCTCTGCTGCCGGCGTCAGTTCAAAGGGCACGTGTTGCCTCCTCTCTGGGGATTTGTGCATCGCTGTTGCAACGTTGATGAACCGCTTGTTCATACATCGCTGCGCTGGAAGACTCACAGCTCAGGTTGCGCACAATGGAGAAAGGGAACCGGCGTGGACTTCGCCGATTCCCCTTTCCATGGACAGCAAGTTGCGTTACTTTGCTTCGAGGAGGATAGCTTTACCTTTTGCTTTGGAGGAGCGGAGGAAGTAGATGGCGCCGTAGAGGCCCCAGACGGCGGAGATGCCTACGGCCAGCAGGGGTTCCTTGAAGGTGCCCAGTCCGAAGGCCGGAGAGATCAGGTAGAAGGCCATGCAGGTGAGGTTGGCCAGCAAGCCGAAGCCGGGGATGAGCAGATGCTTGATGAAGCTGTAGTCGGGGCGCTTGTTGAAGGCCACGATGCACAGGAAGCAGCTCAGCGCATAGAGGATGAAGGTGCCGAAGTTGGAGGTGAGGGTGATGGTCAGCAGGGTATTGGGCAGGGCCGCCATCTTGTCGTGGGTGGAGTAGCCGAAGCTGGAGAAGATGTTGTGGGGCAGGGCGGCAATAGAGGCGTCGGTGGGCGCGCCGGCATCGCCGAAGGCCGCCGACACCGCCACCACGCCGATGACCGCGGAGATGATGGCCAGCGTCCAGATGGCGCGGCGCGGGGTGAGCGACTGGGCGTGCAGCATGCCGAAGTGCTCCGGAGCCTCGTCGTCCTTGCCCATGGCGTAGGTGACGCGGGCGCCGGTATTCATGCAGCTCAGGGTGGTGCCGATCAGGGCCAGGAAGACGGTGAAGGCCTCGGCCAGCATGAAGTATTTGCCATGGCCCTGGCCGAGCAGGCCGTCGCCGACGATGATCATCATGTCGCCGATGGGCGCGGCCGAGGTCGCGGCCGAAGCCATCGTATACCCGGAGTTGAGGAAGTAGTTGGCGGCGAAGTACTCAAACAGATAGCAGAACAAGCCCTGAATGAGCAGCGAGGCGATGACCGCAATGGGTATGTGTTTGGTGGGGTTTTTGGCTTCGCCGCCCATCGAAGTGACCGACTCAAAGCCGACCAGGATCAGAATGGCCACCGTGGCCTGAATGAACATGTAGCTGAGCTTGTGCGCGCTGATCACCGAGGCCGCATCCTTGTGGGTCAGGAAGTTGCCGCTGGCGTCGGTCGCGGGGTAGTCGATGGTGAAGGGCACCGGCTTGCCGGCCGCGTCCAACAGCGGCAGGGGCGTGCCCGAGGCATCGCGCAGGGTGGCGCCGCTCTTGTCGGTGGCGAACTGATAGGTGTAGGTGGCCAGCGACTGGCCATCGTACTGGAAGGCCGGCGAGCCCACCGGGTGGCTGGCGCGATAGCCCAGCGCCAGCACGCTGAAGACAATCAGGGCCGAGATCTGGATCACGTTGATGGCCAGGTTCACGGCCGTCGAAGCGCCTGCGCCCTTCTGCGCAATCCAGGCCACAAAGAAGGAGAAGACAACGGCGACCAGGGCCATGAACAGCGGGCCGGGGTTGGAGCCGGAGAGGAAGTTGGGATAGAGGAAGCCTACCACGTAGCCGACGAAGATGCCGGTGGTGGCCACCATCACGCCGGGATAAACCCAGTAGTAGAGATGCGAGCCCCAGCCCACAATGAACTTGGCGATGCGCGCATACTTGAAGGCCTTGTCCTTGCTGAGCATGGCCTGCTCGGCGTAGTAGTAGCTGGAGCCGGTGCCGGGATAGAGCTTGGAGATCTCGGCATAAGCCACGGCCGTGGCCAGACACAGCAGCAGCGCGGCAAAGATGCCGATCCACATGGCCGGCGCGGTGGTGCCGGTGGTGGCCTGGATGTAGAACGTCAGCCACAGAAAGGCGCCGGGAGCAATGAGCGCCATTGCGTTGCTGGTCAAACCCGTCAACCCGAGGGTGGCCTGCATCTGGGGTGCTTTTGGTTCTGCCATGAGCATTCTCCTGAAAGGTGGACTTGCTGGGAATGTTTTTCCCCGGCTCTAGTTCCGGGATCTTTGAATGCATGTGCAACGCGAGCTGCGAAGCTGGTGAGGGAAGCCGCTGAACATATTTCTCGAATCCCTTCTGACGGCGCGGCTTGCCGAGTGGAGAAGGCATCGATCGATGCCAGCCGCAAACCTGGGAAATCAACGATCAGAAGTTCTTCGATATTCAAAGGCTAGAGTGGTGCAGATGAGGACCGAATAAGGAAGCACAATATTTCTCAGGAATCGATAAAGACCGCATAAAGAAGGAGACATGCGATCCACTTTCATGCAAAAACAAATGCGCTCAGCAGACGTTGCCGTACGGCAGCATCTGCTGGGCGCAGACCGGTGAAGGAGTTGAATCGGACCTGCGGTTTAGCGCTTGGGACCGAAGAAGGCAATGAGGCTGGCAGTGATGGTGGACTGATTGTCAACCATGGTGGCAGTGTTTTCGTGGAAGCTCTTCTCGTTGGACCAGTCGTAGCGGTATTCAATCCGGCTCAGCAGTCCTTCAACCCACTTGTATTCGTAGGTTGCGGTGAATTCCTGCAGGTTCTGCGCCGTGCCCGTCATGAAGCCCTGGTAGTCCTTGAAGTATTCATAGCGGAAGCTGAGCGACTGGGTGGAGCTGGTCACCGCGTGGGCGGCGAAGGCAACGCCCTGCCAGTGGTTCAGCTTGTTGTCGATGAAGGTGCCGCCAGCGTAACCGGTCGAGGACTTCGAGTCGCGGTTCTGGCCGTAATCGTAGTTGATATAGGCGTTGAACTTGGCGTTGGGCGTCAGCAGCAGGGTGGTGTCTACCAGGTTGCGCATGCCGTTGGTGGTGCCTGGGTTTTCCGGACCGCCGTAGTAGTTCAGGTCCCAGGTGTACTTGGTCTTCACCAAAGCATTGGTCAGGCCAACCGTAGCGCCGCTGTGATCCTTGGTCACGTTGTTCCAGCCGTTGACCACCTGCAAGCCTATGGTGTCGGTCTTGGAGACCGGCAGCGAGGTGCGGGCGCCGAAGTGGTAGTAGGGAATTGCCCAGGAGAACAACAGCGAGCGGGAGTAGTTCCAGTTATCCTTGGCTTCGATCACTTCTGCGCCAGCCGAGGTGACAAACTTGCCGAAGTCCAGTTCGAAGCCCTTGGCCTTGGGCGGCTTCACACTCAGGAAGGCCTGCTCGATGTAATCCAGCTGATCGCTCGATCCGCCGTTCACCAGCGTATTGGTGCGACCGTAGAGGAAGTCGACGTGTGCGCCCACCGGGTCGGGATCGTGATTCAGGGTCAGCTTGGCAGCGCTCAGATTGAACTGATCGGTCTTATCGTTGAAGTTGTAGTAGTCGTTGGTCTGGTTGTTGAACGAGGCGGCCGGAGTGTTGAAGTTATAGCTGTAGTAGCCATCGATGAAGCCGCTGAGGTCCATCGGGCCGACGCTCCAGGTAGGTGCTGCCGGGGCCGCGGGTGCTGCTGGTGCCGTCGGTGCTGCTGGCGTTGTGGGCGCAGCTGGAGCCGGTTGCTGAGCGGCTGCCAGAAGTGCAGAACCCATGGCCGCGCCCGCCATCGTGAGCAGTATGCGATTCCAGTTCTTTTGCATCGACACGAATCCTCCAAGAGAGTAATGGTTAAATGCGCAAGTCAATCCATGCCATGCCCGGAGAGGGCAATGAGCAGAAACTGCCAGATTGCAGGCGTGGGCCGGGGAACGATTGCCGTGCAGACAGCTCCTGTTCTTATCGGCAGCTTCGGTACCGGGGTTACGGCGCATCCGAAGGCTTCGGCCCGTTTGGTATGAATCTAGTTACGCAGAGCCTCCATAAGGAAACTATGAGGATCAAAAAAGTTTTTCATCAGGAAGAGATGTTGGTTTCATCAAGATCGGCAAAATACCTGTGAATACAGGGGATGTGCGCCATAATTCGAAATAGGACCGTGCGCAAACGGGAATGAGGATGAAATAAGGGAATTTGATACACTTCTCGAAACGGGCAGCCAATTCTGTGAAGGAACCGGCAGAGAGCTTCAGAACGTGCGTTGCGCTCCACCCGCTGAAGCGCCTTCCCAGTAACTCTGGCTGCGTCTGCATCGTAAACACTCGAGCGAAAGGAACGGCGTTGGCAGGTGGCTATATCCCAGTTCGAAATGTCTTTGGTGCGCGCGGAAGATTTACTCCCGGGATTCGCGTTCTGCTCTTTGTCCTGGAGTGTTCGCTGGGCGTTCTGGCCGTGGTGTTGCTGGCGTCGCTGGCGCATTGGAGCAACTGGCTCTTGCCGGTGGCCTTCCTGCTCTACCTGTTGATCGTGGTTCCAACGGCTTTGCTGTGCGGCTTCTGGCAGGCTCTGATCGTCTCGCTCTCCGCGGTGGTGGTGCACAGCATTGCCACCAGCCGCCAGGCGGAGATGAAGCTGGCCTCCGATCCGCTGAATTCCATCACCTTTCTGGCCTTCGTGTTGGTCTCGCTTCTGGTCAGCCGGCTCTCGGCCCGAGTGACGGAGAACGCTCGCGAGGCGGAGATGCGCGGCGAGCAGATGCACGACCTCTACGAGTTCACGCGTCGTACCCTGCAACTGAACCTGCATGTGGAGCCCGGCGCGCAGTTGGCCGACCTGATTCACGACATCTTCGAGATGCAGGCCGTGGCTGTTTTCGATGCCGATCTGCATCGCGTCTACCAGGCCGGCTACTGGAGTCAGGACCCCATGGAACTGGCCCAGAACGTCTACTACTTTGAGACCAACGACGACGATGCGGAGTCGGGACTGGGCCGGCGGGTGGTGCGCCTGGGCGCGGTGCCGGTGGGCAGCCTGGTGGTGCGCGGCGAAACCAATCCCCTGACCAACAACGCCATCGCTTCGCTGATCGCGATGACCTTCGACCGCTATCGCGCCTTTGCCAACGAGAGCCGGATTGAAACCGAGCGCCGCACCGAGCAGTTGCGCGCTACCGTGCTCGACAGCCTTGCCCATGCCTACAAAACACCTCTCACCGCCATCCGCGCCGCCAGCACCGGCCTGGCCGAGATGGGCAAGCTGTCGCCCGGGCAGGCCGAGCTAGTAGGATTGATCGACGAGCAAACCGCGGTGCTCAGCGAGTTGACGACGCGTTTGCTTACCACTGCGCGGCTGGACGGTGGCGAAGTGAAGATCAATGCCACGCTGATCAGCGTGGGTACGTTGATCGAAGAGGTTCTGGCCAGCTTGCGCGACCGGCTGGCGTCCATGAAGGTGGCCGTGGAACTGGCCGACGAGGACATGCTGATGTCCTGCGAGCGGCAATTGATGGTGATGCTGCTGACCCAGTACATCGACAATGCCTGCAAGTATTCGATCTACGGCACCACCATTACGGTGCGCGCCGAGCGCGGCAAAGCGGAGACCATCCTCTCCGTGCATAGCTTCGGGCCGGTCATTCCGATGTCCGACCGGGAGCGGATCTTCGACCGTTATTACCGTTCGGCGACGCTGTCCAACCGCGCGCCGGGAACGGGCATCGGGCTTTCCGTGGCCAAGCGTGTGGCCCTGCTGCACGGTGGCTATGTTTGGGTGACCAGCGACGAACAGGAAGGAACGACGTTCTTTGCGTCGATTCCGGATGTACGACAGAAGGGAATGGGCGCATGACGCAGGCAGCGATACGCATACTGATTGTGGACGATGAACTAGCCATCCGCAGGGCGCTCCGGCCGCCGTTGCTGGAACTGGGCTTTCAGGTGGCTGAGGCTTCGCGGGGCGAGGAAGCGCTGCAACTGCTGCGCGCCGGCGGCTACGACGCCGTGCTGCTCGACATCAACATGCCCGGCATTGGCGGTATTGAGACGCTGCGCCGTATCCGCTCCTTTGCGCCGCGGCTGCCCATCCTGATGCTCACCGTGCGCGACCAGGAAGAGGACAAAGTGGCCGCGCTCGATCTGGGCGCCGACGACTACGTCACCAAGCCCTTCTCCACGCGCGAGCTGATCGCCCGCATTCGCACCGCAGTGCGCCGCGTCCGGGCTCCGGAGCGCGCCGAGGACGCTCCCATCACCATTGGCGAGATCCGTCTGGATCCGGTCAAGCGCATCGTGACCAAGCGCAGCGAGCCCGTGCACTTGACCCGCAAGGAGTTCGACATTCTGCACTGCCTGATGAGCCGTGCCGGCCGTGTGGTCACCTACGCCAAGCTGCTCACCGCCGTGTGGGGCGCCGATTGCCGCGAGGAGGTAGAGTATCTGCGCACCTTCGTCCGCCAGTTGCGCAAAAAGATCGAGGACGACGCATCGAACCCCATCTACCTGCTCACCGACGTCTACGTGGGCTATCGCTTTGCCGATGCGCAGAGTTTCCAGGACGAGCCCACCGCATCGCTGCCGGGCGAAGTGGTCTAGGGTAGTGCGCCGCTTTGCGCCCCTATGGGGCGCTGTGAAAATAGCCCAGGGCAAGCCGCGCGCAGCCCTGGGTTAGCATGCCAAGAATCGATCTCGTGCCCCGTAGGGGGGCGCGGTGAACATACAGAACACCACCTGCTGTGTACCCCAGGCCTCGATTCTGAATGCGGTCGGAGACCTAGCCAGCCGGATTCGCCCCAACAGCAAAAGGCCCCGATCTTTCGGGGCCTTTCTATTGTTCTAGCGCCTTCTGCGCCGGGCGGCCGCAGGCCGCGTCTGGTCCCACCGCAGGTGGCAGGTGGCTACTCGTCGTAGTGCAGCAGGCTGAAGACGTCCAGATTGGGGAAGCGGTCGCGGCCCTTCAGGAAGTCCAGCTCCACGGCAAAGCCCAGGCCGGCAATCTGGCCGCCCAGCTCGGTTACCAGCTGCACGGTAGCTTCCATGGTGCCGCCGGTGGCCAGCAGATCGTCCACCAGCACCACGCGCTGGCCGGGAAGAATCGCATCCTTGTGGATCTCCAGCGTGTCGGAACCGTACTCCAGATCGTAGGTCACGCGGGCCACCGGCGCGGGCAGCTTCTTGGGCTTGCGCACCGGCACAAAGCCGGCGTTCAAGCGATAGGCCAGCGCGGGGCCAAAGATGAAGCCGCGCGCCTCAATGCCCAGCACCAGATCGATCTTCTGCTCAAGGTAGTGCGCCGCCAGCGCGTCGATCATCTGCGCAAAGCCGGTCTTGTCCTTCAAAAGCGTGGTGATGTCGTAAAAGAGAATGCCGGGCTTCGGGAAGTCGGGCACAGTGCGGACCAGCTTCTTTAGGCTCTCCACATCGATGGGCTTTGTCGCGACGGACATGTTCGGATCGGCTCCTTGCTCACGCTCGCCCGGCTTCCGGCCGGGCAGCTTGGGTACGTTGCGATTATAACGGGCGGGGCTGGGGCGTGAGATGAAAGGACTGGGAGCAAGGGATTTGCGGTTGCTTTACAGATCGCAGGCGGTCAGCGAGCCAAGGGTACGGTAAGGCTGCGAATGCGCCGCAAATCAGCGTCTGCCCCGCTGGACTAGGTCTTTGGCCACTTGAATTTGTACCATGATGGGGTGCCCCTGGTCTCGATTTTGAGACCAGGGAAAGTACGAACTCAATGAACTTCTTCCTGCGGTCAGAGACCTTGCTGAGAGCTAGAAGCTAAAAGCTACTTTTTGCTACCACGCGCCATCGATGCGGAACGAGCCTAGCTCTTCGGCTTCAGCGTCTTCCAGGTAATGCTCGATCAGGTTGTCCACCCGGCTGCCGCGCGGGCCACGGCGCAGGGCTGCGCGCAGTTCGGCCAACTCTTCGGTCTCGCCGGCGGCAACCACCTCCACGTCGCCCTCTTCGGTGTTGCGCACCCAACCGCGCAGGCCCAGCTCCGCAGCCTCGCGGTGCACAAACCAGCGAAAGCCCACACCCTGCACCCGGCCGCGAATCAGGAAGTGAAGCACCATGGCACCCAGTTTTGCAGAGGGCAGGGGGAATGCGCAACTGACAGCCCACCGCGCCGGCGCGCGCTACACTGGCACTACGATGGTCTTCGTACTCGACAACTACGATTCGTTCACCTACAACCTGGTGCAGTATCTGGGGGAACTCGGCGCTGAGGTCGTGGTGCGGCGCAACGACGAGCTGACTCCCGCCCAGGTTGAGGCGCTCCGCCCGGAGCGGATTCTGCTTTCGCCCGGCCCCTGCACTCCGCGCGAGGCTGGCATCCTGATCCCGCTCATCCGGCACATGGCCGGCAAGGTGCCCATCTTCGGCGTCTGCCTGGGCCATCAGGCCATCGGCGAGGCCTTTGGCGGCGAGGTGGTCCGCGCCAACCAGTTGATGCACGGCAAAACCAGCTCCGTGGACCACGACGCCAAAGGCATCTTCGCCGGGCTGCCCACGCCGCTCACCTGCACGCGCTACCACTCGCTCGTGGTCCGCGAAGAGTCGTTGCCCGCCGAGCTGGAGGTTACGGCCCGCACCGGCGAGCCCACCGGCTCGGTGATCATGGGCCTGCGCCATCGCAGCCTGAAGATCGAAGGCGTACAGTTCCACCCGGAGAGCGTGCTCACCGAGCATGGGCATGAGATGATCCGGAACTTTTTGAACCTGTAAGGGACGATGCGGGAGAGAAAGCAGCGCAGGTTGCGAGCGTCCAATCTGGCTCCAGTCGCGAGCCTGGTGCTGGCGGCTGTTTGTGCACACTCCCAGAGCACCACGCCGCAGGCCGCTCCCATTGCTATTGTGCCCATCGATTCCAGCGCCAAACCGGGCGATGCGCCCACCGTTACCGGAGCCCTTGAGGTCACTGCCGGCCGCACCATGATCGCCGCTTCCGGCTCGGTAACCGCTGGCTCGCGCACCGCCCGTGTGGTGCTGCCCCGCCGGGGCGAGCTCCACATCTGTGCTCACACCACCGTCAAGCTCGCTGCCGACGGTACCGCCCAGGGCGATGCGGCGCAGGGCCTGCTGCTGGCGCTCGATCACGGCGCGCTCGAGCTGAGCCTGGCCGGCTCCGGCGCCACCCGTGCCGCCGACGTGCTGATGACTCCCGACTTCAAAATCCTGGTCTCCGGTCCCGGCGCAGCCGAGGTCAAAGTGCGGCTCGGAGTTCAGGGCGACACCTGCATTGAGAACTCTGGCTCGAACGCCCCCTACGTGCTGGTCTCCAGCATCTTTGAGGGCGGCGCCTACCGCGTGCAGGCCGGCCAGCGCGTCAGCTTCCAGCATGGCAGCCTGCATGAGGTGGTCGACGCCGAAAAGGAGCCCTGCGGCTGCCCGCCGGAGGCGCGTGGCCCCAACGACTTCCCCTTGGCGCAGAGCGAGGGGCTGGAGCCGCTGCCCCCAGCCGCTCCCAGCGGCCATGGAACCATCCTCGTCGAGCCCCTGGAGCGCGAAGGCAGCGACAAAGCCGCCAAACCCACCCCTCCCACACCCGCGGAGCAATCCAAGCCGGCACAACCGGCCAGGAAGCCCGGCTTCTTTGCCCGCATGGGCGCCTTCTTCCGCAAGGTCTTTGGCGCCGAGTAGGGAAGTAATCCATCCAACGCTAGAACGCCGGGAAGGATCATCCTTCCCGGCGTTCTTGTTCTTGTACTGATCCGGCCCGGAAGCATCACAACACTTCGGGTGCCCCACCCTCGCCGCGTCCTTGTTTTTGCGGCTAGGGTGGGATGCCACGATGCAAACCTTTTGGGCCGGATCAACAAATGTACAGGGTTACGCGCTGGTGTTTACAAACGAACCCGCGGAGAGGCTGGCAAAGTAGCTGGAGAGCTCACTCTGTGCTGTGGTCATGTCGCCGGAGTTCAGCGCCGTGCCCAGCTCGTCGAGCAGCTTGGTAAATGGGTTGCTGCTGGAAGACGTGCTGGAGGTCGAGCTGGCGCTGTCGGTCGATGTCGATGAACTGCTCGATGTGCTCGCCGTGCTCGAAGTCGACGAGCTGCTGACGGAGCTCAGAATGCTGGTCAGCGAGCTGTAGGCCGACTGCGCGGCCGTCGTGTCGCCGGAGCTGATGGCGCTGAACAGATCCATCACCTCCTTGCCCAGCTGCGTCAGTGTGGAATCGGAGGTGGAGGAAGACGAGGAGTCCGTCGCTGGCGGCGGGCCCTGCTGTTCCAGCGTGGTCAGCGCCGATTGCGCGCTGGAGATGTCGTTGGAAGAAAGAGCCGAGTCGACGCTGGACAGGAATTTCCCCAACGGGCTCGAAGAGTCGGCGTTGGAGGGCGTCAGCTCCTCCACTTTCGTCAGATACGTTTTGGCGCTGGAGGTGTCGCCGGATTGAATCGCCGAAATCAGCCCGCTCAGCGCCGAGCCGAACGAGTCGGTGCCGGAGCCGGAAGTGGAGCTGGTGGACGAGGTGGAGGCGGTGGACGAACTGGACAGGGTCGTGAAGAGCGAAGAGCTCTGCAGGCCGGAGATCAACATGGCAGAGAATTTCCTTTCGCCAGGATCACTCAACCGAGGTCCGCTCAACCCCTTCGAGTCGTTGTTTCTGAAACCAGTGTGCGGGAACATGAGGGGAAACGCACAAAAAAGTGGTCGAGCCGATCCCGGAATGGGAGCGGCTCTTCAGGAGGTGCGGAAATGGGAAGGCTGGCTCGGTCTCTGAATGTGGGCTTCAGACCTCGCCAGGGTGCCCCCCACACATCACTTGCACCATTCTTCACCACGCCGCATAAACAGCTTTTTACATGCTTGGGGTAGGTGGGCCGGAACAGGCAACGGATCGCCGGGCTGCCACAGTCCCAGGCGATGCAGTATTTCAGGCATTTCGGAATCAGTCACGGCCAGCGGATTTCCATCTGCGTAGCCGGTGTGACCGCGATAGCGGAGAATTTGGCCATACTGCCCTGAATTTCCCGCACGGTAGACCTCAATCCAATAGGTGTAGGGCGCGTTCTCGGTAGGGTAATCGACGATTACGTCCCCTTGCAGCGGTCCGCTTTCCACAAAGCGCGTGGCCTGATTGTTATTTCGTCCCGTCAGGTTCAGGAACACGCGAATGAAGCGATCAGACTCCTTGTCATACATATACAAAGCAGTGGCGATCGCGCAGTTGCCGTTGGGGCCCTCCTCCCCGCACACCTTTAGGAACAGCAGGGGACTTGACTTGTTTTGATTTGCGTAAACAACGCTGCCAGCGAAAAGATTGTGCGGCACGTAATCTGCCTGTTGATAGAAGTGCTGAGCGCAATCCGGACTCGCTGCTTTCACAAGACAAAGGAATATTGGTCCGTGGTCTTCGAAGTCGTCTATTGGGTGGCCGCCGTCCTCGATGGCCACGAACGTCCATTGAGTTACGGTTCCAAAGGGCTCCGTCAGGTCGATATGAGAAACGACCTTTGGCATCGTGATGCCCTGATGCGACAACGCAGCAATAACTGACCGATCTATAGCCTCTCCTGGAAGAGCCTTGGGTTTCTCGGCCGACAAGAAGTACGGTGTTATAGCAACGGTCAAGAATGCGCAGCACAATGACGACGCGGTGAATCGGAAAGCTCTCGGATTCATAACGAGCGATTTTAGATCATGACAGTATGGGTTGCGGAGGGTCGGCTATCGGCAAAGGTGCCGAGCGACGTCCAAACTGAGAAACAGGCCGAAGGCGTGCTGGGAATAATGCCCACAGGGCCTCTGCTACAGCGTCCGCGCCCGCTCAATCGCCCGCAAAACCGCCTGCGACTTGTTGATGCACTCCTGATGCTCCTTTTCCGGCACGGAGTCGGCCACAATCCCCGCCCCGGCCTGCACGTAGCCCTGGCCCGAGGCCGAAAGCAGCGAACGGATGATGATGCAGGAGTCCAGGTTGCCGGAGTAGTCGGCGTAGAGCACCGCGCCGCCGTAGGCTCCGCGGCGGGCGGGTTCCAGTTCCTCCAGAATCTCCATGGCGCGGACCTTGGGAGCACCGGAAAGGGTGCCGGCAGGGAAACAGGCGCGCAGGGCGTCAACCGCGGTCAGATCCTCGCGCAGCTGGCCGTGGATCGAGCTCACAATGTGCATCACGTGCGAGTAGCGCTCCACATACATCAGGTCGTCCACCTTCACGCTGCCAAACTGGCTCACCCGGCCCACGTCGTTGCGGCCCAGATCCACCAGCATCACGTGTTCGGCGCGCTCCTTCTCGTCGTTCAGCATCTCGTCGGCCAGCGCCTGGTCCTCGGCCTCGGTCAACCCGCGCGGCCGCGTCCCGGCAATGGGGCGGTACTCCACCTTGCCTTGATGCACGCGTACCAGCAGCTCCGGCGAGGAGCCGGCCAGCTCCACCACCACCGGCTTCTTGGCCTTGCGCGAGAACAGTTTGGACTTGGCGGAGGCCGCTCCCAGCGGCCTTTCCGGTGCAAAGCGCAGGAAAAACATATACGGGCTCGGGTTCACGGCACGCAGCGCGCGATACACCTGGAAGTTGTCCACGCCCGGTTCCACATCGAAGCGCTGCGAGAGCACGGCCTGAAAGATATCGCCGGCGGCAATGTACTGCTTGATGCGCTCCACGGCGGCCAGATAGTCCTTCTTGCGGGTGCGGAAGCGGACGTCCAGTTTGCCCTGTTTTTTGCTGGCGGAGAACTTCGGCAAGGGCTGCGTCAGACGCTTCTCCAGCTTGTCGAGCCGGGCAACCGCTTTCTCGTAGGCGGCGGTGGGGCTGTGGCGCGTGACGTCGGCCGTCACCACCAGCCAGATCTCCTTGCGCACGTGGTCAAAGGCCAGCACTTCGTCGAAGAAGAGCAGGCAGGCATCGGGTACGCCCAACTCATCCTGGGCGGTCTCCGGCAGCTTCTCTACCAGCCGTACGGCATCGTAGGCAAAGTAGCCCACCGCGCCGGCCGTAAACGGCGGCAAGCCCTGAATCCGCGCCGGCTTGTGCCCGGCCAGGTGGCGGCGCAGCACGTCAAAGACGTCGCCTTCCAGTTGTGTCACCTTCTTGCCTTCGGTAAGGACAATCTCCCTGCCCCGGGCCACGATGCGCTTGAACGGGGCCAGGCCGATGAAGGTATAGCGGCCCACCTGCTCGCCGTTCTCTACGCTTTCCAGCAGAAAACACTCCTGTTCCGGCCAGGCGGCGCGCAAAAAGGCGGAGACCGGCGTCTCCAGGTCGGCGGCCAGGGTGCGGCAAACAGGAACCAGGGTGTGTTCCTTGGCCAGAGCCAGGAACTCCTTGCGAACGGGCAAAGTGGCTTGAACAGTGGGCTTCACACCCTCAGTGTACCTGCTCATCCTGCATTCGTCTCGCGCTTATAGATGGGCGGGGGCGGGTGACTCCGCAGTGGTTGCGGGCCGCGCCGCGCTTTGGTGGCGCGTAGATAAGTCTAATCATAAAAAAGAGATAGACGCCAGGATGTATGCAGATCTCCAGGCCGCCCGGGTGCCGGGATTCTGGCCGGAATTCCTTTTGGATGCAGGGGAGTGTCCTCCGGGGTACAGCCGGTCCTTTAAGTCATTTCGCATAAGGTCCGGGGCCTTGACTCATTACGATTGGAGGCCTATTCTCACTGAGGTTTGGGCTAGCGCGGTGGTGATCACGCAGCCTGTGACCTCGGCCGCGTGCGGTAGGAGTCCGCGGCGGCTGTTGTTTGGAACGGAGAGACGTATGTCTACGAGTATTCCGAAGCTGACTTTGGACCAGGAGATCAATCCCTGGGAAGCGCAGAGCGCGCGTTTCGACTTTGCGGCGCAGAAGCTGAACCTGGACGAAGGTCTGTGGAAGCTGTTGCGAAGCCCGGCGCGCGAGATCATCGTTCACTTCCCGGTGGCAATGGACGACGGACGGATTGAGATGTTCACCGGCTACCGCGTGCAGCACAACATCGCGCGTGGGCCGGCCAAGGGCGGCATCCGCTATTCGCCCGACGTGACGCTGGACGAAGTGCGCGCCCTGGCCAGCTGGATGACCTGGAAGTGTGCCGTGGTCAATATCCCCTTTGGCGGCGCCAAGGGCGGCGTGATCTGCGATCCCAAGGCTATGTCGAAGGGCGAGCTGGAGCGCATGACCCGGCGCTACACGTCGGAGATCATCGACTTCATCGGGCCGGAAAAGGATGTTCCCGCGCCCGATGTGAACACCAACGAGCAGACCATGGCCTGGATCATGGATACCTACTCGATGCACGCGGGCCACACCGTGACCAGCGTCGTCACGGGTAAGCCGCTGAACATTGGTGGCTCGCGCGGCCGCACTGAGGCCACGGGCCGGGGCGTGATGGTGGCCTGCAACGAGAGCCTGCGTTATCTGAACATGGGCCTCAGCGGTTGCCGCGTCATTATCCAGGGCTTTGGCAATGTGGGCTCCAACGCCGCGCGCCTGATGATGGAAGCCGGTTACAAGATTGTGGGCATCGCCGAAAAGAATGGCGGCCTCTACAACCCCAACGGCATCGACATCCATCAGCTGGTCGAGTTCAAGTATCGCAATGGCGATATTCTCGGCTTCAGCGAGGCGGAGGCCATGCCCAGCGAAGAGCTGTTGGTGAGCGAGTGCGAGATCCTGATCCCGGCCGCCACCGAGAATGTGATTACCAGCCGCAACGCCGAGAAGGTGCAGGCCAAGGTGGTCGTGGAAGGCGCCAACGGCCCCACTACCGCGGTGGCCGACGATATCCTGGCCGACAAGCGGATCTTCGTTGTGCCCGACATTCTGGCTAATGCCGGCGGTGTTACGGCCAGTTACTTTGAGTGGGTGCAGGACCGCCAGGGCTTCTTCTGGAAGGAGTCTGTAGTCGACGAGCAGCTGGTCGAGATCCTGCGCTCCAGCTTCGACGATGTGGTGCGCTATGCCGAGGCTCACAACGTCAACAACCGCATTGCAGCCTACATGCTGGCCATCGATCGCGTGGCCTTTACCATCAAGCAGCGCGGCATCTACGCCTGACCACCTGCGGTGGGGCCAACTGCATTCAACCAAAGGATGGGTCTTTGACCCATCCTTTCTTATTTGGTTGCAAGATTTTGGTTGCAAAGCAACTTTTCTGCTCGGACTGCAGTCTTTAGGAGTAGACAGCAGATAACTCTGCGATTCCACCATTGAGACCTCCGGTAGGGCGTGGATGATCCTGGATGGAGGTCGTTGCAATCGAACCCTTGTTGCACGTTGTACGAGGTGACTTATGAAGACTGCCTTGATTCTGTTGCTGACTATCCTCCTGCCCGCAGCTGTTTCCATCCGGGCGCAGCAGCCGCAAACTGCGCTCCCGAGTGCCTGCGGACCTGCCGATGCAAAGTTCTGGTCGAAGGCCGGCGAGCGTTCGCAAAAGTCCGAGAGCAAGCAGGACGCCGGCAAAGCGCGCATTTATTTCGTTCATCAACTGGGCAACGGCAATGGACCCTGGACGGGCACCGGGCAACCGACCTTCCCGATCGGACTGGACGGGAACTGGGTGGGTGCGGTGCATGATAGTTCCTTCTTCTTTGTGGACGTGGCCCCGGGCGAGCATCATGTGTGCGTGCTGGAGCAAACCTACCGGAGAACCGGTGGAGACAGTCTGGAACTGATGCCGTTGCGGGTTGAGGCAGGCAATAGTTATTTTGTCTTGACTCGCATGGAGATCACCGGGAGCAACATGGGCAACTTCAGCCTGAGCGAGGCCAATCGCGACATGGGCCAGTTCTTGATCGACACGCTCCCCATCTCCAATTGGAGACGCAAGAACTGAGCCCGGGCCTGCGGCTCTGACGATGCCGGGCGCATGGTGTCATAATGGAGAAGCAGCGCCAGAGACCTGAGAGCGCGCCGCGTATACGCATGAACCTGCCCAATTCCATCACGATGAGCCGCATCGTCATGATCCCGTTGTTACTCTGGATTTTGACATCGCATTTCCCCTGGCAGACGGGCGGCGTGCAGGAGGTTACCGCCTCTCTGCTGTTTGTCCTGGCTTCCATCACCGATGGACTGGATGGCTATCTGGCGCGCAGGCGCGGTCAGATCACCACCATGGGCATGCTGCTGGACCCACTGGCCGACAAGATCATGGTCACCGGCGCTCTGGTGGCTCTGGTGGCCTATAACCCCGATGTGGTCAAGGTCTGGATCGCGGTGGTCATCATCGGCCGTGAATTCCTCATCTCCGGTCTGCGCTCCATTGCCTCCTCGGAGGGCTTCACCATCCAGGCCAGCGATCTGGGCAAGCTGAAGACTGTGGTGCAGATTGTCGCCGTGGTTTCCACCATCCTTGCCCACCAGTGGCACCACTGGCAGTTTGGCTATCTGGTGGTTCCGGTCAAGTGGTATGCGGTGGCTGCGGTGTACTTTGCGCTGGGTATCAGCGTCATCTCCGCCATCGACTATTTCGTAGGCTTCTGGAAGCAGATCGACCACGCATCCAATGATCGCCGTCAGGCCGCGGTCATGGCGCAACGCAAGAGCGCCAGCATTCTCTAAAGAACAGAGAACCAGGATCGAAAATGAAAGGGCGGCCGCGAGCCGCCCCCCTCTCGTTTCGATTGTTGCCCGGAGCCGTCGCGTGGTGCCGCAGGCGGAAGCCCGTGCAGACACACCCCTCCTGTGCTCCTCAAAGGTAGCCTGTGGGCGACAGCCAGCATGAATTCGACGACGAAAATTTTACGCCCCACAAAATGCCGGCCCCAAAAAATCACCAGCATGCTGGTGCGAAGTCGAGGAATGGAATCATCTGCGCACGGCATTCAGGCCCGTGCGCAGACGGGTGCTTCAATCTATCGATATTAACGGCTGCGGTAGCCGCCGCCGCCGCCGCTGCCCTTACGGCTCTGATAGCAGTCGCGGCAGAAGACCGGACGATCTCCGCGGGGTTCAAAAGGAACCGTTGTTAGTTGGCCACAAGCAGAACAAACCACGGAAGTGCCTTGCGAGGGAGCCGAGCGAAAGCCGGAACCGCCTTGAGAGCCCTTCTTTGCCATGCGGCAGTTTTTGCAGCGCTTGGGGGTCGAGAAACCGCGCTCCTGGAAGAACGCCTGATCAGCAGCGGTAAAGACGAACTCTTGCCCGCAGTCACTGCACGTAAGTTGAATATCACCGGCCATGGGTAACCTCAAAGGAATTGTACCGTTGCTTGGACCTAGATTGATATAAGGATTTTATTTATTTTGAAAAACTTAGCTGAATAACCTCCCAAGTCACCCTGTTAAGGGGGTAAATCGCCTAAAAATCAGCTCCATACGCTGTCCACGGAGCGGAAGCAGGGGTATCATCGAGCCACTCCTATTTCCGGTGTTTGGATCGTGTCTGGATGAAAATTGCCTGTGTCATCACGACCTTGGCCATGGGGGGGGCGGAACGTCTGGCGCTGGATCTGGCCCACCGCATGGTCCAGCGCGGCCACCATGTGCAGGTGCTGGTACTGGGGGAAGCCGAGCCCAAAGAGTGGCCGACCGAGCTTCCAGTTCTGCGCCTGGGCATCACCCGCAATCCGTTGCGCGCGCTGGCCGGATTCTGGAAGGCTCGCCGCGCGCTGCGGGAGTTTGCGCCCGACATCGTGCACAGTCACTGTTTTTATTCGAATCTGTTCGCGCGCCTGTTGCGGCTCTGCGGGGTGCGGGCCCGCCTGCTTTCCACGGTGCACAACGTCTACGAAGGTCCCTGGCTCCGGATGCTGGCTTACCGGCTGACCGATTGGCTGGCCGATGGCGTCGTCTTTGTCTGCCAGGCCGGCGCGGAGCGATACACGGCTTTACATGCGGCGGGCCAGGCCAAGATCCGGGTGCTTGCCAACGGCATTGACCTCGCGCTCTTCGCTCCCGATCCGGAGCGCAGAGCGGCCACGCGCACCGCGATGGAAGCAGGCGAGTGCTTTGTCTGGCTGAGCGCTGGCCGTTTGACCGGCGCCAAGGATATTCCAAACCTGCTGCGGGCCTTTGCGCGGGTGCTGGAAGCGCGCGAAGACGCCGCGCTCTGGATCGCGGGCGAGGACCGGGATGGCGAGCAGAGCGAGCTGCAGGCGCTGGCCGCAGACATGGGAATTGCCTTTGCCGTCTGTTGGCTGGGATTGCGGCGCGACCTGCCGGCGCTGATCGATGCCTGCGACGGCTTCGTGCTAGCTTCTGCCTGGGAGGGAATGCCGCTGGTGATTGCCGAGGCCATGGCCATGTCCACTCCGGTGGTGGCCACCGATGTGGGCGGTGTGCGCGAGGTGGCGGGTGAGTCTGCGTGGCTGGTCACCGCACGCGATTCGGCAGCCCTCGCCCAGGCCATGCTGGCGGTGATGCGCCTGCCGGAGGATTCCTTGCGCACCCGGACAGCGCGAGGGCGAGCGCGCATGGAGGCTGGTTTCAGCATGGAAGCCTGCGCCGATCGTTGGGAGGCCCTCTATCGCGAACTGCTGGAGCGGCCGGCATGAGCCAGCCGCCGCGCACGGCGCTGGCAGCTCCCCTGGTTGTTGCGGCGGTGCTGCGCATGGTGCTGTGGGCCGCGGTGCTGTTGCGCACCGGCCCCGCGGCGCTGGCCGGCGGAGATACGGCAAGCTATCTGGAGCCGGGCCGGAATCTGCTCCTCCACGGCGTGTTTCGGACCGCTGGCCTGCCGGAGATCGGCCGCCCGCCGGGGTATCCACTGTTTCTGGCCCTGACTTCGGTTGCCGGGTTGGAGCTTGCGGCGTTGTTGCAGGTGGCGCTCTCGGTGCTGAATGTCTGGCTGGTGGCGCGGCTGGCGCGCTCGGCGGGCCTCAGCGAGCGCGGTGTGAGATGTGCCGCATGGCTAATGGCGCTGGAGCCGGTCGCCTGCATCTATTCCGTCCGGCTGCTCTCGGAAACCTTGTTCTGCGCCGTGCTTCTAGCCAGCATGGAGCGCATGGCCTGCTTTCTGCGCAGCCGGTCGCTGCAGACCCTTGCCGGGAGCGGCGTAAGTCTGGCGGCGGCAGTGTTGGTTCGTCCGGCGGCCTACTATCTGCCGGGTGTCTGGGCCGTGGGTCTGTTCTTCTGGGGCTGGCGCAGCAGAAGTCTTCACCGCCTCCAAAAGCTGCCGCTCTCGTTGCAGCAAGGGCTGGGTGCAACCATGCTCGATCTGCCCATTGAGTCAAGACGCAGGCTCACCTGGAAAGCGCCCGCCGTCTTGCTCCTCGCTACGCTGCCGTTGCTGGCTGCATGGCAACTGCGGAACTGGTTTGAGACTGGCTTCGGTGGTTTTTCCAGCATCGCCATCCGCAACGCCTACTTCTACAGCGCGGCCGAAGCCCAGGCCCAGGCCGATGGCGTGAGCTTTGCCCAGCAGCAGCGCGTCTTTGGCTACCCCGATGAGGCGGCTTACCTGCGCAGCCATCCGGAGCAGGCCGGATGGAGCGAAGCGGCCCGGCTCCGCTTCCTGCAGTCGGAGGGCCGCCGGATTCTGGCCGCACATTGGGAAAGCGCCGTACGCACGCAGCTGGAGGGCTCGGCCGTAGTGGCTTTCTCACCCTGTGCGGCGGAGCTGCTGGAGATGTTGGGATACAACACCACACCTGCGCCAGCCCGCGTGCCAGCGCGGGTAGTTGACCAGGGGCCGCTGCGGGCTGCAGTGAGCATTCTCCACTCCGACCCGCTGCGCGCAACCGTGATGGCGCTCTTTGAAGCGGGACTGTTGGGATATTATCTGCTGGCCGCGCGCGGGGCGATGCGGGTACGGCTGAGCGGGGCGGTCAAAGCGCTGCTCATCGGCACCGCGCTATATTTCCTGGTGATCTCCGGTGGGGTGCAGGCTGTAGCCCGTTTCCGCATGCCGGTGATGCCGCTGGTGTGTGTACTGGCTGGCGCCGGGCTTGCCAGCCGCGGCCAGCAAACCCCAATCGAGATTGCCTAGCGCACCACCTGCTCCCCCGCGTGTGTGCAGCCGCAGGACTGGCGCAGCACCAGATCGACAGGAAGCACGGTGCGTGTGCCGGTATGCGGTTGGGTATGCTGTTCAAGGCGTGTAAACAGCTGCCGTGCCGCGGTGCGGCCCAGCTCTTCCACCGGCTGGCGGACCACGGTCAGCGCCAGCGTGTCGGCCAGGTAGAAGTCGTCAAAGCCGGCCAGCGCCACGTCCTGTGGCGCCTTCAGCCCACGGCGCAACAGCTCGGTGAGCGCAAAGCGAGAGGCCAGGGTGTTCGAGGCAAAATAAGCGGTAGGCGCATCCGGTCCCTTCAGCAACTCATCGAAGACCTGGCTTGTGGCTTCCTGCGTGGGGCAATTGAAGAAGGTGTCGGCATGCAGTCCGGCATCCGCCATGGCGCGGCGGTAGCCCTGGTAGCGGGCATCGATGGTGTACACATCGCGCCGCAGTCCGATAAACGCAATGCGCCGATGTCCGTGGCCAATCAGATGCTCCACCATGCGCCGCGCTCCGGACTGGTTCTGCACCAGCACCGTATCGAAGGCCGGTTCGTCGATGGGCCGGTCGAAGGCCAGCAACGGCACCCGGCCGAGCAGAGCCTTGGTCAGACGCGAGGCGCCGTGGTTGGCCGGAATCACGATCAGCCCTTCCACGTAGCGCTGCAGCATCTGCGCGGCCTCGTTGTACTCGATCTCCGGATCTTCGTCGCTGGTGTTGATCAGCACCGTGTAGCCGTGTTGCTTGGCCACTTCGGTCACGCTGTGCCCAAAGGCGGCAAAGAACGGATCGTAGATGTACGGAAGAATCAGCCCGATCGACCGGCTGCGCTGCCCGCGCAACGCGCGCGCCATCTGGTTGGGCTTGTAGTGCAGCGAGCGGATGGCCTTCTCCACCCGCTCGCTGGCGCCTTTGCTGACGCTGGCCGAGCCGTTCAGATAGCGCGAGACAGTCATGGTGCCCACACCGGCAAGCTGGGCCACGTCCTTCATGGTCG
>Ga0371490_1000368_pt1 | contig 32481 bp, 27 predicted proteins | sample MB2SIPfraction_FD_207959 | JGI IMG/M metagenome (GOLD analysis project Ga0371490, IMG submission 207959) | Lab enriched peat soil microbial communities from McLean, Ithaca, NY, United States - MB28FN SIP fraction | ecosystem: Environmental > Terrestrial > Soil > Wetlands > Peat | place: USA... | reverse complement strand
CACGAATCAAGCCATATCTGCGAATGCGAAAATAGGAGTCTACTGCGAAAGGGTTACCAAGAGGACAAAAGAGAGATCTGAAGGAGGTGGACTCGGCTAGCTCCCGTCAATCTTCCGAAACGGCTGAACGCAGCGCAGAAAGAATCAGGAGACTGGAGCGGCCGAGGGGACTCGAACCCCCGCCTACAGCTTGGCAAGCTGTCGTACTACCCCTATACTACGGCCGCTTGAACACTTCGCGAGCGATTCCCTTTTATAGCACGCCGACTACACACGGACAAGGCCCCCCAGCAAGGCTTGCCGGGACAACCGTGCGCACAAGCGGATTTCCCCCCGAAGATGCGCGCGCGAAGAGAAGCAGTTCCGAGATCCGCCTAATCCACTTCCAGGATGCGGGTGGATTTCACCACTGGCGACTTCTTCTGGCGCTCCGCGAAATGCTCGGCTCGTTCGCGGTCGATGTAAACACGCGCGAACTTCTCACCGTCAGCGTAGTAAACGGTGACCTGCCAGTGACGGTGCTTGCGTCGCCGATCCTGGCTCATTCTGTTGGTTCTCTTGCCTGCTATCTTTTTCACTTTAGGTGGCCTCATGACTATTGGAATATGGCAAGTTTGGCGCTGCCGCGCAAGTAACAATTTAGGGGTTAACCTTGCGATACTGCCTCCGCGATTGCGCGCGACCTTTTGTTCGTTCCAACGTCTAATTAGGCAAGACAAATGTTAACGGCAAAACGGATTTGAGTGGAACTTTTTTGCTTGGGCATGCGTATTTACAGACAAGCAAGAACGGGGGAAAGCATGCTAATGACATTGAACCGTGAACTCCAAATTGAGGACCTGCGGAACCATCCGACGGAAATGGTGATGACGCTCCGGAGCCTTCTGGCCGACGGTGCAAAAGTCAACCCGGACCCGAAGCGCCCTGACTTCTTTGAGGTCGAGAGCGGTTCCTTGGTCTATTACATCCACGTCTTGCCGGCGACCGGGAAAATTCTTTTGCTTGCCACTTGGCCCAAAGTGGCTGCACTTGAAGGCGCGGACGAAGCAGCGTAGCGTTCCAGCAAACCACCACGCTGAACATTAAAAAGCAAATTCAGAAGGTTTGAAATTCAGGTCTTCGAGGACCTGTTTCTTGAGTTTGTATAGAGCGGGATTTCCGCTCGCCAGCGCATATACGAAGTCGCCGGATTCCGTTGAAATTCTCAGCGTGAACCTCTTTCCATCTTTGTCCGTCAAATCGACTTCGATGGCGGGCTTGGCCACCTTGGCAAGGAGATCTCCGGAGGGGTGGTCCAGCACTTCCTCTGCCCGAGCCTGGCTGAGCGGACTCAGGATCTTCCAGGCTTCCGCGGACTTCCCTTTTATGTCACTGGGAGCGTCCGCCGTCCAATCGGTCGCGTTTTTCCGGGTCGCAACCATTGTGCCGCTGGCGTTGCGGAATTCGATGTGCTTGATATCTGTTTCAGCGAAATGGACTACCCGTTTGTCGCGCAGGTCATCGTATTTCTCGGCCAGCTTTTTATACACGTCCGAGTTGATGCGGAAAACTAGCGGTCGTGAATCGTCCCTCGCAAAGTAATCGTCGCCTTCCTTTTTCCCCACAAGCAATGTCGATTTCTTTCCAGCGTCATCGGCAACCGTGAACGTGATGCTGGGATTCGCGAGCCCGTACTTGGAAAGGTTTTCCGGTTTCTCGCTCACGATGGCGGTCATTTTGGCATTCCGCAACGAACTCATCAGCGCATCAACGTCGTCTGAATCGGCCAGTGAAGGGCCAGGCTTGGTGAATTTCCACTCATCTTTTTCCTTGGTCGCAGCGATCTCGCCGGCCGAGTTCTTGAGGTCAAATGAGCTTACGTGTGCGGGACTGCGATTGATGTGGAGTACGGAGCGATCGCGCAAATCGTCGAGCGACTTATCGGACATGGAAAGAAGCGATTTCGGCAGCAACGACACATCCTTCGCGCCGTCCACAATGCTGTAAGCGTAGAGCGACGTGAAGTCTTCGTTGCCCATCCAGAGCTTATGTTTGGCGCCATTCTTGACTTGGAACTGGATGGATAATTCGGGCGGTTCAAGGCCGTAAGCTTTCAGCCGGTCGGGACCGCCGGGCTCTGTCTGAGAAACATGCGCCCTGGCAATCCCATCGACGATGCCTTCGATCGCGGCATTGTCCGCCTCGGTTTCGACCGGCTGAACAATTCGCCACGCGCCGTCGCGCTTCACAATTTGGATCGTCGGTTCGTTTCCCTTTGCAGGACGCGACAGCGTGAGAGACGTGACGTCCTCAGCCTGAATCGAAAACGCGGGCTTGTTCTTGTCCGAGGGTAGAGTTTCTTTCTGGCCGCGCTTCCAGTCGAAGTAATAGACGACCGCCCCCAAAATAACTGCGCAAGCCAGAACGATCAAAGTGGGTTTCTTAATCATGGCTGTCGGTTGCGATTCCCTAACGGCGTTTCCACCAGATATAGATCCCCGAAAAAATCACAATTCCAGGGAGGAAAATTTGGTCGAGCCAAAAGAGCGCGGTCCCCTGCGACTTGGTCATCGTAACCCGGCGATTCGTCGTCGATTTCGGCCGGATCGAGATCAGATTCTCGTCCTGCGCCAGCCAGTCGATCGTGTTGAAGAAGAGATCGCCGTTGCCCGCCTGTCCGACCGCCTGATTCGAGGCGAATTCGGAATTGCCAATCACAACCAAGCGAGCTTCATTGTCGCCCGACTTGCGGCTGGCGGCCACGCCAAGCGAGAGCGGCCCGGCCGTCTTGGGATCGAACTTGACCTCTTTCTGGTTGAGGTTCGGAATCGTGAAACTGCGCGCGGAGGTCTTCAGCAATTCGACGGATTGAGTATCAGTTTTCGATTTATCAGCGATGGAGGAGGTTCGCGCGAGCGGGAAAAACGTCATTTTACCCTGAAGATTCTTTGTGATGGGGCTCTCGCCGTATTCCAAGACGAGTGGCACAGCAGGGCCAGTTCCAACCAGGCGGCCAACGCCGCTGGCATCTATGACCACGTTCTTCCCGAGGTCAACATTCCAGGCTTTGAACAAGTCGTCCAGCTTTGGATCTTTTTCAGGATCCACCTCGATCAACGCCTTCCCTCCCTCATCGAGAAACCTGCTGATCATCGCGGCTTCTTGCGGGAAGTAGCCCTGCGTGGGACCGGCGATCACGACGACATCACACGTGGAGGGCACACCGTTCTCCGTGACGAGGTTGATCGAATTCGTGGCGAAGTTCTCCTTCTTCAGCCCTTGATCTACCTGACTGTAGCCGCTCGCCTGCTCGTCCGTTAGCGATTTCTCTCCATGGCCGGTCACGAAGCATACCGTCTTCACCTTGTCTCGCGTGGCCTTCAGGATGGCGCTTGTGATGTCTTCCTCCGAGTATCCACCTTGCATACTCAGTTCCACGTTTTCTCTGCGCGGCCCGGAAGCAACGATCACATCGCCCATGTGCTTCGCGCCATATTCCTTCGCAATTTCGGGTTTCTCCTGCGGGTCCACGTTCTGGAACTTCAGGTGAGGACTCTGGTACTTGTACTCGGTCATCAAGTCTTCTAATGAAGTGTCGGGCGTTTTGGAGAAGCGGAGGATTGTGACATCCGTCTTGAGACCCCCGACGATTTTCTTTGTCTGATCGGAGAGCGTATAGAGCTTCTCGCTGGTGAGATCGAAACGCTTGTGATGGCGGTATCCGACGAAATTCAAAACGCAGAGGATCGCCAGGACTGCGAGCGTCAAAATAGCGGTATTGGTTCCAAGCTGCGAGGAGCGCTTCGAGAAAAAGCCCACAATCCTCCCGAAGCCAAGGACGATGGCGCCGAGCAAAAAGACTCCGCCTGCGATCAGAAGGATTTTGCTAAACAGAAGCAACTCCCCCTGAATCGAATAACGCAAGTAACCGGCGATAAGCAGCGCCGCCCCGACGCTCCCGAGAAACTCCGTTGTTTTTTGCTGATTCCACTTCATCCTATGAATCCCTCCCCGATCCGTGAACTGCCGATGAGGACCAATCTATGCCCGCCGCCAGCGCATGGAATCCACCGAGCGTATGGTCAGGAAAACAAACAGGAAAATCAAACTCACGTAATAAATCAAACTCGAAGTATCCACCACACCCCGCGTGAAATCCTCATAGTGGCGAATCACGGAGAGATAGGAGAGAACATCGCCGACTGCCCCAGTGGCATTACTTCCCAGATTCAGGACCCAAATCATGAGGACCGCCGCGAAAGTGAGAATGGCCGAAATGATTTGGTTTTCCGTCAGCGAAGAGATGAACGTACCGATAGCGATGAGCGATCCGCTCAGAAGCAGCACCCCAGCGTATCCGGCCAGTAGCATCCCCCACGGCGGCCTCGGCTCGCTGCGAAAATACAGGAAGACCATGTAGGTCGCTGTCGGCAGAAGCATGATCGCAAACAGCGTAAGCGAAGCGAAAAACTTTCCGAGAACAATCTGAGATTCCTTCAAGGGAGACGTCATCAGCAATTCGATGGTGCCGCGCTTGCGCTCCTCTGCGAAAACGCCCATCGTCAAAATCGGCGTGATGAAAAGAATGAGCGTCGAAAGGATGCCGAAGAAACTCCTCATCACAATGCCTGGGACGTCCATCTCGGGCGGCATTCCATAGCGCATGCTTTGCATTTCCATCTCAAACGATCGCTGGATGACGTCGCCAAGAATCAAATTGAAGAAAAACGCGCTCAAGATCAGGAAAAGACCGATGAAAACATAGGCGATGGACGAAACGAAGTAGTGGCCCATCTCCTTGCGATAGATCGCGTAGAAACTTCGCATCTTGTGCTTGGCTCCTTTAATTGGCCTTCTGCGCGTGGGACGCGTCGTCCGTCGTCAGTTGCAGGAAGATTTCCTCAAGACTCATGCTCACGCCTCGCAGCTCATAAAGCGCCCAGCCTGCGGCAACCACCTTCGCGGCAATCTCGCTGCGAATGTCCTTCCCTGGGGAGACTTCGATGGTCGCTGCCACGTGTCCGCTGGCGCGAGCCGGCTCGACATTCACGCGGCTGGCTCCGGGTATCTGCGCCAGCAGTTGTTGCAAGGGTTTTTCCGGCGCCTGCGCCTCGATGCGGATTCTCTGCCCGCCCTTGAGCTGCATGGTTAGGTTCTGCGGAGTGTCGATCGCCGCAATCTTTCCTTTGTTGATGATGACCACGCGATCGCATGTCGCGCTCACTTCCGGCAGGATGTGCGTGGAAAGAATGATCGTGTGAGTTCCCGCGAGGCCCTTGATCAGGTTGCGCACCTCGATGATCTGCTTGGGGTCCAGGCCCACCGTCGGCTCGTCGAGGATGATGACATCGGGATCGTGCACTAGCGCCTGCGCAAGCCCCACGCGTTGCTTGTAGCCCCGAGAAAGGCGCTTGATTAACTCATCTCGCTTGTCCTCAATGTTGGCCTTTTTCAAGGCGTCCGCAACTCGACCGGCTCGCGTTTCCGACGGGACGTCCTTAATGCGCGCAACGAAGTCGAGATACGCCCCGACAGACATGTCGGGGTAGAGCGGCGGCACCTCCGGAAGATAACCAATGCGGCGGTGCACCTGGATCGAATCGTTGAACACGTCAAATCCGCCAATACGCGCCGTGCCGGAGGTCGCAGGCATGAACCCGGTCAGGATACGCATCGTGGTTGTCTTCCCAGCGCCGTTTGGGCCAAGAAATCCAAGGATTTCGCCCTTATTCACGGTGAATGAAACGTGGTCCACCGCTGTGACCGAGCCAAATGCTTTTGTCAGATCTTGAACTTCAATCAAAGCACTCCTCCATTTAAGTGGGAGCCGGCAAAATGGCCGGATCGTGCCAGGAAAGTTGTTATATCAAAAATTCCAGTGAAAGTGAAAACGGTTCGCAGGAAAAACAGCACGTGTACAAGTTCTGCGCACGCTCTGCCTCCGGCCGCGCCAATCACCAGGCCAGGTATCCTTGTCGGCGGACAAGACCTTGCGCCTTCCCGCTACCTCCGGGCAAGCTGAAGTAATCGATGCAAGAAAAATGATACCGCAACGAGAATGGCGACAACCGCAAGCACCCAATTTTTCCGGCGTGTCGTCATTCATGCCTCGAAGCTCATCCCAACCGGCCTGTCGCGCCATTCTACCCTATCTGCCTCACGCGTATCGCGGATGCCTTCGCGAAATATCCATGCCCAATGAGAGAAAGCAGGACGGGCGACAGGCAACGAGGGGCTTGTCTATCGCATCCACATGCTGGGTGGGGTGCGTCTCTGTGTCCGTGATTGTGGATAGCGCGCGGAGATGTGCGTTGACACTCCGCGGTGGTTTTGTTATTCAACTTGTTTGCCTTTTTGTGCCAGTGGTTCGGCAGGGGGAGTCTCTCACTCCGGCCTGGGCGATTCCGACCAGAAGAACAAAGGTGCTATGACGATCTCAAAGGCGCATGCCCGAACGAAGGGCGCTTCTCAAAACTGGAACGAAGACACCGCGAATTCCCGCGGCCACATGAGGACCAAAGCGTTTCGATGCCCGGCGGCCCTGATGGTGGCTTGTCTCTTCGCTGTCTTCATTTCTGGCTGTGGCAGCAGCAGTCCAGCCATCACGATTGAAGTGAGCTCCAAAAATGGAAGAACAACCGTGGATTCAAACCAAACGCTGAACTTCACGGCGTACCTGAGCAACGACTCGAACAATCAGGGCGTCACCTGGACCTTGACAAACTCCACGGCTTGCTCCGGCGCCGGCTGCGGCACGCTGTCAAACATCACCGACCAAACGGTCACTTACACGGCACCAAGTGTTTCATCAACCTCGCTTTCGGTGATTTTGACCGCCACGTCGGTCGCTCAGACTAGTCGGACTACCAATACTACGATTACGGTTTCCCTCTCACCAGCTTTTTCGACCATCTGCGTCAACGCATGCGCGCTCCCAAGCGCTGCGAACGGCATACCTTATAACCAGACAATTACGGGGACGAATGGAGTCCCGCCGCTTATCTTCACAGTTCCCTCCGGCAGCCTGCCCCCCGGCTTGAATCTGAATCAGAATGGAACCATCGTCGGCACGCCAACGAGTCCTGGCCTGGGCCAAGCTGCCAGTACGGCCAACTTTACGATTCAATTGTCGGACTCTGCGTTGCCGCCTGTGCCTGTGACTCAGTCGTATTCGATCCTGGTCAATCCGCCGCAGCCGCTTTCGATTACCACGACTTCGTTGCCGGATGGGTTTGTTAACTTGGCCTATTCCGTTCCCATTTCGACGAGTGGTGGAGTAGCGCCTCTTTCTTGGAGCATTACGTCGGGAGGCTTACCTTCGGGATTCAACCTGAATCCAAGATCGGGGCAAATTACAGGAACTCCCACGACCACGGGGGCGTTTCCGTCTTTCACATTGCAAGTCGTGGATTCAACCCTGCCGACAAGTCAAAAAAGTTCGGTCACTCTTTCGATAACGGTTCAACAGGTGGTGCCACCACTGAGCATCACAACGACTTCACCTCTCCCGCCAGGAACAACGGGAGCAGCCTATAACACCTCCCTGCAGGCAACGGGGGGCGTTCAACCCTACACCTGGAGCCTTGTGTCCGGGCAACTTCCCGCCGGTCTGACTTTTGGGTCAAACGGATTTATTTCGGGTGTTCCAATTCTGGCGGAAGGCACTCCCGCCCAGTTTGCGGTCCAGGTTACCGATTCAGAGGTCACTCCGAAAACCACGCCGCCACAAACGTTCACCATTGCCATCGGTGCAGGCACAAACAGCAATGCGCTCCTTGATGGCGAATATGCCTTCCTCTTCACGGGATTCGACGCAGACGGCTCGGTGGCGATTGCCGGTACCGCAACTTTCGACGGCAAGGGAAACATCTCCTCGGGTAAGGTGGATAGCAATCGTGTCTCAGGCATCGTGGCAGGCGCGGCGTTGACCGGTACATACGCAATCGGGACCGACGGCCGCGGGACGATGGAATTCAAGGCGACCAACACGGCTACGCCGCTCGTCCCGGCACTCGTAACCGACTACGTCATCGTCATGGACTCCAACTTGAATCTCCGGTTTTTCCAGGATAACTCGACGACCACAAACAACGACCTCAAATACACTCATGGCTCGGGGGTTATGAAGGTACTTTCGACATCCAGCTTTTCCTCGGGCTCGTTCAATGGCAACTACGCCTTCGAGTTTACCGGACAGGATCCCGGCGGCAATCCCGAAGCCCTCGGAGGAATTGTCCACGCCGATGGAAATGGGAACGTTCTGCCACTCGCAGCCGACTTTAACGACGGGGGCACGTTCAGCCCGCAGATCTCCGTGACCGGCACCTTCACCTACCTATCTCTAAACGAGGGTGGCACGACAATCATATTCCAGCCTCAAAACCAGCCGTCTGTCACTCTGAGTTTCCACTTCTTCTTTGTCTCGAATCAGGATCTTTTCCTTATAGAACTGGATCAGCCAAACTCAACAATGGTTTACCCGCGCCTGAGTGGCGAGATGATCCTCCAGTCTCCGACCGTGGTCTTCAACAATGCTGCGCTGACAGGCGCGAGTGTGGCAACCGGAACAGGGCTGAACAACAATGGCAACTCCAGCGTTTTTGCTGGCCTTCTCGCTTCGCCGGGTGATGGAACTGCATCGCTAAGTTACGATGAAAACAGCGGCGGAACTCTAGCTTCTCCGACGCTCACGGGCACTTATTTTGTCTCAACCGTTGGGCGCGCCTCTTTCACTTTCACAGGGATTACTACGCCCCGCCTTGCAGTAGCGTACCTAACTGGGTCGGGCCAAGGCTTCATCATGGGTAGCGATCCGGCTGTGACTACCGGGCTTCTTGAGCAGCAAGAGACAGCATCATTCACCGATGCCTCAGTAGAGGGAACCTACAGCCTGAGCGCCGCCGCTGCCGTAGAGAACGGCGTCAACAACGTCGTGGGCCAGGTGGATGCAGACGGAGTTGGTGGCGTGCCAGGGACACTGGATGAATACGATGCGCCGACGCCGAGCACTCCAAGTGGAACTCCGCACGAGGATCAGATTTTTAGTGGACACATTAACACCATCGCAGCAAACGGCCGGGGCACCTTGACCACAAATCTCCCCGTGGGATTCCCCGCCAACCTGGCGTTTTACGTCGTGTCTCCTGGAAGCGTTCGCTTAATTTCCTTGGACACTAGCGACCAGCATCCGCAAATAATATTCTTCAACCACTGAGCGACTCTTGTTGGAAGCAGCGCTGGCGACGACTCTCGAATGGGATGCCGCCAATACTGCTATCGCTGCCTTCTCACAAGTGATAGAGTGCCGTCGTGTTGCCTAACCCGCGAGTATCTCGTGGTGTGGAGGCCTTCCATGATCTCAAGATTGTTCCTTCGACGAGGGATGAGGTTCGAGCAGATTTTGTCCGTTGGACTCGCTGCAGCCCTGCTTTTTCTTGTAAGCGTGGCATGCGGTGAGATTCTTTATCTGCGTGGTATCCATGGCGCACAGACATTTCTCGACGATGCCATAATTGGCGCTGCCGGAGGTTTTATTGTCTGGGGGCTATTGTATTTGCAGGGCATCCGTCAGGAGTTTGAATCTGCCCGCGAGCGCATGAGGCTCACCGCTGAGGTGAACCTTCATGTCCGCAATGCGCTGGCGATCATGTCGAACGCTGTCCTAGCGCAGAACCAAGCCGACCGTCTTCTTCTGATGGATGAAGCGATTCAGAGAATCGACCACGTTCTAAATGACCTAGTCCCGACGATGGGCCAGTCGACTCAAGCGCGATTATTCAATTAATAACCGCCTTCATTCTTCTTCGAGGTTTCGTTCTCATTCAAGCGCAGAGCGGCGGAGTTTATGCAGAAGCGAAGGCCCGTGGGCTGCGGCCCGTCATCGAAGACGTGTCCCAGATGGGCATCGCACCGGCTGCAAAGAACCTCGGTGCGAGCCATTCCGTGGGATGAATCGCGCTTCATTTCGACATTTTCAGCGTCAATCGGCTGCCAATAACTCGGCCAGCCGGAGCCGGAATGGAACTTCGCATCCGAACTGAATAAGGGCTGTCCACAGCAGACACACACGTAAGTTCCGTTTGATTCCGTGTTTTCGTATTCCCCGGTGAATGGTGGCTCGGTTCCCTTCCTGCGCGTCACCTCGTACTGTTCCTCGGTCAATTTCGCCCGCCATTCCGCATCGGTCTTCTGAATCTTCTCACTCATCTTCCATCTCCAGGCATTACCTCGTTCAGGCACACGGCAGGATCTTGCCCCAAACCCCTTGGTCCTCCCCATTCAAGGAATGCTCCCCGGCCCGCAATCGATTGGCGAACCGGAGAGCTGTCCCCAAAGGTTTCTGTGAGTTTGTGCTTCCTGTGTCGGTGCTATTTTCCCGGGATGTAGCTAAGGTCTGGCCGGAATTCATCGATCTGGCTGTAAGAGTCCTCGATCGAGGAATCGAACCTCTTCATTACGGATTCAGATTCCGCCGAGCCCAGTCCTTCCTTCAGCATGTCGCGGAATGGCTTCACGTCGGGCTTGTCTTCGAAATCGGCCCAATTTGCGTGTGGGAGTGCCAACACGTACGTGCCGTCCTTTCCGCCGTTCGCCAATTCGTACCATTCAAAGTTAAGGGGCCACTTTGTTTTCTGCACGGCATCGTACATTCTGCCAATGGCGCTCCGGAAATCGTCTCCGTGGCCGCTGCGAACGTGAAACACGATGACTTCCGTGTATTTCTTGGGGCCGCCGGACATGTCGGGGTTGCTCACTTTGGGCAAGAACTCGTAGTAACGTGGCACAACCTTTTCGACATATTGTCCAATTACCTTGTTGAATTCGTCCATGTCGGCTGTATCCGGGATGGGCGGCTTGTCAAAATCGGACCAGCGCTGCCCAAAGCGGCCAACCATGTACGTTCCCGCTTCGTCCCCGCTGATCGTTTCAAATACATACAGTGGGAGCGGGTCGTTTTGTTGTTTGTGCCAAGCCGCTTTCTGCTTGCGGCCATCTTCATATTGTTTCGTCATGCCATTCTTGGGCTTTTGGAACTCTACGGCGGCGATACGGCCGGGTTCCTGGGCCGGGAGCGAAAAACAAACAGTCAACAACACTGCAAAAGCAGACAGGTATCTGCTCAGTTTCATGTAACCTCCAGCAGGAATTTGTGGAATCTCCCTACGTGGCTTGGAGCGTATCGTTTCCGGCTCCCCGTTGTCAAGGACTGGCTCTGTCCGCCTTGGCCCTTGGCCCACGCCCTCGTAATCCCAGAGGATAATTCCTGCGTGCGCTGAGGTGGCGCGCGGCTATCAACGCCAAATCAAGGTGGTCAACGAATCTGCTTCCAGTGGAATGGAAGCTGTCGCATTGCCAATCCGCACTTCGCAATCTCGCGCTGGCGCAGCGTTGGTCAAAACCAGCACGCGCTCTCCATTCGGATTTTCGAAGCTAGCGTGGCAAAGGTCCTTCGCTGCGGTTTGAGAATCAAAGCGGCGGGCGCCACGGCGAATGAAACTGGAGTAGTGAGCAAACGCCCAATACAGCCCGCTGGATGTGATCGCTTTCGTTTGCGAGTTTATGGTCACCAAACCTCCGCAGTTGAATGGGCCGATGTTGGGGCGGCCGTTTTCATCCAAAGCGAAGTTCCAGGCGGTGATGGAACGGCACCAGTTCCTGAGGACGCCCGTGAACGTCGCACTCCACTTGCTCCAATCCCGCGCGTAGTTCGGATCGGAATACTCGGCGCCCCCTTCTGTCCAATACATCTCCGCGTCAGGGAAGGCATTGTGGACGCGATCCATCCACTCCGGCTCGCCGAGATAGCCGTGCCAGGCAATGGCATTCGCGTACTTGCGAACTCCATCCGTTTCCAGTTCCGCGATGGCGCGTCCCCAGAGGTTGTAGTTGTGATCGATCAACCAGATCTTCGTGTTCACGCCCTTTTGTTCGAATAGGGGTCCGAGGTGTTCGCGGACGAAAGCAACTTCATATTCTTGCGGCCACGCGCAGGCCGGCATGCGTCCATCCTGGTCCGTATCCACCTCGTTTTGAACGGTGACTGCTTGCACGGGAACACCCGCAGCTTCATAGCCTTGGAGAAACTTCAGAAAGTAATTTGCATAGGCACCCATATAACGGCGCTCCATGCACCCGCCAAGCATCGACCGATTGGCTTTCATCCATCCGGGCGGGCTCCAGGGGGAAGAAAAAAGAAATAGCTCCGGATTCGCTCGTCTCGCTTCGCGGAGAATAGGCAGGATGTATTCGCGATCGTGATCGATGGAAAAACGCGCCATCTCGGGGTCCGGATCGCCTTCGTCGTAACAGTAGAGTTTCGTGGAATAGTCGCTCGATCCAATGCATGTGCGACACACGCTCAACCCCATTGCCGAAGAATGGAACAGTTGATGGAACAGTTGTTCGCGAGTGGGAGCCGGTAATTGGTTCAACACGTAACAGGCTGCATCAGTGAAAGCCGCGCCGAAACCGAGGATCTCCTGAAACTTCTTGTCCGGATTTAGAGCGACCGAAGTGTCAGCGGTCAAACCCGTCGCAGGTCGCCACGCAATCGATGAAGCGTGCGCCAAACGCCGTCTTTCACTCGTGACCCAAACAGCCAGGGCGCCCGGGACTGTTGTGTCTGCCCCATTGGCCGCATGCGAAACCTCCGCCAACGCGCCGGTCGCAGCGACTGCCGCCAAACCCAAGCCTGAAGCCTTCAGAAAGTCGCGCCGCGTGCTCTCCTTGGACATATTGCCTCCCTAATAAGAATCCTGCCAAGAACCTCGACTCTATCACCGCCGCTATGCATTCAAAAGGGGGGCACCGGCCCCATTGTCTGCTGCACAGTCCAGAATCCTCAGCTCGCCGACAGGAATGACGCACTCGGCAACTCACTCAGATTCATTCGCAAAATATCCATTCAGTTCTGCTATACAGGAAGTGGACTTGCTCGAGGGAGGCGGATATGTTTGAAACCAGTGGAACGACCGACGTTATCGAAAAGAATCCCTGGCAGAAGAACGTGCTCTGGTTCGCCGCGGGGTGCCTCGTCACAATTCTGATCACCTATATGTTTCTGATACCCAGCGCGAAGCGCGCCGCAGCCGAGTCCGCCGAAAAAGCTGCGCAGCAGAAATTTGCCGGTGAGCTGGCAAAAAATCCGTTGGAAGCGCAACTAGATATCGCGAAGGCCGCATTGCAAACTGCTTCCCAGGAGCGCGATGAGTGCAAGACCAAGTTTGATCGCGAGACGATCCTCTACGACAACAGCATCCTCATCGATCCCGGCAAAATCTGGATCATTCCCGCCGATGTGGAACCGATCGCCGTCGGCGACCACCGCGTCACCTACACGCACTACGATCCGAAAACCAAGCGCGAGACTGTCCACCTCCATCCGCAGCGGCAATAAATTGTTTGCGATTGCCGAGCGGACCTCATTGAAAACTCTGCATTCAGTCATTCCGTGAGTTGTTGGGCTGAGAGTAAGCGAGATCTGCCTCAAGCAAGCCCCGCGTAGAGGTCCGCCTAGTGGAATTGCATTATTGACCAAGCGTCCGGCTTCCGCGAAACTCTGCGGAAAAATAAGCCTGTCAATACGATCGACGCGAACGGCCGGTGGATTGTTTCAAATCCACGAGGCAACGAAGTGCAGCTTTTATACGTGTTCACTTTGGTCACGCTTTTCGTTTTGTATGACAAGAGTCCCGAACGCTCTGGAGACGATATGAAGCTTGGACTGATGGCCTGGCTCGGTATGGGGTTGCTTTTTTTGTGGAATGGCCCTGCATTCGGGCAGGAAACCCAGGCGGCCACACAGCAATCAGATCAGCCTTCCCAACGAGTTGCCCAACTGGCGCAATCTGATACGCTACAATCCTCGCAAACACCTGCGCCAGCGCAGAAGAACAAGATCGGCCCATTCGATATCTCGATCAACTGGCGCACGCGGGCTGAGGGATGGAACTGGTTCCAGGGCCCCACGGGGAACAGCGATTATCCACTGTGGAATTCGCTCCTGCGAATAGGAATCGGGCAGTCTTTCGAACGCGTGGATTGGTTTGTGGAGTTCGAGCAAGCTTCCATCCTCGGATTGCCCAACGACGCCGTGGTCGCGCCTCCGCAGGGACAACTCGGTCTCGGCGGAACGTACTACGCGGCCAACGGCAACAACACGAACAACGCCTACGGCTTTTTGAAGCAAGCGTTCGTGAACTTCAAGCATCTGGGACCGGCCAGCGTAAAGTTTGGGCGTTTTGAGTTTTTCGACGGGATGGAAGTCAAACCTAAAGACCCGACCCTCGCGACTGTCGAGCAGACTCGCATCGCACACCGGCTGATTTCGAATTTCGGTTTCAGCGCGGTCCAGCATACATTTGACGGCGGGGAGTTTTCTTGGAATTCCGGGCCGAACAATTTCACTTTCTTCGCCGCTCGGCCGACCGAGGGAGTGTTTCAAGTCGATGGAATGGACGAGTTGAATGTCGAGGTCTACTACGGTGCGCTCAACCGGTCGAGTACAACGCAGCATGGTGCAGGAGAATTACGCGTGTTTGCGCTGGGCTATGTCGACGGCCGAACGACGGTCCTGAAAACCGATAATCGTCCTCAGGCAGTACGCGCGGCGGACAATGGCAAGATCGAGATTGTCACTTATGGAGCGAACTACGCTCACGTGCTCAATACTGCGACCGCCGGCAAATTCGATTTTCTGGTTTGGGGCGCGGTGCAAACCGGGTCGTGGGGCTCTCTGACGCAGCGTGCGGGTGCGTTCGTCGGTGAATTCGGCTGGCAGCCAACGGCAAGGTTTCGCAAGCCGTGGATGAGCGCCGGCTACTCATATGGAAGCGGCGACGGGAATCCGAACGACTCGACTCACGGCACTTTTTTTCAGGTGCTAACTACGCCGCGCCAGTATGCGCGCTTCCCCTTCTACAACATGATGAACAACGAGGACGTTTACGGCACACTGAATTTGCAGCCAGCCTCGAAGCTAGCGTTGCGAAGCGAATTGCACGCCCTACGGCTCGCCAGCGCGTCTGATCTTTGGTACTTAGGCGGAGGCGCATTCCAGGCCGCTACGTTCGGTTACACTGGCCGCCCAAGCGGTGGCAATCGGGGACTCGCCAACGTCGTGGATTTCAGTGCCGACTACCAAATCACGCGGTGTTTCGCTGCCACTTTTTACTATGGCCACGCTTGGGGCAAGGGCGTGATTGAGAAAATCTACCCAAGAGACGCCAACGGCCAACTCATTTTCCTTGAAACGAATTTCCACTTCTGAAGTCTCGCCTCGCAATTCTCAGTACCTATTTGTCTCTAGCAAGAATCTACGGCTGTGCTGCGTCTCAACCACCGTTTATGTGGGCGCGTGGGCCAAACCATGAATTGGGTCAGACTGATCTCATCAGAATCCATGAGACCCTTGTATACTAATCGGTTCCTTCGGAGGACACACGTTGCGTGTTGGATTGATAGGTTGGAGAGGAATGGTCGGCAGCGTCCTGATGCAAAGGATGCGGGAGGAAAACGATCTCGCTGGTCTGGAGTGCGTCTTTTTCTCGACGTCGAATGCCGGAGGCGCTGCTCCAAAGGAAGCGGGTGCGGGCGCCACACTCAAAGACGCGAAAAATCTGCGCGATCTTTCCGCCTGCGAAATCCTGATTAGCTGCCAAGGAGGAGAGTACACATCGGAGATTTTCCCTTCGTTGCGCAAGAATGGCTGGAAGGGCTATTGGATCGACGCTGCCTCCACTCTTCGCATGAGCGACGACGCTGTCATCATTCTCGATCCGGTGAATGGCGAGCGTATTCAGGAGGCGCTCGCGCATGGTCTGCGCACCTTCGCGGGCGGCAATTGCACTGTGAGCTTGATGCTCATGGCCGTGGGCGGGCTGCTCAAGACTGGGCTGGTCGAGTGGATGACAACAATGACTTACCAGGCTGCATCGGGCGCGGGCGCCGCGAAGATGCTTGAACTTGTGAAGCAAATGTCTTGTCTTACTGATCCCGTCCGCGCGACTCCTTCCGAGAACGCTTTGGAAGTCGATCTCATGGTGATACAGGCGCAACGCGACCCGCATCTACCCACGATGGAATTTGGCGCGCCACTCGCCGGTAGCTTGCTTGCGTGGGTTGACCGCGAGATGCCTGGCGGCCAGACACGCGAGGAGTGGAAAGGTTCGGCGGAAACCAACAAGATCCTCGGCCTCAATCCTCCCGTGCCAGTGGATGGCATTTGCGTGCGAGTGGGAACCATGCGATGCCACAGCCAGGGCCTTTGCATCAAACTGAAGAAGGACGTCCCAATCAAGGACATCGAACAGATTCTCGCCAATGCAAACGCATGGGTCCGCGTCGTTCCTAACGACAAGGAATCGACGCTGCGTTTCTTGACGCCAACGGCGGTGTCCGGTACGCTCGACGTTCCCATCGGGCGCCTGCACAAGCTTGCGCTTGGGCCGGAATTCCTCGGGGCATTCACGGTGGGCGATCAATTGCTGTGGGGCGCGGCCGAGCCGCTTCGGCGCATGCTCAGAATTCTTCGGGAATATCTTCGTGCATAGATGAAAAAGGTCGCGCTGTTCATTCCTTGCTTTGTGGATCAGCTACTGCCCGAAGTCGGCCTGGACGTAGTGCGGGTGTTGCGACGGATTGGCTACGATCCCGAATTCCCCGAAGAGCAAACCTGCTGCGGCCAACCCGCTTTCAACACGGGTTACTGGCAGGATGCCAGGCCTCTTGCAGAACGATTCGTGCGAATCTTTCGCAAGGCAGATGCCGTGGTTTGTCCCTCTGGCTCCTGCACTTCAATGGTTCGCCTCTTCTACCCGGATATTCTCGCGGGGACCGCGTTGTGCGAAGAAGCTCGCATGCTCGGACAGCGCGTGTTCGAGTTCTCCGAATTCCTGGTGAAAGTGGCGCACGTTACCGACGTGGGTGCTGCGTTTCCGAGGCGCGTCGCTGTTCACGATTCCTGCCACGGCTTGCGCGAGCTTCATCTGAAGCAAGAACCTCGAGAACTGCTGCGCCACGTGCGCGGGCTCGAACTCGTCGATTTGCCGTTCAGCGAGGAGTGCTGCGGCTTCGGCGGCACATTTGCCGTGAAGTTCAATGTCATTTCCGGGGCCATGGGCGCCACGAAGGCGGGAAACGCCGAGGCGAGCAGAACTGAATTTCTGACGGCGACTGATCCGAGCTGTCTCATGCACATCGAGGGCGTGTTGCGCCGCCGAAATTCGAAAGTCCGGACGATTTATCTGGCCAGCATTCTCGCGCAAACGGATGAATCCGGCCGCACGGCGCAGCCAGGGGATTCGCGATGAGCACGGCGTCACGCGAGTTTCTGCGCAATGCCGCGGAAAAATCCGCCGACCTCGTCCATCGGCAAATCATTCGCCGCGCTATCGATCATTACAACCAGGCTGTCGAGCGCCGCCGCGCGCGATTCCTCGACTGGCAGGAGGCAAGACGGCGGTGCCAGGAAATCAAGCGCGAGGCGGTAATTCACCTCGATCGCTACCTGCTCGAATTCGAGCGGCGCGTTCAAGAGCGCGGCGGACAGGTCTTCTGGGCTGAAACCTCTGAGGACGCAAGGCAATACATCACGGACCTCGCTTCTCGCCGTGGCGTTCGCACCATCGTGAAATCGAAATCGATGGTGACCGAGGAAATCCATCTGACGCCCGCGCTCGAAAAGCTGGGCCTGCGCGTGTACGAAACGGACCTCGGCGAATTCATCGTCCAGTTGCGCAACGAACCTCCCTATCACATTGTCACGCCTGCGATGCATCTCACGCGAGCGCAGGTCGCTTCGCTGTTTAGGGAAAAATTGGGCGACGTAATTTCAGACGACCCGCAATATCTGGTTGGCGTGGCTCGGCGCGAACTTCGGCACGCTTTCTTCTCTGCCGAGATGGGCATCACGGGCGCGAACTTCCTCGTGGCCGATTCCGGCATGATTGCCATCACAACGAATGAGGGCAACGGGCGCCTTTGCACCACACTTCCGCGAATCCACGTCGCTGTGGCCGGAATCGAGAAAATCATCCCGCGCCTCGAGAATTTGGCATTGCTCTGGCCCGTGCTTGCCACCGCGGGAACAGGCCAGCCGGTCACCTGCTACAACACGCTCATCGGAGGCCCGCGCAAAACGGACGAAGTTGACGGTCCCGAGGAATTCCACATGGTGTTGCTCGACAACGGCCGCAGTGAATTGCTGGCCGATCGGGAGCAGCGCGAAGTTCTGCACTGCATCCGGTGCGGCTCATGTCTCAATGCATGCCCCGTTTTCCGCACCGTCGGCGGCCATACGTACGGCACCACCTATCCGGGACCTATCGGCAGCGTGCTCACTCCGCACTTGCGCGGGCTCAATGAATTTCAGCACATGTCCTATGCGTCGTCCCTCTGCGGCGCTTGCACGGATGTTTGCCCAGTCAAGATCGAGTTGCACCATCACTTGCTGCAAAACCGCAGGAACGCAGTCAACGACGCGAAGCGGCCGTTGGTCGAGCGCGCCACATTCAAATTGTGGCGCTGGGCAATGCTGAATGCAGGGATCTATGCGCTTTCGGGTTGGTTTGCGCGAGCGGCTATGCGCATAGTGCATGCGGTTAGGATAGAGGGAACACCGCTCGATCCTATGCGACTGTGGACAAAGTATCACGCGTTGCCAAGCGTCCCTGCAAAATCCTTCCGCGAGATCTGGAGAAAGAACCGTGGCGCGAACTGAAAATTCCGGACGCGAGCGCATCCTGGCGCGCATTCGCAGCGGCTTGCTGACGCCAGTTGTTGCGCACACGCCTGATCTGTCGTCCGGCAGCGCCAGGCCAATGGTCTTCGCACCTATCCCTGATGCACTGGAGCGTTTTCAGAGGGAATGCGCGGAGAACAACACGGAATGCATCGTCACCCCCGACGCGAAAGGAAGCGCGGAAATTGTGGCAGGTGTGCTGGCAGCGCTTCCGGTGGGTGAAATCTTCGTGCAGGATGCGCCTGAGTTGCGGCGACTCGCACAGGCATGGTCGCCAAGCCGCGCCATTCGATGGTCGAACGAAGGAGCACCCGCGGAAACGTCGCAGGCCACGATCACATTGGCCGAATGCCTGGTCGCTCAGACGGGATCGATATTCGTTTCGTCGAAATGCGGCGGCCGCGGGGCCTCTGTGGTTGCTCCGGTTCACATTGTCGTCGCGAACGTCGGGCAATTGGTTCCGGATTTGGAAACGGCATTCGCGCGCCTGCGCGAGCGCGGCACGGCATCTCACAATTCGTTCGTCTGCCTGATCACCGGGTCCAGCCGCACAAGCGACATCGAAAAAATCCTTGTTCTGGGCGCGCACGGCCCCTGCAGATTGGTGACCGTGCTTGCTCTTCATTCAGCAAACGAGAGTGGCGGCGGCCCAGCTAAGGCGTGACGCTCACCATTACGACACCATGGCCAGCTACTTTTGCAGAGAAGTTGCCAGTGAATTTCCCCAGGCTCTTCTTTTCCCACAGGTCCCGAACCGCAGCAGAAAGATGCGCTGGATAGCCCAAGTCTTCCCATGCGACATTAATCTCTGTTTCCGTTGTGCCGCGATTGAATAGGATGACGGTGCGGCTGCCATCCTTCATCTGCTTGGACCAAACTTCGGAGTCACCATTTTTCCAAACCCGGCGACCCTCGGCTCCCAGGGGATCCTGATCCACGGCAAGCGCTTCCCTGTTCGTCAGGATGTCCTTAATCTCGGGCGACATATTTCTCACGTCGTTTCCGGCAATCAATGGAGCAGCCAATAGACACCAAAAACTGAAATGAGACTTGTACTCCGTAGCGCTCATGCCTCCGTTGCCGACTTCGAGCATGTCCGGATCGTTCCAATGGCCGGGTCCCGAGTAGGACTCCAAGCCGTCCTGAAGATCCAGAATTCGCGTCCAGCCCATCGAGTATTCTTTCTTGCAATCCCAACAATCCGTGATGTCGCCCGTCGTGCGCCACAAATTTCCGACGTCCTTCGCCCAAAGCCATGGCTTATGGCTGCCCCATTCGCAAAGGCTGAACACGACCGGGCGCCCCGTCGATTTCAGCGCATCACTCATGGTCGCGTATGCGGCCTGCGCATCCTCGGTGCCGGTATTGCACCAATCGTATTTCAAGTAGTCCACACCCCACGCGGCATACTGGAGGGCGTCCTGGTATTCGTGTCCGCGACTCCCAGGCCGGCCAGCACATGTCTTAGTTCCAGCATCGGAGTAGATCCCGAATTTCAGCCCTTGCGAATGCACGTAATCAGCAAGCGCTTTGATTCCCGAGGGAAATCGTTTTGGATCGGCAACGATGTTCCCATTGCCATCGCGACTTACCTGCCAGCAATCGTCGATAACAATGTACTCATACCCCGCATCCTTCATCCCGGTGGTCACCATCGCGTCCGCAATGGACTTGATAAGGTCTTCACTGACATCGCATCCAAAGCGGTTCCAACTGTTCCAACCCATCGGAGGAGTCGCCGCCAATTTCTGTGCGGCAGCGTGGGCGGGGAAAAACACAATAAGTACAAGGCAAATCCAGATTGTGCGTTTCATGTCTTCAGGCTCCGTTTCCGGCGCGCAGTTTTAGATAATCTGCGGCAGTTTCTTTTCATACCAAAAATCACTGAGGGCTCGCTGTTCACGGCTTTTTACCAGGGTTGCCTGCGCTGTATTCGATTAGCGTTTGCACGGCGGGCACGATAGCAAGCTGGAGATTTGCTTTCGGCCTCTTCGCCTGCTCGATCATCGCGAGTTGTTGTGCCTTCCAATCGTCCGGTGCGCGTTCACCTTTGTCGATGTAATCGAGCGCCTGCAATCCCGCCACGCCAAGGGAAGTAAGACTCAACGACAGCGGCTCCACTTCTTTCAGCAGGAAAGAATTCTGAATCAACGGCTCAAGCCGGGCGTGATTGTCGCGCCATGATTCCAGTTGCGCCCGAATTTCGGCTTCCGCGACGGCATCGCTGAATTTGCCAAAGACGAGGGCGTTCATTGTTGCCGTGAAACGGCGGCCCGCTTCGCTTTCCGGAGCGACCGCATCGACAAGATGATTGAGCGGAGTCGCACTCGTGGGGACAGGCCCCGACTCTGTATCCAACTGTTCGCGGCCGTAGTTCTTCACAGGCTCGATAACATCCCCGAGCACTCGCAGTGGCGCGACATTGGCTGTGCCGGACAATCGACTCAGCATCGCACGGTAACTGGATCGGTGCGTCAAACCAAGGAATTCCAGCCTTCGACTGACGAAATCCATCCGGCGATACATGGAATCCGCATCCTGCACTTGTTGAGGAGACCACAAGCGCTCCGCGATGGCGATCGTGCGCGGCCAGATGCGTGAGTCGATGTTTTCCGGTGAAACGTACTCGGACCACATGCAAGCTTCGCCACCCAGAATGCGCGACTGTTCCTCCGGGCTCAGCGCCGAAGCCGCGCCAGACATCGGGTCAGCCTGATAGTGCTGAATGGCGGGCCACACCAAATCGACGTAATAACCGTGCGAAAGAATTCCGCGATAACCCAGCTTCGCCGCCTGCGCCAGCGAATCCTGCCCTCGCCACGACTGGATGACGATGTCCTTTGGCAAACCCGGATTAAGAATCTCATCCCAGCCAACCATGATTTTGTGACGTCTGGCGACGATCTTCTGGACGCGAACATTGAAGTACTGTTGCAAGTCGTGATTCGTTTTCAGACCGTGCGCGCGCATGAATTCCTGGATCTTGGGGTTGGAATCCCATTGCTTGCCGTTCACTTCGTCTCCGCCAATATGAAAATAGGTGTCGGGGAAAATCGCGGCCATTTCGCCAATAAACTTGTCGAGGAATTTATAGGTCCCTTCGCGGGTCGGGTCCATGGTTGGATCCAAGACTCCCCAGCGGCGTTCGATCGAGTATGGACCTGGCGCACTGGCGAGTTCCGGATAACCCACGAACCATGCGGTGCTGTGCCCCGGCATGTCGAATTCGGGAACGACACGGATTCCGCGGTCGCGCGCGTAATTGACTAGTTCGCGGACCTCCCTTTGCGTGTAGAAGTTGCCGTCGGAGCCCATCCCCTGCAATTTCGGAAATACCTTGCTCTCGATGCGAAAGCCCTGATTCTCAGACAAGTGCAAATGAAGGACGTTTAGTTTGACTGCGGCCATTCCATCGACGTTGCGCTTGAGCACATCGAGAGGAATGAAATGACGGCACGAGTCAATCATCAATCCTCGCCACGCAAACCTGGACTTGTCTTCGATTCGGACGGCCGGCACGGCGAATCCATCAGGAGTGATTTCGACCAACTGAAGAAATGTCTCAAAACCATGCAACACGCCCAGGGGATTCGGTGCTGAGAGTGTCGCGCCGGAATTAGTCACTTCAAGGGTGTAACTTTCATCTTCGTCGATATCTTGAACAGGCTTACTTGCATGGTCAGTGCGAATAACGAGAACTGCCTTACTGGAGTCCGCTTGCGCGTAGCCAAAAGGAAATCCAGTTTGCCGCGAGAGATTGTTCATGAATCTCTGCACAGCGCGATCGAGTCGCACCTCATGGTGCCCCTCTATCCTTACAGAAAAGGATTGATGGATGATCAGCTTGACCGTACCAAATTGCACGCTTGAGGGCTGGGGGGCAATATTGAGTTGTTGCGATGAATCTGCCTGAGCGATGGCGATCAACAGAAAGCAAGATGACACGAGAATAAGCAGGATTTTCATGTGCCTTCTCAGGACGGCTGCACGCCGAAAATTATTTGCACCGCAATCGGAGAATAGTACAAACTCCTGCGGGCTTACAATCTGATATCCATCGGGCTTTCATGCGAGACGAAAGACGATCATCACGACGAAGAGCTGACTTTATGCGGCTTCTTCCGGGCTGCGGCGGAATGGCACTTCGATGAAATTCACGCTGCTTGATTGGGCCGCGATCCTCGGCTATCTGGCCATAACGCTCCTCCTCGGTCTGTATTTTCGCCGGATTTCCGGCAAGAGCACGGAGGACTACTTTGTATCGGGGAGAAACGTTTCCTGGTGGCTTGCGGGTACGTCCATGGTTGCCACAACGTTCGCGGCCGATACACCGCTGGTTGTCGCCGGACTTGTTTACACCCAGGGAATCGCTGGCAATTGGATCTGGTGGGCGTTCCTGCTGTCGGGAATGATGACAGTCTTTCTTTTCGCGCGGCTTTGGCGGCGTTCAGGACTCATGACCGATGTGCAGTTTGCCGAGATGCGCTACTCCGGAAAACCAGCTGCCTTTCTTCGTGGGTTTCGCGCCATTTATCTCGGGCTTCTGATGAATTGCTTGATTCTCGGCTGGGTCACGAAAGCCATGATCAGCATTGTCGGCACCACAGCCGGATCGACGATGCAAGATTGGCCGCTTCTGACTGGATTTTCCAGGGCGCTGGCAAGCGTTTTCGGCCCAACCTTCTCCGGGACGGATGGCCAAGCATTGATCGTTTGTATTTTTCTCCTGATTCCCTTCACCGGTTTCTACGTTTCGCTAGGCGGATTGTGGGGAGTTCTCTGGACGGATCTGTTCCAATTCGTGCTGAAAATGGGAATCGTAATCGCAGTGGCATGTTACGCAGTTGGCGCCGCCGGCGGCATGGGATCGATGATGACGAAACTCCATTCCATGAGCGCAGAGAACGGAGGTTCGGACCCGCTCACGTTTTTCCCTGACTTCTCGCGTGGCTTGGCAAGCGAGGCGCTCTGGACGCTCCCGGTCATCACTTTCGTGGTTTACCTTGGCATTCAGTGGTGGGCTTTCTGGTATCCAGGCGCTGAGCCGGGCGGAGGTGGATACATTGCGCAGCGCATCTTCAGCGCGCGCAACGAACGCCAGGGCCTGCTTTCTGTTCTGTGGTTCAACATCGCGCACTACGCTTTGCGGCCCTGGCCGTGGATCTTGACTGCACTGGCTGCCATCGTCCTCTACCCCGGATTGAAGCGTCCGGAGACCAGTTACATGCTGATAGTGAACGAACACGTCCCTCATGCGTTGCGCGGAATCATTCTCGCGGGCTTTCTCGCTGCGTTCATGTCCACGATCGCCACACAATTGAATTGGGGAACGTCGTACCTAGTGTCGGACTGCTATCGGCGTTTTATGAATCGCAACGGCACGGAACGCCATTACGTTCGCGTCTCCCAGGTTGTCACTTTGTTGTTGGTCGTGGCGACGGGGTACGTGGCCGTTCAGTTGGCCTCGATTCGTTCGGGCTGGCAAGTTGTGCTGGAACTTGGCGCGGGCACGGGAAGTGTTTATTTGCTGCGCTGGTATTGGTGGCGCATTAACGCGTGGACCGAAATCTCCGCTATGACAGCCGCATTGGCCGCCACGATGCTGTTGCGGTGGCAAGGACTTTCGCAAGCTCTCTTTCATCGCGAAGAGTTTTTCGCAGGTTCCAGCACCGTGATATTCGCCAAGACAGCGCTGACCACGACATTCGCAACCACTCTCGTGTGGGTGGCGGTGACTTTTCTGACAAGCCCGGAGCCGGAAAGCATTCTGCTTTCTTTCTATCGCAAGGTCCGCCCGCAAGTAACCGGCTGGCGGCCAATTGCGGCGCGCGCTCCCGAGGTTCGCGAGACGCACGATCTTGGGAGAAACCTCTGGTGCTGGGTCCTTGGTTGCGCGATGACGTATTGCACTTTATTTGGCGCTGGGAAACTGTTGTTTCACCACTGGTGGCTTGGGACAATTCTTGCGATGCTGGCAATCTCCTGCGCTTGGCAGATGATGAGAGAACTCGAACGCGTTCAGGAATGATCGCCCTGCGTCACGCCAAAGCGCATGGAAATATCTTGTTGAAGGAAAACAATGAGTCTTGAAGTTGTGGGAATACAAGTTAATCCAGCCATTATTGGGCCGCTTGATCCAACGTTTTTACCAGCTGCCCTATTCACGCGGAAGTATCGCGAACTGGTTCAAGCAATCGGAGGCATACCGCTGCGAATTGCGCTGGAGCGCGGCGATGGTTCCATCTCTTCCTTTGGTCTGGAAGTGGTGAGGCCATCGGCGGGTCATTTGGAGGCCACGCTTTTTCACGTCGAACGCCTCGTGAAATTCCTTCTGTGGCAGCGTAGTGGCTGGAAAGTCTATGTTGGAGGGCCTGCGGAAATCGGCCAACACATCAAGGCAGTCTATTCAGCTACTGGCGCACGCAACTTCGATTTTGATTTCATGGGAGGCGTTTACGAGCACCCTTTCGAAGTAATCGTGACGAGCGCCGACGCCGTTCCGGAAACTCACGAATCCACGACGCCGCTTGGCCGCCACCTGGACGGTTGCCGCGTGGGCTTTGATTTGGGCGCGAGCGACCGTAAAGCAAGTGCGGTCATTGATGGAAATCCCGTATTCAGCGAAGAAGTGATTTGGGATCCACGCCAAGCGAGCGATCCTGAGTATCACTATCAAGGCGTGATGGACTCCATTCGACGCGCCGCTGCACATCTCCCCCGGCTTGATGCTGTTGGCGGTAGCGCCGCCGGCGTGTACATAAACAATCGAGTGCGTGTCGGATCACTCTATCGCGGCGTTCCCAAATCGCAGTTCGTGGAACAAATCACCCCGATGTTTCTGCGAATTCGCGAGGAGTTGGGCGTGCCGATGGAAGTTGTCAACGATGGTGAAGTCACAGCCCTCGCGGGTTCCATGTCTCTCGGTGAGAATCCCGTTCTCGGCTTGGCGCTGGGGTCAAGCCAAGCGGCGGGCTACGTAAATCGTGAAGGAAACATAACGGGCTGGCTGAACGAATTGGCATTCGTCCCAGTCGACTACCGCCCAGATGGCCCTATGGATGAATGGTCGGGCGACTGTTGCGGCGTTCAGTACTTTTCCCAGCAGGCCACTAGTCGCTTGGCCGTCGCCGCAGGCATGCAATTCCCGCGGGAGATGGGGCTGCCTGAGAGACTCGTCGCCGTGCAGGAGAGAATGAAAGCAGGCAACGAGCTGGCCCAGAAAGTTTACGAGACGATTGGCACATACGTGGGTTACGGCCTCGCGCATTACGCCGATTTCTACGAACTCAAGCACGTGCTGGTTCTGGGCCGTGTTACGACGGGACCGGGCGGCGAGATCATCCTCAGTAAAGCAAAGGATGTTTGGCGCAAGGAGTTTCCCGAGCTTGCCTCTGAAATCTCAATCGCATTGCCCGATGAGAAAAATCGCCGCGTCGGCCAATCCATCGCGGCCGCCAGCTTGCCTGTCATCAAGGGAGATACGGAATGAAGTTGAGCCAGCCGAAAGCTGAGATATGGATTCCCGATGGATCGACCGAATTGCTTGCTCTGGAACGCACCACGCACATGGGCATCTCGGCGCATCAGGACGACATTGAAATCATGGCGCTCGAAGGCATCCTTGCCTGTTTCGGTAAGCCGGACGCGTGGTTCAGCGCAGTGATCGTCACGGACGGCGCGGGAAGCGCGCGCGACAGCTTGTACGCGAATTACACGAATGAAGAGATGCAGGTCGTTCGCCGCGTCGAGCAGAAGAAGGCCGCCTTTGTTGGAGAATACTCGTGCGTCGCCTTTCTGGATCACGCGAGCTCTGCCGTAAAAGACGCCCGCAATCCGCAGCCGAAAGCCGATTTGAAAGCGATCATGGCCGCCGCGCGGCCGAGCGTGATTTACACGCACAATCTGGCCGACAAGCACGACACTCACGTGAGCACGGCCCTGCGAACAATTGCGGCCATTCGAGAGCTGCCTCCAGACCAACGGCCAAAGAAGCTCTACGGGTGCGAGGTGTGGCGCGACCTCGATTGGCTCGATGACAACGACAAGGTCGTGTTTCGGCTCGACCAGCACGAGAACATTGCAACCTCGCTTGTCGGCGTTTTCGACTCGCAAATCGTGGGCGGCAAACGGTACGACTTGGCAACAATGGGCCGGCGCCGCGCTCACGCCACCTATCATGAGAGCCACTCCGTTGATGCCGCTCAGATGCTCAATTTCGGAATGGATTTGACGCCGCTTGTCCACGACGAAAAGCTGGCCCCGGCGGAGTACGTGAGCGGTTTCATCCGGCGCTTCGGCGAAAATGTAAACAGCAAGATTCGGAAATTCTCATAGTGCTGTGTATTTCGCCGCAATGTCCTGCGAAAGAGCGCAGCATTTATAGATTTGAGTCTCGGTCGTATGCGCTATATCTGGCACAATAGAACTTGCTGATGGACTCCTCAAGAAACGCTGCTGAATCGGACCGCAATCGCGCGCCTTCCATCGTCCTTCACTTCGGGTTTGCAGTCACGGGCGTTGTAACAACGCTTCTCGGACCGATTCTTCCGATATTGATCGCCCGCTGGTCGCTAAACGACGAACAAGCCGGATTGTTCTTCATGGCCCAGTTTCTCGGCTCAATGGCTGGCGTGGGCCTGTTCGGTGTGCTGGTTCTTTTGCACGGCTACAAACCAGCGCTCACGCTGGGATTCACTCTTATTGCCGGTGGAATTGCTGCGCTGGCTTTTGGAAATCTTTTCATAGGTCTTCTTGCGACGGCCACATTTGGCTGCGGCCTCGGATTGGCCGTGTCTGCCACGAATTTATGGGTCGGAGAAGCTGCGGGTTCAGGCCGCGCTGCGGCGCTCAGCATCCTCAACGTTTCGTGGTGTGCCGGTGCAATCGTATGTGCCCCGCTTGTGATGCTCGCTCATACGCACCACCAAGAGCCCGCGCTGCTCATCGGGATCGGAGTGCTCGCTGCAACAATCGCTTTGACCCTTGCGGGAATGCACGTCGAGCCACAAATCCCGAATGACGAGCGAGCGAACGCGGCCACTCCGCCGCCAACAGTTTCCAAAACAGTGGCTGTTGTTCTGGGCGTGATCTTTTTTCTTTACGTGGGCACGGAAGGCGCCGTCTCGGGCTGGGCAGCGCCGCTTGCGAAGCGCATGGGGACAAGCCCGAGTAACTTGTGGGCGCTCACGCCAATGTTTTTCTGGATTGGATTGTTCACGGGCCGCGCGCTGGCTCCCGCGATCCTTCACCGCTTGAAGGAGAGAACGCTGATGGTCATCGGGCTTCTGCTGGGATTGGCCGGAAGCGTTTCTCTGGTTTGGGTGACGTCATTTGCCGCCGAGGTGGCATGCGTGATGGCGACAGGTTTGGGCTTTGCCGCATTCTATCCTTTGCTTGTGGCAAGTACGGTCCGGAATTTCACCAAACACGCGCGCCGCGTAACCAGCATCATGTTCGCGCTCGGGAATATCGGCGGGGCCGTGCTGCCATGGATCGTTGGACTGGTTTCAACGAGGACAAAGGACCTGCATACCGGCCTGATTGTGCCGGTCGCGGGGTGCCTTATAATAATCCTCCTGGTTCTTTCACTTCGGCGGAAAGTCTTCAGCTAACCAGCGTGGGGCTTTCGTGAAGTTCACTGCCGCTATATTCAGAATTTGCTGCCCTAAAGCAGCAACTCCCAGGCCCGCCTCTTAGGCTGGCCTGGGAGCAACCGCAGGTGTGTAGTTTTTTTGGGGTGTGGGGACCTCAAGTCGCTTAAGTCGCGCTAATGAGGGCGTCCATACAGTTGCCAATTTAGTCGCCGCCTCGAATTGGCACAATACTGTAAAAATACTAGAGCCATTCCGGCGTGTTTTGTGAAGCCTTTGCCTTCACCACCGGTTGTCTTTTCGAGCGAGGCACGGCTTTTTCGTCCCGACGAGAAATCTGCACTCGACGATCCGACGAGGATCGTCACCCTGAGCGAGTCTCCGCGTCAGCGGTGACGAGTCGAAGGGTCTCTCTTTGCCTCCTCCACCGCCCCCTGCCCCAACATAATCCTCAGACCCCCGGTTTACCGTATATTAGAAACTCTCTTCTCCTTTGTTGTCAGAAACTTACGCCGATTTCTAATTCCAGTACCGTGTTTTAGAATCCAGTGCCTTGGCTTCTCTCGGGTGGGGGTACGGCACGCCGTGCCTGTGGCCTGTGCATTGTGACGTCACGTTGATTCGTGTTTCCTGTCAACTCGAAAAGTGTGGCGATTTGACGGAGGTGCCGTTGTTTGTTTTTTATGACTTAGACGCGTTTTTGATTCCCGCCATTGGCGATTAGAATCGTGTGATCTGCGACCTGCCGCATTCCCGTTGCTGTAGGTTTCGTTCATGCTGAGGCGTCCCGTTGTTCCCGGGACGACGAAGCATCTCTCTTGCGGTTCTTCCCCCCTTCCAATTCAGGCCAGGAAAAGAGCCACTGGTCTGAAGACCTGAGCTACATCCTCCGATCTGCCCTCCTGCCTATTCAGTTTTCAAAGAGCGCCACAGCCCTCTTCCAGAGGACCTCAAATGCCCGACGCCTTGCCCACTCACCGCGAAATGGAATTTCTCCATCTCGCCAATTCAATTATACCGCATGTTAACTCTATTGTCAATATCTCTTCGCCCGAATTGGTATTAGGATGTGAAAGTAGCTCCGTCTACGCTATGAATAACTAACCGGGAAAAGAAGCAGCGCCGAGGAGTTCAAATGCGTATTGCGAAACGGGATGGCGATTTACGGGCATTGGGGATCTTGATTTGTCTGACCTTAACACCCCGGAGGAGCCTTGCATGCACGTGCGGCGGAGCGGAAGGAAATACAATGAGAGGGGTTGCCGCTTCTTACAACAATTCGAGTGAGATTGTTTTTGAAGGGGTTGTGGAGAAGCAGGAGGTCAGAACTTGGCCCATTGGAGGTCCAACCAATGCAATGCCAATATTGATGGCTGGTCCGCATCGAGCGGTTTTTATTCGTGTCGTCCATACCTATCGCGGGCAAGCCACGGGGACCGTCATCGTTCTGACGGGCATGGGTTACGGGGATTGCGGATTCGATTTTGAGACCGGTAAACAATATCTGGTGTACGCCGATAGAGGGGACTCTGGGAGTTTGTTTACAAGCATCTGCACAGGGACTTCTCCCCTGGAGCAGGCTGGCCCGGCCCTTCGATTTCTCCGCGGGGAGAAACCCACGCCCGACGATCTATTGGACTGGGAGACCTACCACGACAAGATGCGGCCCCAATGGTATGGCACTGCATGCGGCCGGGTGACCAAGGCCGACGGCGCGCCACTCGCCGGCGCTCAAGTGAGGATGACCCTAATACGCGATGAGCCCTTTCCTCCCACATTCGCAGAGGACCGGGATTTGTCCAAACCGAACGGTGGCTTCTGCGTTGAATACATCCGTCCCGGTAAGTATCTGCTCACTGCTGATAAGGAAGACGATGAAGCCGACATTCGTTGGGTGGGCTACTACCCGGGAGTGGTGAAGCATTCTGGAGCCGCTCCCATTGAAGTTCGCGCAGGGGACAACCTGTCTGACTTGGATTTCACCGTTCGGAAACAGTCCCTCTACACTGTTACTTTTCATATCGTCACTTCGGATGGAAGCCCGCCACCGCTGAAAAGGCTCGGACTCTTAGTCGAGAACCTTGACAGAGACGCGTTGGGCTATCGGTGGAGCTTGCACAAGGAAGGCGATTACAAACTGTTCGGCGTCTCCCCGGGCAAATACTTGGTGACCTATATTCTACCTGACCACTCGGAGGGAGAAACCCCTGCACAATCCGTCAAATTGCAAATGGCGAGGCAAGAGGTGGAAATCGAATCTGACTCAAGAACCGAGCTCAAGCTAACCCCCGCAAATTGAGTCAGGAACAGGAATGGCGAGTTGCAGCCGGGGCGGCGGCGACCGCCCCGGGGATTGAAATTACATGGTGCGATGGAATTCGACGTAGTCGCGGCCAGCGTACAAGCGGTACGTGCCAGCCATGGAAGTCGCGGTTACTTGCAACGGCGTGGGCCTTTTGATGTCGGCGTCGTGCGTGGAGGCAACCAGGAAGACATCCTTGGCTCCGATATCCATCACGACGAACTTCCCGCCATTCAGGAAGCCAATCCCGTACGCTCCCGGCTTCAGTTGCTGCCCGCCAATTTCCAGAGTGACCTCGGTCAGCAGATATGCCTGGTACTTCTCGCGCACGCTGGTCGAGTATCCGGAAGTGTCAACCAGCCCCGCGAGAACGTAGAAGCCATCGGCAAAATGGACTCCGCCCGTGTTGCGAAGCTCCGTCGGCGCCGTCTTGCCACGGAAGAAAACCTGTTCGGGGAACAATTTGGCGCTAATGTCAGCCGCCTTGAGAACCGTTTCCTTGCCCGCAGCTGCGGGACTTCCGCTCGACGCCGTCTGGGCAATACTCATGGGCACAACGAAAAGCAAAAGGGCCACAAGAACACAAAGTTCGATCCTACGTAGCATAGGGTCTCCTTTCAGAATGGCTGAATCCTATATCATTTCTCGCGTGAGAACAACTGCGCGGAAGGCGGTGTGGTGGGCGGTTTCCTGTTACCGCGTTTGCCAGGCGTCGAGTGCAAAACTTCAGTGAACACACCCAAGAAAATCCCGCTCAAGGTACTTCAGGGCTTGCTTCAGTTCGAGTTCTGGAACAGACGAGAAAAATCGGATCCCCAAACCCATGTTGTTTTTCCAGTCGTTGCCGGGACGCTGTGGCTCCTCCAAACTTCCCCATATGCAGTGCCGGAAGGCCAAATGCATATACCATCTCATCGGATATTCGGCGCGCGTGCCTTCGTATACTTCAACCTGAATGAGCTTTTCAGGGTCAATCCGCCCCATACCCATGTCGATTCTCAGCTTCTGAAAACCGACAAACAAGTCCGCGCATTGGAGCAGTGGTTCGTGCGATGAATCCGCTTCGCTCCATCCCACGCATGGTGGGTCAAGGTGAAATGAGTGATGGTCGAAGCCATCTGGATCATCGACGATGTTTTTGTCAAATCGGCAGAGGAATCCTGCCATCTTTGCACCTCGGCAAAAACCCGAGAGTTGCGTAGTCAACTCGACGGCAGCTCGCTGTTTTCCATGGTCCGTGACAACTATAAAGCCTTGGCAATGCGACAGGATCGAAAGCATTCCCTCTGTTATAGAATGCCGCTGCTCCTTGGGGAACTCCTGTGAGTTCGATTTGATTTCTTGTTCCGGCCTCAGCCCGAGCTGCTTCTTAACGAGCACGATGTCTGGCAAAGCCGGGCTTTCATCCCAAAAGCTTATCGCTCCAAGCAGCGTGTGCGGGACCCCACCAATGACACAGGATGAGTCATCAATATAGAATGTCTTGACGGGTGGCCGTTGTCTATCTCTGTGACCATCTGGATCGAAATAGAATGGCATTTTCGTGCTCCCTGTGAATAGTTTCTCATCCTTCCTGCGTGTTGTCACAACGCCACAAGCCCACGACCAAATGCAACTTGACAAAGAACGGGCGCAGCTTAACCGAAGTTCGTCACCAACACTGAGATTTTGACATTGTGTTCTCTTTTTTCTTTTGGAAGTACTTTGTTTTCAGTTTGTGTCGATTGAAAACGCGATGTAGTGTAGACCAACCCACTTGAACTGCAGCTTTTCTCCTGACACCATCTCCGCAGGATGTTTCTGCGCCAACACCATCGGAGCAAAGACGGTAAGGAGCACGGGTATTGGTCGCTGGTAGAGACCGTCCGCAC
>Ga0371490_1000363_pt1 | contig 32874 bp, 29 predicted proteins | sample MB2SIPfraction_FD_207959 | JGI IMG/M metagenome (GOLD analysis project Ga0371490, IMG submission 207959) | Lab enriched peat soil microbial communities from McLean, Ithaca, NY, United States - MB28FN SIP fraction | ecosystem: Environmental > Terrestrial > Soil > Wetlands > Peat | place: USA... | reverse complement strand
GTCATCCTCGCCGAGGTGCGACACCGTTGACAGACGACCATAAACCGAGCTTCTGTCCTACCCGCTCACGTAAAACTGCGGATGGCGTGGGCTTCGTCGTCGTGAACGTCGAAGACCGTATACAGCTTGGTGATCTGCAGCAGGTCCTTCACCCGCTTGTTCAGGTTGAGCAGCTTCAACTGTCCGCCGCTGTTGGTCACGCTGGTAAAACCCGATACCAGTTCGCCAATCCCCGAGCTGTCGATGTAGGAAACGTCCCCTAGGTTGAGCAGGATCTTCTTCTGGTTCTTGCCCACCATCTCGCGCAGGGTCTCGCGCAGAGCACTGGATCCTTCGCCGAGGGTGATTCGCCCGGCCACGTCCACCACGGAGACGTCGCCCACTTGCCGAGTACTCAACTTAACGCTCACTGAATATCCTCCTGGGATTCTTAAGAATCTATTTAGACACCGCAAACTTCACTAAAGTTACTTCGGTTCCCCCCGGCTCCAAACGCCGGGCGTGAAAATCGTCCATGAACGACCGGATCAGAAAAATGCCGCGGCCGGAGGTGCGCAGTAGGTTCTCCGGCGTCAGCGGGTCGGGCAGGTGGGCATAATCGAACCCATCGCCTTCGTCGGCGACCCGCACCGTGAAACGGCCGCCGTTCATGCTGGCCGAAAAGCGCACCTTTTTATTCGTGTTGTACCGGTTCCCATGCACCACCGCATTGACCATGCTCTCACGAACGGCCAGCCCGATCTTCATCAGGTCTTCCTCACCGAAACCCACCCGCCGCGCCAGGCCGACAGCTAGGTCCTCGGCGTGATCCACGCTCTCCAAGGTGGAATCGAGCGACCGTTCCACGGATTCCGTTGCTGGGCGCGAAGGATCCCCCATCTCGATAGCGGCCGCTCGGCCAAAGCGAATGGTCAGAATAAATTACCGGAGCCGCGAAAGTCAAGGACCCGCACCCGCCTCACAGCGGCACGTAGCCCGAGCCCTGCCCGCGGAACTGCGGCGGACGCCCCTGGCGGCGCAACTCCTCGATCAACTCCACAACCTTGTGCTCAATTTCGTCGCGGACCTGGCAGTGCTCCTCATAATTCATGCCGATCGGGTCGGGGATCTCCCATTCCACAAGGCGCACCGGCGCTTCCAGCGGCAGCGGGCGCTGGCACATGTTGACCACCAGGTCAAATCGGATCCGCGCCAGGTTTTGCAGGCTCTTCGGAAAGTGATCGCGCAGGACGATGCTCTTCTCCTCCATGGCGCGTATGGTATCGGGCGCGATTCCCCAGCCGGGCGTCAGTCCGGCGCTGGCCGGAATCATTACGTCGCCGCCGAGAACACGCGCGAAAGCCTCGGCCATCTGGCTGCGGCAGGAATTGCCCAGACATACGAACAGAACGCGGGTACGGTGATCGGTCACAGTTTTTCCAGGAACAGGCGATGCACGCGCAAGTCTCGGGTGAGCTCGGGGTGGAACGTGGCGGCCAGGTGCCGGCCTTGCTCCACCAGCACCGGATCGCCGCCGTAGCGTGCCAACACTTGGGCGCCGTTGCCGACGCGGCGGATGATCGGCGCGCGAATGAAAACGGCTTCCAGCTTGCCAGGCGCGGTGCGGCGTTCGAACTCGGCATCGGGTTCGATCGAGGTGACTCGGCTGTCCACCTGCCGGCCGTAACCGTTGCGTTCAACAGCGATATCCATCAGCCCGAGACTCTCCTGCGCCGGCGCGGATACTTCGCTCGCCATCAGGATGGCTCCCGCGCAGGTGCCGAATACGGGTTTGCGGCGGGCGAATTCCTCGATCGGCGCCATGAGGCCATCGTACCGCAGCAGCTTGAGCATAGTGGTGCTTTCGCCGCCGGGAATCACCAGCCCGTCCAGACCGGCGAACTGCCCGGCGTGGCGCACGTACACGGGCTCTGCGCCAGCGCGCTCTAAAGCCGCGCCGTGGGCGGCGAAATCGCCTTGCAGCGAAAGCACGCCCACCTTCTTCATTACCATCCCCGGGTCTGCATCAGCTCGCCCTGCGGCAGCTTGGCGATATCGAGGCCGGGCATGGCCTCGCCCAACGCGCGGCTGGCTTCGAGCAGTTTTTCGGGATCGTCGAAATTCTTGGCCGCCTGCACAATCGCCACCGCGCGCGCCGAAGGATCGGACGATTTGAAGATCCCCGATCCGACGAACACCGCCTCCGCGCCCAGTTGCATCACCAGCGCCGCATCGGCCGGAGTCGCTATTCCGCCGGCCGAGAAGTTTGGCGTTGGCAGCTTGCCGTGCGCGGCCACCCACTCCACCAGTTCTAGCGGCGCCTGCAATTCCTTGGCATGGTGCACCAGCTCCTCTTTGCCCAGCACGGTGAGCTGCCTCATCTCCCTGACGATGGTGCGAATGTGGCGCACGGCTTCCACGATGTTGCCGCTGCCGGCTTCGCCCTTGGTGCGGATCATGGCCGCGCCTTCGGCGATCCGCCGCAGCGCTTCGCCCAGGTTGCGCGCGCCGCAAACGAATGGCACCTTGAAATCGCTCTTGGCGATGTGGTGCTCTTCATCGGCCGGCGTCAGCACCTCGCTTTCGTCGATGTAATCCACGCCCAGCACTTCCAGAATGCGCGCCTCCATGAAGTGGCCTATGCGCGCCTTGGCCATCACCGGGATGCTGACGGTCTGCATGATCTTCTCAATGATGGCGATGTTGGCCATCCGCGCCACGCCGCCATCCTTGCGGATGTCCGACGGCACGCGCTCGAGAGCCATCACCGCCGACGCCCCCGCATCCTCCGCGATCTTGGCCTGCTCGGCGTTGGTGACGTCCATGATCACCCCGCCCTTCAGCATCTCCGCCAACCCGACCTTCACTCGAAACGTCTCGCTAGTAAATTCAAACATCGTTTGTACCCCTTAAGAAATGGGAAGCCAGAAGACAGGAGTCAGGAGACAGAATCCACGGCGCGAGCGCTGCGGTGTCAAAGTGGGGCAGGCGCTTTCGCCTGCCAACCTCGCGGCCTCGGTGACTCTCTTATGCATTCTCACGGTCGCTTCTTCATCCCCTCCTGACTCCTGTCTTCTGACTTCCTGCCGCCATTCCGACTCCTGGCTTCCGTCCTCCCGCCCCTCACACCATCGCCGTCGCCGGCTCATCGCTGGGACGCGCACTCGCCAATTCCGCCGCCGCCAATTTCCCGATGATGGCCAGGCCGTCGCGGATCTGCCGCGGCTCGAGTCCCGCGAAACTCAATCGCAGCCCGCCCGGCTCCTGCCGCGACACCGCAAAATAACGCGCCGGCAGGTACGCCACGCCCAGCTTCTGCGCGCGCGGCAGCAATTCGCCGGCATCGAGCGGCTCCGGCAAGCTCACCCACAAATTCATGCCACCTTCGGGCCGCGTCCATCGCGTGCCGGGCGGCAGGAATTCGCGGCAGGCTTCCAGCGTGACGCGCAGCCGTTCGCCGCCCGCTTCGAGCAGCCGCTTTCGATGCGCCTCCAACCGGCCGGATTCGGCGAATTCGAGCAGCACCGCCTGCGAAAGCTGGTCGCTATGCAAATCGGCCGCTTCCTTGGCGTGCCGCAGCCGGTCGAGCAGCGGCTTCGGACCAACCACCCAGCCCACCCGCAGCCCCGGAAAACTGGCCTTCGAGAAACTGCGCAGCAGCACCGTGCCGCCATGCTCGTCGAGCTGCTTGAGCGCGGCCAGCGGCTGGCCGTCATATCTCAACTCACCATAGGGATCGTTTTCCACCACCGGGACGCCGGCCGCGCGCGCCGCTTCGAGCAGCCCGCGCCGCGCCTCGAGCGCCAACGTCGCGCCGGTGGGATTCTGAAAATCCGGCGTCACCACGATCAGCTTCGGCCGCTCGCGCTCCAGCACCCGGACCAGGCGCGGAATCTCCATCCCATCGACGCCCACGGGAACCGCCGCCAGGCGCGCGCCCATCCCCGTCAGCAGGCTCTTCAATCCTGGGTAGACCGGATCCTCGACGGCAACCGCATCGCCCGGCCGCAGCAACACGCGGCCCACCAGGTCGAGCCCTTGCTGGCAGCCATTGGTGATCAGCAGATCGTCCGCTGCGCCCGCCTCGCCGCGCCCGTGCGCTTCATTGAGCAGATACCGGCGCAGCGGTTCGTACCCGGCGGGCGATCCCAACTGCAAAATATCCGCCAGATCCGTCCGCGCCAACACCGCCGCGCAACTGGCGCGAAATTCGTCCAAGGGAAACAATTCGCGCGAAGGCCACGACGTTGCAAAGCTGATAGTTTCCCGCCCCAGCGCCGCCGGCACCGGCGCCGCCTCGCCGCGCTCCAGCAACGCGCCCCAGCTCACTCCGAGGCGCTGTGAGGCAGGTCCCCGGCCTGCCAACTCGCCGGCCGCCGTCGCCGCCGTGACGAAGCTGCCCTTCCCCACCCGTCCCGCGATCATGCCCTCGGCCTCGAGCATTTCGTAAGCCGCAGCCACGGTAGTCCGGTTCAGTCCAAGCGACCCAGCCAATTCGCGAGTGGCCGGCAGCCGCGTGCCAATCCCCAGTTCGCCGGAGCGAATCCTCTCCGCAAACTGCTCATACAATTGGCGGTAAAGCGGCACTTCCGACCCATGATCGAGATGCGGCAACGCGTCCATCCATCCATACCATACCATATTGGATGGGGCATGCTTTAGCTTGCCCGTACCAGCAGTATTCCGTGTGTGACATACTGTAAGTGTGGCCTGGGAGGTCGAGTTCACCGACGAGTTCCAGGTTTGGTGGAACGCTCTCTCCGAGGAACAACAGGACGATGTGGCGCACTCTGTTCGGTTTCTCATCGAGTTCGGTCCCGCCCTCGGTTTCCCGCACAGCTCTAAGGTCAGCAGTTCCCGTCATCCGCAGATGCGGGAATTGCGGACTCAAAGCGGCGGGAAGCCGCTGCGGACGCTTTACGCATTCAACCCGCTCCGCTCGGCAGTCCTTTTGATCGGAGGCGAGAAGACCGGCGACGATCGCTGGTACGAGAGGTTTGTGCCGGTCGCTGACCGGCTTTTTGAACGACACCTGCTCGAGCTCAATAAGGAGGGAGGCGTCTGATGCCCACTCGTAGTTTTCGTGAGTTGCTGGAAGCGATGCCGACTGAGCGACAACGGAGGATTGAGGAACAATTCCAGAAGAGTCTGGCCGCAATGCCGCTCGACCAATTGCGAAAGGCGCAAGAGATGGCGCAACTCCCAGGCGACACCCTCATTAAATCGCTTGCCGAAGCCAGGATGGCTTCCGACAGAGCGGCGGAGGCCACCTTGCGCGGCGCTGGTGCAATGGCGGAGGCTCTGCGGACCGGGGTGGAGAACTCGGCGACCAAACAGCTTCTAGAGCACATAAAGATGCACGAGGAATTAACTCGTTCGGCCCTGGGGCCGATATGGGAGTTGCAACGCGCCGGCTTACTGGATCCGGCTTCGCCCTGGGGGCGCGGGATGGAACCGGCGCGGCAGGCGGCGGAGAGCTTTCAAGCGCGCTTTGTTCTGCCGGGAATGGCGGACGCAGCACGCCTCATGGCGGAGTTCTCGGCAGGCCATTTTTCGGAGGTGGCTAAGTACGCCGAAGGGGCTGCTTCTGGAGCGCTCAAGGCCGCTATGGAAAGCATGCGCACACCCTGGCTCGATGCCGAAAAAGCTACCCGCTCGATCGCCAGTTTTGCGGAAATCCAGGGCATAGGTCAAGCACTGCGGACCACACCCGCATTCGACGAAACGCTGGCGGCGACACTACGCACGGCTTTGGGGGACTGGCGCGACCCAATCACTTGGCGGCCGGAGGTGTTCACAGACTTGGGGGCGCGCTCAGATTTCTATGTCAGTCTCGGCTTCAACACGGCGCTGACGGATTTTCCGCCGCCGGCCTTCGCGCAAAGCCTGGATATTGCCGGGTTGTTGCGGGAGTCGCCGACAGCGCGAGGCGACGGTGACCAGGAAGAGCGGGGACTGGAACGTACCAATGCTGCGCACGACCGCCTGCAGCGGCTGGAGAGACAACTGCGCAGGTTCATTGACGAACAGATGACGCTAACATGCGGCGCGGATTGGCCGAAACGCCGTGTGCCGAATGCGATATATGAAGATTGGCTAAAGAAAAAGGGAAAAGCGAAGGAGGAGGGAGCGGAGGAACGACCGCTAATCGACTACGCGGATTTCACGGATTACACGCCGGTGATCTGCAGAGCTGACAACTGGCGCGAGGTCTTTGCGGCATTTTTCAAACGGGCGGACAGCGTGCGCGAGTCCTTCCAAAGGTTGTATCCAATCCGTCTGGACACGATGCATGCGCGGATCATCACGCAAGACGATGAGTTGTTGCTGTGCGTGGAGGCGAAGCGTTTGGTGAAGGCGATTGCCAATCGACGGAACTGAAGTCAGCCCTCCCCGTGGCGTGTGACGCCAGCAGATTGCGCTCCCCAAGAGCCCCAAACGTCGGCCAAGCTCGTGGCTGCGACCGACATCAAAAATCCGGCTCGCCTCTACCCCTCTGCTACAATCCAAGTTCTATGCGCGGACCGCGCTTGCCGCATTGCATTATCTTGCTGACGCTGGCCGCGGTTGCCGCCAGCGCCGCCGCGCAGTCAGCGGCCGACAAGCGCTCGAAAAAGGAAGAACGCACGCAGGTGCTGCAACTCCCGGTCGAGTTGCCGGCGGTCACCACGGGGAACCCACGGCGGCTCAAATTCTACGTCACGCCGCTGACCGGCAAGGGGCTGCTGACGCACCAGATCCGCGAGGCGCTCAAGACCCTGGCGCGCGAATCGAGCGGCGAAACCGTGCTCAAAATTCGCGCCTTCGTGGCCGGATCGGGCGACGTGCGCCGGGTGCGCGACCTGGTCAGCGAAGAGTTCACCGAACGCAGGGGTCCACTGCCCGCGCTGACCTTGGTGCGCGCCGGCGGCCTGCCGCTCGAAGGCGCGCAAGTGGTACTGGAGGCGATTGCGGAAGCACATAAGGACGTGAACCCGCACGGCCTGGCGTTCTTTTCCGCGCAGGCCGCGGATGCCGCTAGCCCGCTCGATCCGGCGGCGCCGCTGGTCCGGAAAGCGCTGGCGCAACTCGGCGAGGCCATGAACGCCGCCGGCGTGGCCCCGCAGAGCGTGCTGCGGGTAACCTGCTTCGTGAGCACGCTGGCCGACAAGGTTGCCACGCGGATCCTGATGGATTCCGCATACCCGCACGCGGCGCTGAATTATCTGCAGACGCAGCGGTCGCCTGGTGCCGCGCTGGCCGCCTGCGAAGCCGTGGCGCGCCTGGGTTCCGATCCGGCGGCGCCGCTCCAGTTTCTGAATCCGGATGGCCTGCCGCGCGAATCGGGACAAGCGTCGGTCGCACTGGTGAATTCTGACGAAGTGGTGCTGACCGGCGCGCAGGTCTCCTTCGGCTACCAGCCGCGCGATACCCAACTGGCCTTCGACCGCCTGCAAAAGGAGCTGACGCAGGCAGGCACGTCACCGAGCAAGGTGGCCTTCGCCGATTATTATCCACTCTCGCTCGATATCGCGGCGCAGGTGCGCCAGATTCGTGCGGAGTTCTTCGCTCACACGCATCCGCCCGCCGCGACCCTGTTGCTCTTCGAAGGCCTGCCCTCGATGGACGCCGGTTTCGCGGTAGATGCCGTGGCCGTGAAGTGACGGACGCCTGAAAGGCGCAGTGGTGCGCGCATCAAGAAGGGCATTAGGACGCATCAAGAAGCGCATTAAGCAATGTCGGCTCGACAGCCGACACAGCAGCCAGGACTGGCCGCGCCACGTTATCGCACCAGCACCACGTCCAGCGTTCTGGGGCCGTGAACGCCCTTGACGCGGGTCATCTCGATGTCGGAAGTGGCGGAGGGTCCGGAGATGGTGGTGAGCGGCGCTGCGCGGAACTCCTCCACGCGGCGGATGGCTTCCGGGAAGGTCTCCACCACCTGTTCCGCGCGGACCACGCAGAGATGATAATCGGGCACCAGGGTCACCGCGCGGCGCGGCTGACCGGGGCCATGGCGCAGGATGATGGTGCCGGTGAAGGCAACCGCCGCCTCGCAGCCGGTGAGCACGCCGTTACTCTGATCGAGCGCGGCATAGCTGAGGGCGTCGTCCTCCACGAATTCGAAGCCATCCGGCAGCCAGCTTGCGGGAACGCCGTGAGAGACCACGATGGCGGTGCGTCGGCGCTGGGTCAGCGCCTGTGCCACGGCATCGGCAATCTGCGCCGCGGTGCAGCGGTAGACGCTGGCGCCGTACTCGTAGAGGCGGGCCGCGAACAGCTCCATCCGCGCCTCGGGCGCCATGCCGCCTTCGCGCCGGTATTCGCGCGGAATGGCGGCGTACTCCGCGGCGCGATCTCGCGCGCCGCCAGCGGCCTTGCGGATTCGCTCGAGTATCTCCTGCCTGGCGTCCAGCTTGGCAGCGCTCATGAGATCTCCTTGCGCTGGCGCGCCGCCCACCACTGGCGGAACGATTGGGCGGGAACCTCCGCCAGGTCGCGGAAGCGGGTCCAGTTGGCCAGCATGCCGGGCAGCCGCCCGATCACGCCATCCTCGACATACGGCTTCTGCGCGATGCGCACCAGTTTCTGCGCCGATTCCAGGCGCCCGCCATTCGCAAACGCCCGCGCCGCCGCTTTCATCGCCATCCACTCGGCCGTTGGCGCGCCGTGGCCTTTCACCACCTTGTTGCGCAGGTGAAGCAGGATCTCCGGGATGTCGATCTTGACCGGACACACATCGTAGCAGGCGCCGCAAAGAGTGGACGCGTAGGGCAGCGAGCGCGAATGCTTCATCGCCTGCAACTGCGGGGTCAGGATGGCGCCGATCGGCCCGGCGTAAATCGAGCCGTACGCGTGGCCCCCTGTCTGACGGTAGACGGGACAGATATTGAGGCAGGCGCCGCAGCGGATGCATGTCAGCGTGGCGCGCGATTCCGCATCGTCCAGCACGCCGGTGCGGCCGTTATCGATCAGCACCACGTGAAACTCCTCGGGGCCGTCGCCGGGCGTAACGCCGGTCCAGATGGAGTTGTACGGGTTCATCCGCTCGCCGGTGGCCGAGCGCGCCAGCAGTTGCAGGAACACTTCCAGGTCGCCGAACGTGGGAACGATCTTCTCGATGCCCACCATGCTGATCAGAACCTTGGGCAGGGTCACGCACATGCGGCCGTTGCCTTCCGATTCCACCACGCAGAGGGAGCCCGATTCGGCGATGGCGAAGTTCGCTCCGCTCAAACCCACGCGCGCGCGCAGGAACCGCTCGCGCAGATAGCGGCGGGCCGCGGCCGTCAGGTCCTCGGCGCGCTCGCCCAAATCCTGGAGCTTCATTTTGTCCATGAAGAGGCGGCGGATTTCGGCCTTGTTGCGGTGCAGCGCCGGCACCACGATGTGGGAAGGCTTGTCGGCGCCGAGCTGGATGATGAGGTCGGCCAGATCGGTTTCGATGGGCGAGATGCCGGCAGCTTCCAGCGCGGGGTTGAGCGCGGTCTCGTCCGAAGTCATGGTCTTCACCTTGATGACCTCGGATGCGCCGTGCGAGCGGATGATGTCGATGACCGTCTGATTGGCTTCGTCCGCGTCGCGCGCCCAGTGTACTTTCCCGCCGGCGGCGGTGCAAGCGGCTTCGAACTGCACCAGATAGGCTTCCAGGTTGCGCAGGACGTGGTCCTTGATGGCGCGCGCGGAATCGCGCAGTTGCTGCCAGTCCAGTGTTTCGGCCACGGCATGGGCGCGCCGGGCGCGGATCACGTCGGTGGCGTTGCGCACGTTATGGCGGAGCTGCGTGTTGCCCAGCATTCCGCGGGCCGCCTTGGCAAACGACGGCGCGCCGGCCGCTTGTCCTACCTTGACGCTCATGCGGACTCTCCCGCGGTGGACGCCAGGATCTCCGCCAGGTGCAGGCAACGGACGCCGGCCCGCTGCCGGCTGAGCGCGCCTCCAATGTGCATCAGGCAGGAATTGTCCACCGCCGTGCAGATTTCCGCCTGCGTGTCCAGGATGGCGCGGATCTTGTCGCTGACCATGGCGGCCGAAACATCCGCGTTCTTGATGGCGAAGGTGCCCCCGAAGCCGCAGCACTGGTCTGCTTGCGGCAGCTCGACATAAGTCAGGCCCCGCACGGAGCGCAACAACTGCACCGGGCGCTCGCCGATCTTGATGCTGCGCAGGGAATGGCAGGTGGTGTGCAACGTCACGGTGTGTGGAAAGGACGCGCCGGTATCGACGGTGCGAAACTTATCCACCAGCAGCTCGCAGAACTCATACACCCGCGGCAACAGCGCGTCCACGTCGCGGCCCACTTGGGCGTCCGGGCTGGCCGCCGCCAGCTTCGGGAAATGCTCGCGGATCATCGCCACGCAGGACGACGAAGGCACGCAGATCGTCTCCGCGTCGCGAAACACTTCGAGAAAATGCAGCATCATCCGCCGGGCGTCGTTCTGGTAGCCGGTATTGTAGTGCATCTGGCCGCAGCAGGTCTGCGCCTGTGGGAACTCCACGGTGTGGCCCAACCGTTCCAACACCGCGACCACAGCCTTTCCCGTGGCAGGAAAAAGCGTGTCATTATAGCACGTGATAAATAGCGATACGTTCACAGCGCGCCTTTGGGAGGTGCTATCGCAGCTATCCTAGCACGCTTGCAAAGTGATAGAGTGTCGGTAAGTACTGGGCTAAAGGGAGGGAACGATGGCACATTCCACCAGACGAGATTTCTTGAAGACCGCCGCCGGCGTCAGCCTGGCGGCCGGCTTGGGCGGCGCCGCGCTGGCCGATACAGGCAAGCGCACGGCCACGGATTGGGTGACGCTCGGGCGCTCCAACGTCAAGGTCACCCGGCTCGCGTTCGGCACTGGAAGCAAAAGCGGCGCCGTGCAGCGGGAGTTGGGTCAGGACGGGTTCACCCGCTTGGTGCGCTATGCCTACGACCGCGGCATCCGGTTCTTCGAAACCGCCGAAGGCTATCATGGCATGCCCGAAATGCTGGCCACCGCGCTGAAGGGGCTGCCGCGCGATAGCTATCGACTGATGACCAAATATAGTACGCCACCTTATGGGCCCCCACCGGCGGAAAAAATAGACATGTACCGCCGGCAGTTGAATTCCGAGTACATCGACATTCTGCTGCTGCATTGTCTGCGCCCGCCCACCTGGCAGCAGGACTACATGCCGCTCCAGGACGCCATGTCCGAGGCCAAGGACAAAAAGATCATTTTGTCGCACGGCGCTTCGGTGCATGGCCTGCCTGCGTTGCGGACTTTTCCCGGCAACCGGTGGCTCGATATCGCCATGATCCGCATGAATCACACCGGCATCCACATGGACACCGAACAACTGCGCGACACGAACGATATCGGCAACGTGGACGAAGTGGTAAAACATACCAAGGCCGTTCACCAGCAAGGTATGGGCGTGATCAGCATGAAGCTGGTGGGCGAAGGCAGTTACACCGACTTTGCCGACCGCGACCGGGCGATGAAGTTTGCGATGAACTTAGGCTGCGTGGATTGCGTCACGCTCGGCTTCAAGAACACGGCCGAGATCGACGAAGCCATCGACCGCATGGCTCGCGTGATGGCGTAGGTGGGGCAGGTCCCCGACCGTCCAACGCCCGCTTGCGGGCGGGTGATTTTCGCAGCGACGCACCTGAAGAAAAGCCGAGACGAGTCTCGGCTCAGCCAGCTTGACTGGCGCCACGGTGCTAACGGAGCCGCGACCAAAGGGAGCGGTCGGGCCAGTTGCTACTTCGCGACTCCCCTACCGCCCCACGATCCGCACCGAGCCCAAGATCCCAGCGGGCAGCGGCTGGATGTTTCTCATATCCTGATCCTGAAACCGGTCGCCATATTTGGCGATCAGCTCGCGATAGTCCGGCAGCGGCTGCGCGGCCAGCGCGTTGATGGCGAGATTGGCCACCACGATGCGCAGTGTGTTTTCGCCGGCGCGGAGCTGTCCGGTGATTTCGACTTCATATGGCGGATGCCACACCGAGCCGGCGCGTTTACCGTTGACATAGACGATGGCGGCCTCGCGCACGGGGCTTTCGAGCAGCGCACGCATGCCGTTGCCGCGCCGCTCCGGCGCAGGGACGGGAGTGCCTTCGCCAAAATCGAGATACAGCGGGCGTCGGTCCTTGAGCATCGCGGCATCCACGGTGAACGTCTTCTCAAAGGTCGCGGTGCCCGAGAAGTTCTTCATGCCGGCAACTTCAGTCCAGGAAGTTAGCTGGTCCATGGTCACCGGTTGCGCGGAACCGGCGAAGGTCACGTTCCAACCCGCGCTCAGATCGAGCACTTGGGTTGCTGGGCCGGCTGATGCGGAATCGGTGGGTACGAAAATCATACCTGGATAGGCTATGACGATACGCGACTCGTAGGGCGCAAATTCCAATTCGAACCAGGGACCAGTTCCGCTGGCGTGTTCCACCATGGCCTGCTTGCCGGTGAAAGGGTCCCACAATTCCGCCGCCGAGCCGGCGCGAAACGTCACCGGGCTATGAACACGATGATTGGCTGTGTTGACCAGAAAATAAGCGTCCACCGTGCTGATCAAAAAAGCGGCGTCCGGCGTCGGCAGCTTCCGATGCACAAACCCGATCTCCGCCGGCGCAGTCAAATCCGGCTTCAGCAACCCGTGCAGCGTCTCGCCCAGCGTCGCATCGTCTTTCACCAAATGCCCGCGCGCGCCGGCCGCTTCGAATAGCGCCTGCGCCAGCTCGCGGATCTGCAGCGTATCCGTCTTGGCTTCCAGGAATCCTGGCGCAAGCGACGGAGTGCGGCCGGTCGCGACGACGATGCCGCCCTTGCTCGCGTACTCGGCCACTTTCTTAAGCGTCTTCAGCGGCATTCTCTCCACGTTCGGCAGCACCAACACTGGATACTTGATTCCGAGCGCGCCGATGGCGTCATCGTCGATGAAATCGTAGTTGTAGCCGCCATCCAGAATCTGCGGAATCACGTTGGGGCCGAGCAGCCGGTCCATCGATTGATCCACCGAATCGTGCCCCAGCGTGAAGCCGGCGTAAGCGTCGGCGGTGGGCAGGTATAGCGCGACGTCGTTGACCGGCTCGCCCTGGCGCAACAGCCAGCTCACACGCTGCAAATACGCGGTGATATCGGGCATCACGATCCACCACGGGTTGTGTTGATTGAGGACCGCCGCGGCGTAGAAGTGCCAGCCGGGCTCGCCCGCCTGCGGCGGCGAATACGGCCAGCCGTGGCCCACCAGTTGATTGATGCCGTTCAAAAAGTGCAGGTCGGCTTCCGCCTTCATGTCGAGCGGGGTGGCGCGGAAGACTGGTGAGTGCAGCCACGTCCAGGTTTCCGACGAAGTCACCGGCCGCCCGTAGAGATGGTTCGCCGAAGACGCCCAGCGCGTGGCCGAAAAGCGCCTCCACGCGGAATTCTCGCCTTCCGGCAAATCCACCAGCGCGTTGCTCGAAAGGTTCACCGGCGGAATGCCGTAGCTCTGCGAACGGAAGCGCGTGCCATGCGCGGCTGCCCACTGCCGCAGCGGCGTCAAATAATGTTCGTTGGCGAGCTCGGTCAGGGTCTTGCCCCAATCGTGCCGGATGCTCGAGGTGATCTCGCCCATTTGATCGGCCAGCGCGGGAAGGTAGGGCGTGAGATCGTAGCCGCGGCGCTTTTGAAATTCCGCCAGGAAATCGCCGGTCCAATCCGAGCCATACACTTCCAAACTGTCGCTGAATACCGCGTAAGGCGGGTGCGCGCCGAACGCCTGCATCAAGCGGTCGCCGACAAATTTCAAGTGATTTTCGATGGCCGCCGCGTTATAGTGATCGAGCACCGGCCCCTCGGCGCCCACCGCCGCGCGCTTCACGGCTTGGCGGGTGCGGCTGGCAATGAAGATGTACGCGCCGCCCGCCGGTCCTTCCGGCGCGAAATGCAATCCGGCGTCGTCGATATCGGTAATGCGCTCGAATCCCTTGCCGCGCTCGACAAACGCCGCGATGAACTTTTCGCCCTCGCCGATTTTGGGCATTTTTATCGTTCCCGCATTGGCCGGCACGGGCCGGCGGTCAACACGCAGCCGGGCCGAAGCGAGATCGACCGGCGTGTGCGGTCCGCCATAGGGCCAGCCACTGCCGAGCGTGATATCGACGCGCATCCCCAACTCGCGCGCCTTGTCATTGGCGAAGCTCACGGCGTCGAGAAAGCCATCCGAGAGATACGGCAGGTTCGCCAGTCCGCGAGCCGGGTCGTCCAGCGTGACCGGATAGACGGGTTGGATCTCCACGCCGCCAATGCCGCCGTCCTTCATGGTGCGCAGTTCGCGCCCGAGCTCGGGCTTTTCCACGGCCGGGCCGAACCACCACCAGCGCATCATGATCCGGCAGTTATCCGGAGGATGCGCGAAGGCAGCCCTCAGTTTTGCCGCGCCTTCGCCGAGACGCGCCGCCGGTTGGGCACAGAGCAAAGCCCCATATGCAAACGCATAGGCCGATATTACGCTCCATCGCATTCCTACATGCTAATCTAATGCCAGCGCCCCGGCGGGGACTTTGGTTGCCCCGTGCGGCGTGGCATTATTTGAACTATAGGCCAGGCACAACGTGACTAATAATCGACAAAGCGAGCTCATTCACACCGCGCTCGACCGGTTTCAAATCGAGCTGCCCAGTTGGGGATTTGCCAACACCGGCACGCGCTTCGGCAAGTTCCAGCAAGCCGCCGCCGCCAGCACCGTCGCCGAGAAGTTCAGCGACGCGGGCCAAGTCCATCGTTGGACCGGGGTATGCCCGTCTGTGGCGCTGCACGTGCTTTGGGATCTGCCGAAAGGCGTGGGCGACGTGGATGAGGTGCACTCGCTGGCCGCCACGCACGGCCTGCGCGCCGGCGCCATCAACCCGAACGTTTTTCAAGACCAGATCTACAAATACGGATCGCTCGGAAACCCCGACGCCGCCATTCGCCAGGCCGCCCTCGACCACCTGCTGGACAGCGTGGAAATCGGCAAGCGCCTGAACAGCCGCGATCTTTCACTTTGGTTCGCCGACGGCAGCAACTATCCGGGCACGCAGAACATGCGGCAGCGCAAGCATTGGTTCGAAGAGGGCCTGCGGACGACCCATGCCCGCCTCGATCCCAGCCAGCGCATGCTGGTCGAATACAAGCCCTTCGAGCCGGCCTTCTACCACACCGATATCGGCGATTGGGGCATGGCGCTCGAATTCGCCCGTTCCGCCGGCCCGCAGGCCAAGGTGCTGGTGGACACCGGCCATCACTATCAGGCGCAGAACATCGAGCAGATTGTGGCGTGGCTGCTGGATCTGGGCATGCTCGGCGGCTTCCACTTCAACGACCGCCGCTACGCGGACGACGACCTCACCATGGGCTCCATCGATCCCTACCAAGTCTTCCGCATTTTCCACGAGATCCTGTTCTTCGAGTGGGAAACCGGCGCGCGCGCCGATATCGCTTACATGATCGACCAGAGCCACAACCTGAAAGGCAAGATCGAGGCCATGATCCAGACCGTCCAGACGGCCATGGAACTCTACGCCAAAGCCGCGCTGGTGGATCACGAAAAACTCGCGCTGGGCCAGAGAAGCTGCTCGTTGGTGGATGCCGAAAACTGCCTGAAAGACGCCTTCTCCACCGACGTGCGGCCGGCCATCCGCGAATGGGCGAAAATCAGGGGCTTGCCCACCGACCCCATGGACGCCTTCCGCCAGAGCGGTTACCTGGAGCGCGTAACCGCTGAGCGCCGCCAGCGGAACATGGCCGGTGTCTCGAGTTACGCCTAATATGCCACGCTACGCATACCAACTTCGCATCAAGCCGGACGCCATCGAAGAATATGAACGCGAACACCAGCGCGTCTGGCCGGAGCTGCTGGCCAAACTCAAGCAAGTCGGCATCTCCGATTACTCCATCTTCCGGCGCGGCCAGGAGCTTGTTCTGAGCCTGACCGTCGACGATCTCGACAAGGCACTGGACGAACTCGATCGCGACCCCGTCAACCAGCGCTGGCAAGAATTCATGAGCCGCCTGTTCGAGCCGGTGCCGGACCTCCAGCCTGGCGAACGCTTCGCCATGATGAAGGAAGTCTTCCGGCTGGAGTAAAGCGGTAACAGCGTTAACTCAAAGGTGCGCCCAGCGGAGTGCCGGAGCGAAGCGCGCGAAATCCGTGTCCGCCGTCACCCACTCGCAGCCGCTCTCGATGGCCAGCGCCGCGTGCGCTGCATCCGCCACCAGCTTGCCCCGCAGCCGGCCCTGTTCGCATAGCCGACGGAAGATCGCCCAGTGTTGCGGACCGGGGCGAATCAGGCTGCAGGTGGGACGCGCCAGCAAGGCGTCCAGAAAACGGAAGGCCTGTGTCGCGCTCGATGGCGGATCGAAGATGCGCGGGTTGCTTACGACCCGCACAAACCCGTGCAACGCTGATTCGGACAGCGCGAATGGCTCCGGGCCGGTCGCCAACTGCCTCAGCCACGTTGCGTACCGCTGGTGGTCGGGCGCCTCCTCCCGGTGGGCGTATACCAATATGTTGACGTCGGGCATTCGCATCCGGGGTCAAGTCCTCCGCCGGTGAAATCTCGCTTCGTCTTCCTGAACTGTCAGCGCTGAGGTGCGGCTCAGATCCAGGTCCGGATCCACCAATTTTCCGCGGACGGTGTGCAACCGGAAGGGCGCGGTCGCACCGGAAGGCGCTTTCGCCAGCAGGAGCCGCAACGCATCCTCGACCAGCACGCTGAAGGTGATGCCGCGTTCCGCCGCGGATTGCCTGGCATTGTCCAGCAGCGGATCCGGGAGCGACACGGTTGTTCTCATACTTCGAGTATACCGCATCATCTGATGCAGCCGCATCAGTCATTGATGCGTATGCATCTTTCGATGGCAAGCCCGTTCCTCCCACACGCAACGCATTACACTGGGTCTAGCCAACTTCATGCGCACTCTTGCCCTGACCCTCCTTGCACCCGTCTGCCTGCTGGCCGCTGCCGCTCCCAAGCTGCGTCTCGGCGCCGACGTTCGTCCCACGCGTTACGCCGCCGATCTGACCGCCCTGCCCGCGGCCGCTACTTTTTCAGGCCGCGTTGATATCGACGTCATCCTCGCCAAGCCAGCCTCGCTGGTGTGGCTGAATGCCACGGATCTCACCATCCAGCAAGTTACCGTCAATTCCCAGCCGGTTACCGTCGAATCGGCCGGCGGCGACTTCATCGCTCTTCGCCTGCCTGCCCTGCTCCCCGCCGGGCCCGCGAAAATCCACATCGTCTACCAGGGCAAAATCAGCACCAACTCGAGCGCTGGCATCTTTCAGGGCGAAGACGCCGGCACACCGTACCTGTTCACCCAGTTCGAATCGCTCGACGCGCGCCGCGCGTTTCCCTGCTTCGACCAGCCCGACTTCAAAACGCCCTGGCAGCTCACGCTGCACATTCGCCAGACCGACAAGGCCTTTTCCAACACGCCGCAGGTTTCCGAAACCGCCGAGCCGAATGGCATGAAGCGCATCGTCTTCGCCGAAACCAAGCCGCTGCCCAGCTACCTGGTCGCCTTCGCCATAGGCCCTTTCGATGTGGTCGACGCCGGTAAGGCCGGCCGCAACCGCGTGCCGGTGCGCATCGTCACGCCGCGTGGCAAAGCTGCCCAGGCCACCTACGCCGCCCAGGTCACAGCCACCATCCTCGACCGGCTGGAAAACTACTTTGGCGTTCCCTATCCTTATGAGAAGCTCGACGAAGTCGCCATCCCCTTGGTTTATGGATTCGGCGCCATGGAGAACGCCGGCCTGGTCACCTATGGGCAGACCATCCTGCTCGCCGACCCGGCCACGGACAGCATCGGTCGCCAGCGAGGTTATGCCTCCGACGCCGCCCACGAACTGGCTCACCAGTGGTTCGGCGACCTGGTGACCACGGCATGGTGGGACGATATCTGGCTCAATGAAGCCTTCGCCACCTGGATGTCCGACAGGATTTTGGCAGACTGGCAGCCGGATTGGAACACCCGGCTGACCGATTTGCAATCCAAGTTCCGCGCCATGGAATCCGACAGCCTGGTCACCGCGCGCCAGATCCGCCAGCCCATCGAATCCAAGGACGACGTCGCAAACGCCTTCGACGACATTACTTATGAGAAAGGCGCCGCCGTCATCCGCATGTTTGAAGTGTGGACCGGCGAGCGGCAGTTTCGCGCCGGCGTCAACGCCTATCTCAAGCGCTACGCGTTTCGCAGCGCCACCGCCGGCGACTTCCTCGATTCCATCGCCACGGCCGGCAAGCCGCAGCTCGCCGCAGCCTTCAAGACCTTTCTCGACCAGCCGGGCATCCCGGAGGTCTCGGTGGAACTGAAGTGCGACGGCCAACCGCGCGTGGCGCTCAGCCAGAAACGTTATCTACCCCTCGGTTCCGCGGGCGCACAGGGCGCCCAGTGGCAGGTGCCCGTCTGCGTGCGATCCGTGAACGACGGCCTCTCCGCAGCGGAGTGTTTCCTGCTCGATAAACCCCGCGCCGAATTTCCGCTCAAGAGCGCCGCCTCCTGCCCGGCTGAGATCTTCGCTAACGGCAACGCCACTGGTTATTACATCACCTCTTACGGGAGCGGACTTTTGGGTAAATTGCTCGGGGAAGGAAGCGACTGGCTCAACGCCGCTGAGCGTGTCACGTTGTTGCACGATCTGAAAGCACTGGCCGATTCCGGCGACGCCAAGGAGAGCGCGGCGCTCACCGCCGCGCGCAGTTTCGCCAATTCGCCCGAGCGCCAGCTCGCCGCCGAAGCCCGCGGAATCGTGAGTGGTGCGGGTATTCTGGTGCCTGCGCCGCTTCGTCCCAACTACGCCGCCTTCATTCGCAGGACGTTCGGCGCGAGCGCGGCGGACCTCGGTTGGTCGGCTCAACCGGACGACGACGCCGACACGCGTCTGCTCCGCTCCAGCCTGGTTCCTTTCGTGGCGTGCGAGGGCGACGATGCCGCGCTCCAGGCCGAGGCCCGCCGCCTCGCCATCGGCTGGCTCAACGGCCGCACGGGCGTTGACCCCGACATGCTGCGCGCGGTGCTCTCGACCGCTGCTTTTTCCGGCGGGCAGGACCTGTTCGACCGCATGCTCGCCGAGCTGACGAAGACCCAGGACCGTGGCCAGCGCCGCGCCATCATCGCCGCGCTGGCCGGTTTCCGGGATCCCAAAATCGTCCAGCAGGCGCTCGACCTTCTGCTGGCTCCCCAGTTAGACGTGCGCGAAACGGTCGGACTGATCTTCAGCGGGCTCGGCAGTCCGCAGACCCAATCACTGCCCTTCGAGTTCGTCAAGGCTCACTACGACGAGCTTCTGAAACGTCTGCCGCGCGAGGGCGACCTAGATGCCGCTGCGTCGCTGCCTTTTGTCGGCAAACCCTTCTGCGACGAGCCCTCGCGCCGCGCGTTCGTCGGGTTCTTTCAGGATCGCGTCGGTAACTTTCTCGGCGGCCCGCGCAATTACGCGCAGGTGCTGGAGGGCATCCGCCTGTGCGAAGCCCAGCGCGCCGCGCAATCGGAAGACGTCGAGCATTTCTTCGCGCGGCAACCGTGATTGCTGCCGGCCGCGCTACATTGGATTGGTAATCTCATGACTCTTCTCAACCGCATACCGCTCCGCCTGCTGGGCGCCATGCTGGCATCGAGCGCGCTGGTCTTCGCGCAGGCGCCATCCGCCGCCCCGCGGGTGATCTCCGCGGACCTGAATCACGTTCGCGGGCCGCACAGCAAGGTCTTCCGCCGGTGTATTGGCGCCGGCCGCGCCAACGAGGGATTGCGAGCCGACTGGCAGCGGCAGCTCGCCTTGGTCCAGCGCGACATCGGGTTCGACTATATTCGCATGCACGGCCTTCTGCACGACGATATGGGCGTCTACCAGGAAGATGCCAAGGGTAACCCGGTCTATAACTTTCAGTATGTCGATCAACTGTATGATGCGCTGCTGCGCTTGCACATCAAGCCGTTCGTCGAGCTCGGTTTCATGCCCTCCGCCCTGGCCAGCGGCAAGGACACGGTCTTCTGGTGGAAGGGTAACATCACGCCGCCTAAGTCCTATGAGAAGTGGGCGGGTCTGATTACCGCGCTGATCCTCCATTGGGAACAACGGTACGGCAAAGATGAAGTCAAAAGCTGGTACTTCGAAGTGTGGAACGAACCCGATATCAAGCCGTTCTACACATCGACTCTCGAAGAGTACTTGAAACTGTATCGGGTTACCGCCGAGGCGATCAAAAAGATCGACCAGAGCTATCGCGTAGGCGGGCCGGCGTCCGCCATCCCGTTCCGTTTCGAAGAGGCGCTGGTTCAGTTCTGCGCCCGCGAGAAAGTTCCGATCGACTTCGTCTCCACTCACTCCTATGGTGTCAAAGAAGGCTTTTTCGACGAGACCGGAAACCGCGGAACCATCCTCGATGCCGACCCTGGCGCGGTCCGCGACCGCATGGTTCACTCCCGGGAGCTGATTCGGAATTCGCCGTTGCCCAATCTGGAGCTGCATTTCACCGAGTGGAGTTCGGCTTACACGCCCACCGATTACATCCACGACCAGTATCATCAGGCCGCCTTCATCCTCGACAAAATCAAGGGCGCGCAGGAATCCGTCGATTCGATGTCTTACTGGACCTTCACCGATATCTTCGAAGAGAACGGCCCCCGCATGACGCCGTTTCACGGCGGCTTCGGCCTGCTCAATTATCAGGGCATCAAGAAGCCCGCCTTTCATGCCTACCAGTTCCTCGGCCGGTTGGGTGACACGGAAATCGTCAATGCCGACAAATCGTCCTGGGTATGCACCAATCGGGATGGCGGCATTCAGGTGCTTTATTGGGATTTCACGCCGGTCGAGCCGCCGGACCGCCTGAACGATCAGATCTACTACAAGCGGGACTTGCCGCCGTCTCCCAAGCCGCCGGTTGCCGTGGATCTTATGAATCTTCCGAGCGGCACTTACTTCGAGCAAGTGTATCGCATAGGTTATCGCCAGAATGACGCTTACACGACTTATCTGGATCTCGGCGCGCCCGCGCAACTCACCAAGGCGCAGGTCGATGCGATTTCCAGTGCGGCCAGCGGCGAGCCCGCCGAGAGCCGGGTCATATCTGTTCGCGATGGGCACTTCCGGTTTCAGTCCCCGCTCTCGGCCAACGAAGTTTGCCTGCTCGTGTTACGCAAGATGTGAGTGTGGGGCAGCTTGGTAAGCTGCGTGCCGATTGGCAATCGGCACGCGAGGCGATTATCAATCGCCTCGCAGGATATCATCCTGCCCCACGTGCAACCAACACTTTTGCGCACCCTAGAAAATGCCTGCAGGTCTGGTGTCCGTGCCCACTGCAATCGTTCGCGGCACGTGCTCGCTGGGCGGCTCGTTCAGCAGGCGGGGCCGCAGCAGCAGAATGACCTCGTCGCGCGAGGTGTCGTGCTCGTGCGTGCTCATCAGCGGGCCCAGGAAGCGGATCTCCGACAGGCCGGCCAATCCCGAAATGTTGCGTCCTTCATTGGCATCCAACAAGCCAGCCACCGCCGCCCACTCTCCCGTTTTCAGCCGTACCACCGACTTCAAGCTACGATTGGAAACCACCGGAACGCCATTCACCGATTGCCCGGTCAGCAGCTTGACCTCGGCCTCGATATCGAGCGACACCTCGTTCATGCCGTGCACCGCCGGCGTCAGTTTCAGGCTTAGTCCCAGATCCTCGAAGGTGAAAGAGGGAGCCGGCGTATAAACGGAGGTCCCGTTGCTTCCGCTGCTGATCGCGCCCACACTGAAGCTCACCTGAACCGTCTGCGTGATACCCGCCGCCGTGATGGTAATGGCGCCGATATAAGTGCCCGCCGTAAGGCCGGAAGGATTTGCGTAGACTGTGAAGGCGGTGGGCGTCGCCGCGGCCACCGTAGGGCTGACATCCGAAAGCGACAGACCGGACCCGGTGACGGTCGCCGAGAAGTCCCCGGTGGTGTCGCTGGTCACCGTCACGGTTGCCGACACCGTGGAACCATCGAGGGACGCGCTGAGCGAGACCGGATTTGGCGTAACCGTGAGACCCGCGGCGATTCCTCCGTTCACCGTCAAGGTCACGTTAATGTATGCGATAGAGCCATCCGATCCAGTCAGTTCGACGGTGCCTTGATAAGTGCCCGTGCCGAGACTCACGAGACTGTTGTCGGGATTGAGAGCAAGAGTGGCGGGCAGCGTCCCCGTAAAGCTCGTTACGCCGTCTACCAATAGCCATGAATTCGCACTCGATGCGGTGGCCGTGAAAGTGACGCCGTTGCCGGTGCTCGATACGTTCACGCTGACTTCCGCCGGTAAAGTTCCGCCTGAGGTGTAAGTCCACGGAATTGAAGTCGGGCTCACCTGCAAGCTTCCACTCGAGGTCACGGTGAAGGTCACCAGGGTCTCCTCGGTAACACTGCCGGCCGTCACGCTAAGGATGCCGAGATAGGTCAGCGCCGAAAGCCCCGTGGGATTCGCATAAACCGTAACGTAAGCCGGTGTGTTGGCGGTCACTGTGCTCGCGGAAACCGAGAGCGAAAGGCCGGAGCCGATCACGCTGGCCGATAACGTCCCAGCGGTCGTACTGATCACCGTATCCGTCTCTTGCGCCGATAAGCCGCCCGCCGTGGCGGCCAGCGCGATCGGGCTGGGCGTTACAGTGAGATCCGGCGCACCGCCGTTGACCGCCAGGGTAACGGTGAAGTATGTCACGGAGCCATCCGAGCCACTCACCTGCACCGTTCCCAGGTAGGCGCCCGTGCCGAGCGCCGTGAGAGCGGCGCCGGGTGAAACGGTCAGTGTGGCTGGCAGCGTACCCGAAACGGTTGTCGCCGAGTTCACCACCAGCCACTGGCTGGAGCTCGCCACCGTGGCCGTGTAACCGATGTCTCCATTGCTGCTCGCAACACTGATGCTGGCCGCCAGTGGGGATGCACCCGCGGAGGCATAAGTCCACGCTACCGAGGTCTTGCTGAGTGTCAAAGTGCCGACGCCCGTAGCGACGCCGGTCCCGGTCCCGGTGCCAGGCACTGTGCCCGTGGTGCCTGGCGTGGTCGCCGCAGAGCCCGACTCTCCGAAATAGCCGGACGTAAGCACCGGGTAACGGTTGCCCACGTGCAGCGTGGTAGGCTGGCGCTCTTCGCCGCGCAGCTCGGCCACCCACAGCACTTTGCCGGAGCTTTCGCTCATTTGCGCGACCGTAGCGGCGTCCATGATTCCCATTCCCAGTAACGTCTTACCTCCGCCGAAAGAAAGCAGCCCGCTGATGTTAGTCGGTGGTGTTACCTGGTTCCCCAGCCAGTTGGTCAGCGCGTTGAGGGAGAACATGGTCGGAAAATCCACGCCATAAGTGGTCGTCTTGTTGCGGCTAACCTCCACCAGCTCCAGCTCCATCATCACCTGGGCCCGCGGATAAAGAAGTTGCTCCAGCAGCGCCTTGGCCGGCAGCACCCGCGACAAGCGGTCGCGTATTACCAGGGTTCGCGTCTGTGAATCGTAGCTGACTTTCTCAATCGCCGTCGCCTGCTTCACGGCGTCCACCAGGGTCGTAAAGTCCTGCTGTACGCCCGCGTCCGGCAGCGGAATGGTCACCGCTACCATCGGCTCGTTCTGCGTTCGCTTTTGCGGCGTGTCCTTGGACACCAGAAAGAGCTTTGGGGAAATCGGCACAACGAAGGTGCCTGTGGCGAATTCCAAGCCATGCAGCGCGTCCCGATAACTCGCGCCGTCCATCCGGAAGTGGAGCGCAGGCATTGGCTGGTAATCGCCGTCGAACACGCAGTCCAGGCCGAAGGCCTTGGCCACGTCCGTGTACACCTTCTTCGAATCTCCATTCAGATCGAAATCGCGGACCAGGTCGCCGCCCGCAAGATCCGAGGGCGGCAGTTCCTTCCTGGCATCCGCCAGGTCGCCCTTGGTCGCGGCCTCCAGCGGCGTGCCCGCTTCCTCCAGGCTGCCATCGCCGGTCACCGCGGACACCGGAGGAACCGGCTTGGCTTCCAAAGCCGCGCGCGAACGAACGGCCTGGCTGCGCAGCCAATACGTCTGGTTGCGCGGCTCCATCGCGGCGGCTTCCGAATACAGCAGGTAAGCCTGCGCCATGTGGCCCTTCTTTTCCGCGTCCCGCCCGAACTCGTACAGTTCCCAGGCGCTCAGTTCTTCCGCCGCCAGGCTACCGGCCAGCAGCAACGCCAGTATGGGCACACTCCACCGCACATCAAGATGACGGCCGCACGGGCTGTAACGTGCAGGCGTTTTGTGTGATGCTGGGTAAGAACCCATGCAGACTTTCCGCGCTCTGGCGCACGAGCCCAGGCTGCTGATCGAGCCGGGAATCGTGTTGGTGGCCACCTTCGCCATCGCGTACCTGGTGCGCAGCCTCATCCTGCGCGGCCTGCGCGCCTGGGTGAAGCGCACGGGCAGCCGTCCGGGCCACATCCTCTGTGCGGCGCTGAGCGGTCCCACCACCATCTGGGCGCTGATCCTGGCCGTCCATCTGGCCATCCAATCGGCGCCACTGCCGCCCGTCGTTACCGACAAGTACGCTCCGAAAATCCTGATCGCGTTGTGGATTTTGAGCTTCACGCTGATGGCGATGCGCATGGCGGGAGACCTGGTGCGCGCCTACGGCAGCCAGATTCCCGGCGCACTGCCCGTCACCACGCTCACCACCACGCTGGCCGAGTTGACGGCGCTGGTGCTGGGGCTGCTGCTGCTGTTGAGCGCCGAGGACGTCCACGTGACGCCCATCCTCACCGCGCTCGGCGTAGGCGGCCTCGCCGTCGCGCTGGCCCTGCAGGACACGCTCTCCAATCTCTTTGCCGGTTTTTATATCGCGGTCGCCCGGCAGATGCGGCTGAACGACTACATCAAGCTTTCGAGCGGCGAGGAGGGTTACGTGTCGGACATCGGCTGGCGATCGACCGCGATACGGTCGCTCGGCAACAACCTGATCATCGTGCCCAACTCAAAGCTTGCGCAGGCCATCGTCACCAACTACCACCTGCCGCAGTTGAGCATGTCCTCCTCGCTCCAGGTCAACGTCCCTTACAATGCCGACCCGGACCGGGTGGAGCGCCTGCTGGTCGAGATCGCCACCGCGGGCGCCAAGGACATTCCCGGCCTGCTGGCCGAGCCGGCGCCTTCGGCCACGCTCGACCCCGGTTTTCAAGAATCGTCGCTGGGCTTCACGCTCGGTTACCAGGTCGCCGAGTTCTCCCAGCAGTACGGCGTCCGCCACCAGTTGCGCAAGCGTATTCTGCGCCGCCTGCGCGAGGAAGGCATCGCGGTTCCCTACCCCACGCGCGAAGTTCATCTCGACCGGGACCGGCCGGCGTAGCCGGGCGCGTGCGAAAATCGAGTTTCCGGCCATGAAGACTTATACGATCGCGGTGATTGCCGGCGACGGCGTGGGCCAGGAGGTCGTGCCGCAGGCCAGGCGCGTGCTGGAACGCGTCGCGCAAAAACACAAAGTAGCTTTCGCGTTTCAGGATTTCGAATGGGGCGCCGAACACTACTTCCGCTGGGGACGCATGATGCCGGCCGGCGCCATCGATCTGCTGCAATCCTGCGACGCCATTCTGCTCGGCGCCGTCGGCCACCCCGACATCCCCGACCACCTCACGCTCAACGGCCTGCTGCTGCCCATCCGCCGCGCTTTCGATCAATTCGCCAACGTGCGCCCGGCGTATCTCTATCCGGGCGTCCGGTCGCCGCTCGCCAGGCCCAAGGGCGGCGAGATCGATTTCGTGGTCGTCCGCGAGAACACCGAAGGCGAGTACGCGCAGGTCGGCGGATTCGTTTACCAGCACCAGCCGGAAGAAATCGCCATCCAGACCTCCGTGTTCACCCGCCGCGGCGTGGAACGCATCGTGCGCTTCGCCTTCGAGCTGGCCGTGGCGCGCAACAAGAAGAAGCGTGTCGCTTCCATCACCAAATCCAACGCCCAGGGTTTCAGCATGGTGCTTTGGGACCGCACTTTTCGCGAGGTGGCGGCGCAGTTTCCCGATGTCGAAACCGAATCGCTGCTAGTGGACGCCGCCGCCATGAATTTCGTGCGCCGCCCGGAAAGCTTCGACGTGGTGGTGGGCTCGAACCTGTTCGGCGATATTCTGAGCGATCTTTCCGCCGCCATCATCGGCAGCATGGGCCTGGCTGCCAGCGCCAACCTCGACCCGCTGCGCCGCTTCCCATCGATGTTCGAGCCGGTCCACGGCTCGGCGCCGGATATCGCGGGTAAGGGCGTGGTCAACCCGCTGGCGGCCATTCTCAGCGCCGCGATGATGCTCGACCATCTGCAAATCGGCGATGCCGCGCGCGAAATCGAAGCCGCCGTAGCCGCCGTCCTGGCGGAGGGCAAAGTGCGCACGCCGGACCTGGGCGGCTCGAGCGCTACCGAAGCCGTGACCGACGCGGTGCTGGAGAAACTGGCGTAGGCTACGCGCGAGACGCATGCCCGAGACCATCCAACCTAAGCGCAGCCAGCCTTCATCCACCGCCCGCCACGCCTCGCTGGTGGGCGCCGGCATCCTCCTCAGCCGCCTGATCGGCCTTGTGCGCCAGCGTGTCTTCTCCCATTATTTCGGCCTCTATGACGCTGCCGATGCCTTCAACGCGGCCTTCCGCATTCCCAATTTCCTGCAAAACCTGTTCGGTGAAGGCGTGCTGTCGGCATCGTTCATTCCGGTGTACGCCCGCCTGCTGGCCGAAGGCGACGAAGAGGAAGCCGGCCGCGTGGCCGGCGCCGTCGGTTCCATTCTGGCGTTGGCTTCAGCGGCGCTGGTGCTGGCCGGAGTGCTGGCGACGCCCTGGTTGATCGATGCCATCGCGCCTGGCTTCCACGGCGCCAAGCGCGAGCTCACCATCCGCATCGTGCGTGTTCTGTTTCCTGGCGCGGGCCTGCTGGTGCTCTCCGCGTGGTGCCTCGGCATCCTCAACAGCCATCGCAAATTCTTTCTCTCCTACACCGCACCGGTGGTGTGGAACCTGGCCATGATCGCCGCCCTGGTGCTGTTCCGCCGCCAACCGCCGGCTGAACTCGCAGTCACCCTGGCCTGGGGATCCGTGGCCGGCAGCGCGCTGCAATTCGGCGTGCAGCTTCCGGTTGTTTTTCGCGTCGCGCATCGTCTGCGAGCCAGCCTCGATATCCACGCGCCCCAAGTGCGGGAAGTGATTCGCAATTTCGGCCCGGTGTTCTTTAGCCGCGGCGTGGTGCAAATCAGCGGATGGGTGGATTCGCTGCTGGCCAGCCTGTTGGGCACCGGCGCGGTGGCCGGCCTCACCAACGCACAGACACTGTACCTGCTGCCGGTGAGCTTGTTCGGCATGTCGGTATCGGCGGCGGAACTGCCTGCCATGTCGAGCGCGCTGGGCGCCGCCGACGAAGTGGCCGCTCACCTGCGCCACCGCCTCGATTCCGGACTGCGGCAGATCGCTTTTTTCATCGTTCCTTCCGCGATGGCCTTTCTGGCGCTCGGCGGCGTCATCACCGCGGTGCTATTTCAAACCGGCCGCTTCAGTGCCGCCAATTCGCAATACGTATGGGCCATCCTGGCGGGCTCCGCGGTCGGCCTGTTGGCGCAGACCCTGGGGCGCCTTTACTCTTCCACCTATTACGCGCTGCGCGATACGCGCACGCCGCTTCGCTTCGCCATCGTGCGCGTGATCCTCACCACGGGGCTCGGCTACCTGTGCGCCATTCCGCTGCCCCACTGGATCGGCATCGATCCGAAGTGGGGCGTGGCCGGACTCACCGCATCCGCCGGTGTGGCCGGATGGGTGGAATTCACCCTGCTGCGCCGCACGCTCAACGCCCGCATCGGCCGCACCGGCCTGCCAGGCACGCTGGTCGCCCGCCTCTGGCTCGCCGCCGCGATTGGCGCCGCCGCCGCGTGGGGAGCGAAGCTCGCGCTCGGCCTCTATCACCCGCTGGTCTTCGGACTGGCGGTGATCGCAACTTATGGCGCCGTTTACGTGGCTGCCGCCTGGTTGCTGCGCGTCGAGGAATGCGCTGCCCTCGTTCGCCGGCTCAAGCGGTAGCGCCAAAGCGTGACGCATCCTTTTCGTGGCACAATCGTATCCGTGAGCGAGCGGCCTGTCATGATTACCAACCTGGTGCAGATTCAGCAATCAGGCGAGAAGAAGCGCGACGAGAACTTCCGCTTTCGCAGCTTCATGAAATCGCGCGATCACTCCGACCGCATCCTGCGGCGCATCGCCGAAGGCGTTCAGGAGCAGATCGATTGCACGCAGTGCGCCAACTGCTGCAAGACTTCCACCACCGAGGTCACCGAACGCGACATCGAAAAGCTGGCGCGGCATTTCCGCATTACCCCGGAGCGGTTTATCGCCGATTACACGATGCTCGAAAAAGACGAGGGGATGATGACGCGCGTCCTTAAGTTCAGCGAAGGCCCCGGTTGCGTGTTTCTGGAAGGCAAACTCTGTTCCGTGTACGATGCGCGCCCCGGCATCTGCCAGCGCTATCCGCATCTTGTGCGCGGCAACGGCTCCATCGCCAGCCGCATGTGGCAGTTCGTCGACCGCGCCTCGGTCTGCCCTATCGTCTACAACTGCCTGGAAGCCTTCAAGGACGAGCTCCGTTTCCGGCGATAGGACGGCCCATCGCCTTTTGTGGCCTGTCGCCGCCCGTGCCAGACAGCCAACGACAGACGACAGACCCGATCGTCCGTCCTACCGGCGGCTGGGATAATATGAAGCCGATGGGCTTCTATCTTTGGCTCGACACCGAAGTCGCGTGGGCGCAAGGCACCTATGAATACCGGCCCATGGGCGCGGCGGTGATTGCTTCGTCCGATCTTTTTCGCCGCCGCGATTTCGACCCGCGCCGCAAGCCCAGCCCCACCCGCACCGCCGTCTATGCCGGCCAGTTCGCGTCGCTCGGCCATCTCAACGCGCATTTGAAACAAGCGCGGCGCCAAGTGACGGAAAATCGCCCTGCTGTTGCCCATTGATCGTCTATTTCAAGGAAGAGCCGCCAGAAGGGCCCGAGAGAAGAAAAGTGATGGGCAGGAAACCTCCCTTCCGGAGCGCCCCTCCAACTGTTAGATAATGGAATCAGGGTGACCCGGGTGATAACATGCCGCGCCGGCTCGCAATGAGTAAGGCTCGATGACCAAGGCTCTGGGATTTTGGATTTCCTTCGGGCTGCTCGCGTCTTCGGGCAGGATAGTAACCTTCGACCGGACGGCGGTCGGGCACGCCCCCGCGGGCTGGACCGTGGCCATGACCCACGCCGGCGCCGAGCCGCGCTGGGAAGTCCGCCAGGATAATTCCGCGCCCAGCCCTCCTTACGTGCTGGCCCAGGTTTCCGCCGACCGTCACAACGACCGCTACCCGCTGGCCATTTTCGATGGCGTCAGCCTCCGCGACTGCGACGTGAGCGTCCGCATCAAACCGGTCTCCGGCCAGCAGGATCAGGCCGGCGGCGTGGTCTGGCGCTATCGCGATCCCAATAATTATTACCTGGCGCGCGCCAACGCCGTCTCCAAGAACGTGGCCATTTTCAAGGTCACGAATGGCGAGCGGCTGGCGATCGCCACCGCGGTGCCACACGACATCGAACCCAATATATGGAACATTCTCAAAGTCTCGGTGCGCGGCTCCCGCTTCCAGGTTTACGTCAACCATCGCCGCGTTCTGCAAGCCGACGACAAGACTTTCAGCGGCCCCGGCCGGCTCGGCTTGTGGACGGTGGCCGATTCCGTCACCTACTTCGACGATTTCCGCGTGTATCCGAAATAGGCCGCAGGGGTGCGGTGATCGTCGAATTCATACTATTGAGACCGCTCCCTCTGGTCGCGGCTCTGTTGCGTTCGATCTCCGTTCGGAGCCGCGACCAAAGGGAGCGGTCGTGCGGCGCCTGACACGCAACGTCACAAAATCAGAGACTTATTCCGGCTCGGAAAACGACATGCCGGCGAAACTCACCACGCTCGCTTCGTCGATGTTCCACTGTTCGTAGCTGAGCAGTTTGCCGCGCGCGCGGGGAGCGGTCTTGAGGAAGGTGTAGAACGGCGACGACCCGCACCACTTCAGATCGTCGCGGTTCTCGCGCACCAACTCCCAGAAGCCATCGGCGTCGCCCGCGTTGATGCGGGCGATGCGATCGCGGTCGCGCGCCTCCACTTCGTTCATCACACCCTGGCTGGCACGGGCCTCGAACGGGTCCTGGTAGCGCGCGCCCATGTGCGCCATGTCCACTCCCAGAATCCAGAATAGCCGGTTGCCTTCGCGCTCGCGCAGTTCCGCCAGCGCCTCGAAAAAGCGCTGCACGGTTTCGTCGTCTTCGGGTTTACCGCCTTCGATCAGGCTCCTGACGAAGCTTCCGCAAAGAACCGGCAGAATGCGCGTCTGGGGCCCGAGGGCGTGCTGCAGGAAGATCAGCTCCAGCTCCACGGTGTGTTCGAAGGAGTGGCAGAAATCTTCCATTTCAATGGCGCCGGGAGCGCGTTCGGCCAGCCAATCCACCAGCCGGACATCGGTGGGCGACTCCCCCAGCGGGGTGAGGAAGTTCTTGCGCGTCAAGCCGAACTTATCGGGAGGGCCGTAATGCGAGGTTGCCAGGATCACGAAGGTTCGGTCGCGATCTTCCGGCCGTAACATCCGGTAGGCGGCGCGGTACGATTTCGCGCCTCCCTCCGGGCTTGCGTGCGGCGCGGCGATGGCCATCAACCGGCCGTCTTGCGGGGCTGCCGCGGCGCCATTCATAAAGCGCGCCAAGGTCTGGCTGAGGGCTTCGGCTTCGGCCGGGTAGGCGCCGCCGGCGTGGGCGGGCGGGCGAACCGGTTGGGCGGCGAACTGGCTGCGGCGCTCCCGCTCCATGCGGGTGAAGTTCTCGTCCTCCAGGAACCCCGCGCCGCTCAGCGTGTCCACCAGGCTTCTGGCGATTTCGCCCACGTCAAGATCGCCGGTCAGCCGCACCAACACGGCTCGCAGATCGAGATCGGTCTGTTGCCCGTCGAAACACTCGAGCGATTCCACCAGCAACGGTGGAACAATGAGCACCGCGTCGGAGAAACGGTGCCCATCGCGGATCAGCAGCCCAGGGTGGTCGGCGGCGGGCGATGGCATGAAGTCGAGATCGAGGCGCAGGCGTGGCAGAGGCTGGGACAAGTGCCTATGGTATCGCAGGCCGGCGCTGCGCCGCCCGCGTCCGCGCCAAGAAATGCCGGCAGGAATGCCGCCACAGCAGGCTGAAGCCCGCGCCACGGAGCTACAGTGAAGGCTGAATGGATCTGGCCGCGTTCGACTATCGCCTGCCGGAGGAACTGATCGCGCAGCAGCCGCTGGCCGACCGCGCGGCCTCGCGCATGCTGGTGGTGTATCGCAACGAGAACCGCTGGGAGGACCGGCGGTTTCGCGAGCTGCCGGAGTTCTTCCACGCGGGCGATTGCCTGGTGCTCAACGACTCGCGCGTCTTTCCGGCGCGCCTGTTCGGCCATCGCGCGGGCGTGCACTCGCTGGCCGTGGGAAAGAACAATCCAAAGCGCCGCGAGCATTTGAGCGGCCGCGTCGAGGTCTTCCTGCTGCGCGCGGTGAGCGCCGACGGAAAAGAATGGGAGGCGCTGGTGCGGCCGGGACGCAAGATGCGCACCGGAGAGAGAATCCGCTTCAGCGGCGGCTTGGAAGGCGAGATCGCCGCGCGCGGCGAATACGGCCAGCGGCGCATCCGCTTCGATACCGCGGGCGACCCATTCGAGGAATTCGAAAAGATCGGCCACGTGCCGCTGCCGCCGTACATCAAGCGCGCCGACGAGCCCGCCGACCGCGAGCGCTATCAAACCGTGTTCGCGCGCGAGAAAGGATCGGTCGCGGCGCCCACCGCGGGCCTGCATTTCACGCCGCAAATTCTCGACCAATGCCGCCTGCGCGGCGCCGAGATCGCCTGCGTCACGCTGCATGTCGGGCTGGGCACGTTTCAGCCGCTCCACACCGCGCAAGTGGAACAAGGCCGTCTGCACGCCGAATGCTACCAGATCGGCGCGGAAGACGCCGCCAAAGTGCGCGCGGCCAGCCGCGTGGTAGCGGTGGGAACCACCAGCGTGCGGACGCTTGAATCGGCCGCGAGAGCGGGGCAGGTCCCCGGCCTGCCAGAGCGCGCCCGCATCGACGCCTGCCAAGGCGAAACGGATATCTTCATCTACCCCGGTTTCCAATTTCGCGCCGTCGGCGCGCTGCTCACCAATTTCCATTTGCCGCGCACGAGTCTGTTGTTGCTGGTGTGCGCCTTCGCCGGCCAGGAGCTGGCGCTGGCGGCTTACCGGCACGCGGTTCATGAGCGCTACCGGTTTTATTCATACGGCGATTGTATGCTGATTGTGTAGGGGCCGGCCGCGCCCGGGCATGCCTGCCCCCTACGAGACGCTACGGGCGATAGGAATGGATGAAACGGGTACAAGGCGTTGCGGGTGGCCGGGCTTCGCCCGATTGGCAGGCGGAAGCGCCTGCCCCACGATGATTGAACAACGGCCGAGCAGGTTTAACAACCTGCCGCACAGGGCACTACGGCATCTTGAAGGAATCGTCGAACGGCACGGTGATTTCAGCGGTCTTGCCAGGGTCGATCTTCACCGGCTCGGGTGTTCCCGGAGTCTTGGAGTACATTCCCATCGAGGCGCCGGACGGCGGCGGGCCGGATTGGCCGTCATATCCGCCGGTCGGGTCGTAGCAAACGGCGATGTAGACCGGCGAAACGGACAGGCCGGCAACCGTTATCGTTCCGTCCTTGGCGGATGTCGAGCCGGAACCGATCGGCATCCCCGCGCCTTGCATGAAGTCCGGGCTGTCGAACACAAATACAAAAATCTTGTGCTTCTCGTCCACCGTGCCGGCCCCGGTGTAATTCATCTTGGCTTTCAGAGTGCGGCTGGCGGCCGGTTTCTCTTCGGGCTTGGATTGCTGGGCCGTCGCAACCATCGAGGCCAGGCC
>Ga0371490_1000362_pt1 | contig 32899 bp, 25 predicted proteins | sample MB2SIPfraction_FD_207959 | JGI IMG/M metagenome (GOLD analysis project Ga0371490, IMG submission 207959) | Lab enriched peat soil microbial communities from McLean, Ithaca, NY, United States - MB28FN SIP fraction | ecosystem: Environmental > Terrestrial > Soil > Wetlands > Peat | place: USA... | reverse complement strand
AGTTCAAGTGGGTTGGTCTGCACTACATCGCGTTTTCAATCGACACAAACTGAAAACAAAGTACTTCCAAAAGAAAAAAGAGAACACAATGTCAAAATCTCAGTGTTGGTGACGAACTTCGGCTAACGCGAAGTTTCACACCGCCACAAATCAAAGAACGCGCGTCCTCCTTCGCATACTGAAATGATAAGGATTTCGTAAATACCTTCGATAGATTTAATGAGTTTGACCGTATGTCTCTCTGCCTGTACCTTGTTTCCGACATCGTCGCGAATCTGCTGAAAAACTAAGCGCGGCTTAGAGGAGGAGCACACAGCTTATGAAGAGTACCTTGAGGTGTCTTTCCCGGCTCATAATGTGCATGCTAGCGGTGGCCTCATCGATGGCCGTGTCACAGGTCTGCAAAGCGCAGACTCAGGTTCCGGCGGACTCTGGCACGGGGACCCAAGCCCAGATCTTGGAACGGATGCAACAACTTGAGAACGAACTGAGCGCTCTTCGCGGGCAAGTCGCCGCGCTGAAGGCAGGCGACAGTGGCACGCCGGGACTGAAGACGGCCGTTTACATTGTGCCAGCCGAGCAAGAGGCAGCGGTTGCAACTTCCACTCCCGCGGCGGCGCCGGCCGAGGCCCCAAAGACAACGATTGCCAGCCTTTTGGGTCCTACGTCATTTAGCGGTTTCGTGGACACGTATTACGGCTTCAACTTCAATCATCCAAAGGACCAGCAGAACGGGCTGCGCTTCTTTGACCAAGACACGAACCAGTTTGGCCTCAACATGGTGGAATTGATTGTGGACAAAGCGCCCGATGCCACAGCCGGTGAAGCGGGTCGAACCGGCTACCACGTATCACTCGGATATGGACAGGCAATAAACGCCATCAACGGGAGCGAGCCAACTGCTGGCTTGAGTTTTGACCAATACTTGAAAGAGGCATATTTCTCTTACCTAGCACCCATCGGGAAGGGCTTGCAGATCGACATCGGGAAATTCGTAACGCCCGCCGGCGCCGAGGTGATTGAAACAAAGGATAACTGGAACTACTCGCGAAGCCTTCTCTTCTACTACGCGATTCCTTATTACCACTTCGGCGCTCGGGCAGCTTACAAATTTAACGACAAATGGTCCGTGACCGGTTACCTCGTGAACGGTTGGAACAACGTCGTGGACAACAATAGCGGGAAAACCTACGGCGGGACCGTGGCCTGGACTCCCAACAAGAAGTGGAGCATCGCGGAGAACTACTTGGCGGGTCCAGAGGGCGATGCCCTGGCGCCAAATCCAAACAGCAATTGGCGTCAGCTTTCCGATACGGTTGTCACTTACACGCCGAATGCCAAACTCTCGTTGATGGTGAACGGCGACTTTGGACGCGGCGACCGAGTTTACACTGCCACGGAATCGGGAATTGTTGCAGGCCCGGTAGTCGATTGGTGGGGTTCCGCAGCCTACGCGAAGTACGCGTGGAACGACAAGAACAATTTTGCCATCCGCTACGAGTACTACGGCGATCCCTATGGATTCACGGTTTACTCAGGGACCGGGTTTCCGAGCGGGCACGTACAGGAATTCACTGCCACGCTGACGCACATGGTGGCGAGCTCGCTCATGACTCGATTCGAGTACCGGGACGACTTCGCCAATTATCCCATTTTCGAGAAGGGCAATCCTGGAACGCATCCTTTCGTCAAGGACCAGTACACTCTGACACTCGGTATGGTTTACATGTTTGACAGCCGGAATGCCAAGTAGTCATCTGGCAGCATGAAGCGTCACAAGACGTTGCGCGGGGAGGCTAGACTGGGCAGTTAGAAAAAGCGTGGGCGGGATGAACCAAAGCCAGATAAAATCTCTGGATGAATCCTCTCACGCTTTTCGGATTGTTTGCCGTGACGTGCATGCTCGTCTGCTATGCATTGGAAAGTCGAAGCCCGTGGTTCATTTTGGCGTTCGCGTTTTCGTGCGCCCTGGGATCGGTATATGGTTTTCTTCAAGGGGCGTGGCCGTTCGGTCTCGTAGAGTTCGTTTGGTCGATCGTGGCCCTTCGGCGCTGGTGGCGAGTCTTTAGGACTGAGTGACTGCGCGGTTTGGATTCTACCCAGACAAGCGCCCGCCCTCGAGATGCAGTTTATTCCTCACCCGCCCCGCACCAAGAATCATCGCCTAAGTCCGCCAGTGAGTCCTGTTAACTTTTCCTCCATTACTCGTTCAAAATTTGGTTTAATGCACGGGGGGTCTATTGCCAATGTCGTTTGCAGACACAATTGGCTGTTAAACGACACTTGTGAGACGTCAGGCTGATGTCGAGTAGCGAGGCGAAAAATGGCCGAGAAGACAAAGCAAGCGCCTCCGACTGAAATCCAAAGCCCCGCCGTGCGCGGCTTCTTGCGCAGCCTCAACATTCTGCTGAAATCAGCGCGCATGTACGGAATGGAGCACGCGCAGACAATTTCCCAATCGAATGAAGCGTGGGAGCATCTCCGCTCAGCGCTTTCCGACAGAAGGAAGGCCGGTTTGCAGCTTGCGGTTTCCGAAGGTCGGCTCCTCGTCGATGGAGTCCCCGTAAAAGGCGGGCCTGCCGAGCAAAGTTTCGCGCAAATGCTCACCGCGGGAGACCTGGCGAGCATCACTTTCACTTCTCAAGCGGCGCCGGAAGCCCTCATTGAAATGGTGCGCGTCTTTGCAGAGACCGGCGCAAAACCGGAAGGGCTCGCGAAAAAACTTAAGGAGACTCTGAGCGAAGAGACAAAAAGCGGAATCCGAATCAATGAGGTGCGCTTTGTGCCCGCGGGTTCAGAACAAACAGAGAGCAGGATAACCGCAGAAATCCTGGCCCAGACGCTGGGAACTGACTCCGGGCAAGTGCAAGGCGTCTTGAATGACCCGCGCAAACTTCTCCAGTTGATTACTGCAGCGGAGGGCGCGGGCCATGAAGCTGGGTCGGGATCCGGATTTGGGCCAGGACCGGGATTTGGAGCGGGTTCAGGCCCAGGAACTGGAACGGGTTTAGGATCAGGATCTGGAACGGGATCAGGATCGGGGTCGGGAGGGGTTGGAGGTGGAGGTGGAGGTGGAGGTGGAGGTGGAGGTGGAGGTGGAGGTGGAGGTGGAGGCTCTTCGCAACCAGCCGGTCCTTCCGAAGATGAAACCGCATCCGTCATACGGTTGTTAGGCAGACTTGCGCGAGAAGGCCGTAGCGACGGCACCGTTGACACCGCAAGATTTCGCCAGGAGTTCGCGCAACTGCCTCAGTCGAGCCAGGCGACGCTTCAACAGGCGCTTGTGGAAGTCTCGGAGGCGATGCCAAAGAAAGAAGCAGGAGCTCCTCTCCTGCTGCAGGTTGCCGAACATCTGGCAATTCGCCTCGCGATGGACCGGTATGAAAGAGGCGACAGCCGCGTCGATGCCGTGAAGACGATGCTCGAGCGCATGAATCAGGAAATTGAATCGCTGCGCGAGACGGTGGGTTCGTATGAGGAAAAACTGAAGGAGGCCGGATTTGAGTTGGCCCGGCCCGCGGATGCTTTGGAGCAAGAGTTTTGGGCTCGGACGCCCGAATCGTCGAAGCTCAATGTGCTGCTTTCTGAAAATGCCTGGCAGATTCCATCCAGGCACGTTCGCAAGTTCGTCGAAGAACTGATCGAACGGGATGAGACAGACAAGCTACAGAAAATCCTGCTTAGCTATCTCTCCTGTATTCACAGTCCTTCCACGGAGGCGCGACAAAGAGTCGCGGCGGGCCTAAAAGATCTGGCTGAGTTTTATCCGCGACCGGGAGGCGAAATGCTTCGTACAGCCATTTCGCATGTGGGCGATCAACTCACAAAAGAGGACGACCAGGAGCTTCAGAAGTTGATTGGCGCGACGTTTGTTCTTCTAGGCCAGGAAGCTGTGACGCGCCGCCGGTATCCCGCAGTCCTGCAGATGCTGTCCGTCCTGCAGGCGATGGACCAGAGTCACCCGGATTTGGCTCCGAGCCTTCGTGGAAGAATAGGACTCGAGAACCGCATCCCGGACTTTCTTGAAGAAGCCCTGCGCATGCCGGAAGTGTCCGATGAATTGAGAGACTTGTTGCAGCGCCTGCCAGTGGTTGCGGCCGAACACATTGCGGGGCGGATCAGCCGGTGCACAAGGCGCCGTGAACGCGACCGTCTAGTAAAGCTTGCGCAAGAGCTAGGCCCGTCCGCGGCAAGCGCACTCCGCGATGCATTCCGGACGCGGACGCCTGCGGCGGCGGTCATCACGGTTAGTCTTTTAAGCCAGCTCGATCCGGCATCGACTGAGGAAGTGCTCCGTGCGCGTTTGCATGAATGGAGCCGCGCTTACCATGATGCCGCTGTCAGGCAGATTGCGTCCGCCCACTCTCCCGGACGGGGCCGCCTGTTGGCCAAGCTCCTAAATGCCCTGGATCCGCTGACGCTGCCGATGGCGATAGACGAAATCGGCATGAGCGGTGATTCTGGTACTGCCCCTCTGCTGATTGGGATAGCCAGGGGGGAAGTGCCTGGTTTGGCTGCGCCATTCTTGCGACTCAAGGCGGTTGAAGCACTGGGGCAGTTGCATGTGAAAGAGGCTGTTCCCGTCCTGCGCCGAATGGTTGATCCGGATGAATCTCGGCAAATGGCGCTTCACAGAGAGATACAGATCGCAGCCGCGCAATCTTTGCAGAGGATCGATCCCGAGGGCGGAAAGGCGATCGTGTCTTCTGCCGGATTCAAGCAAGCCGATTTGGAGCCGATGCCTTCCACTCGAAGCGATGAAACGCCAGGGGTTCGGCAGCGTTTCTACCCCAGAACGAAACTTTCCCGGGCCTTGTCCGCGAAAATCAGCACATCGGAAGGCGAGTTTTCAGTTCAGGTTCGAGAACTCAGCCTGGGCGGTGGTTTGTGTTCCTGCGAACAGCATTTTTCCAGCGGAACACCGGCAATCATCCGAATCAAGACCGGCATCCGAAGTATCGCCCTCAAGACACTTTTGCGCGACGCGCGTTCGAACCAAACGGCATTTGAGATTGTTGATATCGATTTGGACGACCGCGCAAAGCTACGCTCACTCCTGCAAGCGGCCCGCCGGTAGGGAATCTCTCGCTTGACCATTTTGGCCTGTTGAGAAACCATTCTCAAATCACTCCCGGTGGCAACAATTCCCTTGGAGCGATACCATACTGGCGGGGCGTAGAAAGGATATAGCCGATGAACTTCGTGAAGAGATTCGTTTTCGTTGTTGCTGCGGTGGTTGCCATCGCGTGCATTGCCGCGGCTCAGGATATGCAAGAAGGCAGGTTGCTCCGCTTTCCGGACATCCACAAGGACAAGATTGTCTTCAGCTATGGTGGTGACTTGTGGCTCGTTCCGACCGCTGGAGGAGTCGCGCGGCGCATCACCACCCACCCAGGTCTCGAAACCTTCCCGAAGTTCTCTCCCGACGGCAAATTCATCGCGTTCACCGGGCAGTACGATGGCAATTCCGAAGTGTACGTGATTCCAGCCGAGGGCGGCGATCCCAAACAGCTCACATTCTTGCCAGCTCCCATGCACACGTCAGAGCGATTGGGGCCGGAAGACGAGGTGATCAATTGGCTTCCCGACTGCAAACATATTCTCTTCCTTTCGCGCCGCGATACTTTTAACAGTTGGTTTGGCCGCCTGTTTTCCGTTCCCGTGCATGGCGGGCTTCCGGTTCGTTTGCCGATCGACAAGGGCGGGCTGACTTCGTTCTCGCCCGACGGAAATCAAATCGCCTACAACCGGATCTTCCGGAATTTTCGGACATGGAAGCGATACACGGGCGGGTTGGCGCAGAAGATCTCCATTTACAATTTCAAGACCAACCAGTACGAGCAAATCGGAAACTACGAAGGAGTCGACACGTTTCCGATGTGGCATGGCGACACGATCTACTTCGATTCGGATCGTGGCCCCGACCATCGCATGAATCTCTACGCCTACAGCTTGAAGACGAAGGAAATTCGCCAGCTTACGCACTTCACCGAGTTCGATGTGAGCTGGCCCAGCCTTGGCCCCGATTCGATCGTTTTCGAGAATGGTGGTTACCTCTACGTCTTCGATCTGGCGACCGAACAGGCAAAGAAGATCACCGTGTATCTTCCGGGCGACCGCGACTTGGCGCGTCCGCATTGGACGAATACAAGCAAGTGGGTGACCGCCTATGATATCTCCCCGGATGGAAAGCGAGCGGTGTTCAGCGCGCGCGGCGACGTTTACACTGTGCCCGCCAAAGATGGAAGCATCCGCAACCTGACGCAAACGCCGGGCATTCGCGAGGATTTTGCAACGTGGTCTCCCGACGGCCGCTGGATCGCGTATCTTTCCGACCGCACTGGCGAGCAAGAACTCTACTTGGCGCCGCAGGACGGCATGGGGAAGGAAATTCGCGTCACGACGGACGGCACGATGTTCCGCCTCCCGCCCGTGTGGTCGCCGGACAGCAAGAAGCTGCTCTACGCGGACAAATCGGTCCGATTGTTTTACGTGGATATCGATGTGAAGAAGCCCGTGCAGATCGATCAAGGCAAGTATTTTGACATCACCGACTATTCGTGGTCGCCCGATAGCCAGTGGGTGGCATACGCGAAAATGGCGGAGAACCAGAACAACGTCGTCTATCTGTATTCGATGGCGGACAAGAAAATCACGCCTGTAACCACTAGCTTCACCGACAGCAAGAATCCCATTTTCGATCCCGACGGGAAGTATCTCTATTTCCTCTCGAACCGGGATTACAACGAAGTCATCGGAGTTTATGACGCCGAGTTCTCGAATCCCAAGGCGACGCGCGTGTACGTGGTCACTTTGCGCGCGGACGCGCCTTCTCCGTTCGCACCGCAGAGCGACGAAGTGGAAATAAGGAAGCCGGATGCTGCTCAGCCGGAGGAAGCGAAAGCGAAAGACACGAAGTCACAGACCAAAGCCGGGGAGAAACCCGGGGAAAAGGCTGAGGAAAAGCCTGCTGAAAAGAAAGAACCTTTCCGAATTGACCTGGATGGCATCGGAAATCGGATTGTCAGTCTTCCGATCCCGCCCGCGAATATGCACAACCTCGCGGCTGCAAAGGGCTTTGTTTATTACACGACGGCGCCCGTCATCGGGCTTTCGGGACCGCTCCCGGGAGAAAGCCCCGTGATTCACGTTTTTGATCTGAAAGAACGAAAAGATCAAGTCCTCGTCGATGGCGCGACGGGATTTTCTCTCTCGTTCGACGGGAAGAAGCTGCTCTATTCGGCGCCGAAGGGCACCGGAGGCGGCGAAGATGACGAAGAAGCCAGCCCAGCCGCGAACGTTTATGGCATTGTCGATGCGACGCCGCCAACCGGCGGTCCGCACAAACCCGGCGATGGTGCGCTTGATCTGAGCGCCATGCGCGCCCAGGTCGATCCTCGTGCCGAATGGCAGCAGATGTTCTACGAGGTCTATCGGCAGGAGCGCGACTATTTCTTCGAGTCTTCAATGAATGGCGTGGATTGGGCGGCGGTGCGCGATAAGTACGCTCAGCTTTTGCCCTATGTCGCCGACCGATACACTCTGACTTATGTTCTCGGGGAAATGATCGGCGAACTCGCGAATTCTCACACCTACACAGGCGGAGGAGATTATCCCGATCTGCACCCGGTGAACGTCGGCGTACTGGGAGTGGATTTTGAAGCCGACGCGGCCAACAATCTCTACCGCTTCAAGAAGATCTACAAAGGCGAGAATTGGAATGCCGCGCTGCAATCGCCGCTCACCGCGCCGGGCGTGGACGTCAAGGAGGGCGAATACTTGCTTGCCGTGAACGGGAAGCCCCTGCGCGTCCCGCAGAATCCCTATGAGTTGTTCATCAACACGGAAGGCGAGAATGTGACGCTCAGTGTGAATTCCAAGCCAGTCGAGGATGGCGCGCGCAACGTCGTCGTCAAGCCGATCGGCAGCGAATTCAAGCTGCGCGAGCTCGATTGGATCGAAACCAATCGCCGCAAAGTGGACCAGGCCACCGGAGGCCGCGTCGGCTACGTTTATTTGCCCGATATGGATGCCTCCGGACTGAATGAGTTCGTCAAGCAGTTCTTCCCGCAGATCCGCAAGGAAGGGATTATCTTCGACGTTCGTTACAATGGCGGCGGATTTGTCGACGAACTCATCTTCGAGCGGTTGCGTCGCGTTTTGGCGGGCATGGAATCGGCCCGGAATTTTGAGAGCGGCACGGTTCCCGACGTGGTCTTCCATGGTTCCATGGCTTGCGTAACTAACGAATACGCCGCTTCCGACGGAGATTTCTTCACCTACTTCTTCAAACACTACAAACTGGGGCCCGTGATCGGCATGCGCACGTGGGGCGGCGTCCGTGGAATTCGCGGATATATTCCTCTGATGGATGGCGGCTATGTCACGCGGCCCGAGTTCTCGCTCTATGGCCTCGACAGCCAGTGGCTCGTCGAAAATCATGGAGTGCAACCGGACATCGTCGTCGATAACACGCCGGATCAAGTGATGGCGGGACACGATCCGCAGCTCGAAAAAGCCATCGAGATGGTGATGAAGGAAATTCAGGAGCACCCGAAGAAGCTCCCGCCACGCCCAGCCGACCTCCCGGCATATCCTCCCGGTCCGGGGAATTAACCTGGGAGATGTTGAAAAACGCTCGGTTTGGAAGGGCTGGGCTTCAGAGCGTGTAGGGACATGCTCCGTCGTTGAAGGTTAAGTAGCGGCCGTCCCTTGGGACGGGCGCCTTTGACGTGGAAGGGCGGGGCTTCAGCCCCGCCGTAACCGCCTTGACCTGTTCAGGGGCTTTAGCCCCTGAAGGCTCCAGGGGAGCCTGCTGAAATGGCTCCCCCTTATTTATTCTCGGAATCGGTGAGTTGCTTTCCTGGAAAGCCGGGGCCTAATGTTGCGTTCCAGAATCATCCAGCATATCTATGTAGGGGGTCGGAGCTTTAGCTCCGACATAAAGGCCCCAACGTCAAAGGGCTTTAGCCCCTGAGGTCAGGATTACTTCTAGCATCCATTCCCTGGACAACACTCCAGCCGACTGTTGAGGAATGCTTATTATTGGGAGGGCGGGGTCTTAGTGTGTGTGTGTGACAAGGTCGGTTTTTCGTCAAGGCATGACATCAGTCGTGCCGTAACTGTCAGCGAGTTCGCATAGCTCTTGCCGCCATGCGATACGCCACACCCATCAGAAGCCTGCGGTCCCTCTCATCGATTCTGGAGAGAGCTTTGGCAAACTCCCGCAGGTATTCCAGCTCTTTTCCCTTCGCTCCCCACGCCCGCCGGCTGCCTTTTGTGGAGGGAAGGTCGAGCTTTACCGGCCGTTCCTTTCCCTCGTAGAAGAATCTGTAAAGAGGAATTTCGAGCGCGCTGGCAAACTTCTCGAGCGTTTCGATGTTTGGGATTGTGTGTCCATTCTCCACCCTGGAAACGTAGTGGCGGCGCAACCCCGTCCGGCGCTCGACGCCGCCCTGGCTGAGGCCTTTCGATTCGCGGAATTTACAGATTGTTTCACCGATAATCATGTGCTGAGGGTATAACAGTCGAAAGTCAGACTCAAGGGGCTATCGTTCCTAGATAAGGAGACGTTCAATGGAATCCCCTGACAATCCCTGAAGGGATTCACAATTCACTTCTCAAAGTCTCGATTGAATTCAACCCCCTGTTTGAGAGTACCCATTCCGGAACTCACGATCATTTCTGCGTAGCGCCGCGCGGTGGTTTCAATCTGAGTTCTCGTGTCCTTGCGAAGTTGGTTCTGTTAATCGGGTGTGTAGTTGGGATAGAGAAGCTGCTGAAGGCGAAAGCTGGAAAGCAGGGCGAAGGCGGCATTTTTTGTGAGTTGCTTGTCACTCAGGCTCACTCCCTGCAGAGCCCTAGAAAAGGCAGCATAGGATTGAACGACGGTATTCGCTTCTCTAAGCTGCACTTCTCTCCTTTGTTTCTCTCGCTTGTAGAGCTTATGAAAGAGCCAGTCGCCTCTCAAGACTCCACCTAATCCGACAACAATTGCGACGATGGCTAACCCGCGGTCGGACGATGCAAGGGCCCAGACTCCATGCAGGAAAGCAGTGGGTTGAAGCATGTTCCCTCCAAATGTTTCTTAGGTCCTTGATTGTGGCAGAAGACCACATGCCGCGCCTAGTAACCATAGGATATCATATTCAAACGGTAACAGAACGAATGGCCGAAAGATACCGGGGCTTTTCGGACGCAAGAGCGCGCTACGCCAGCATGAATTAGTGCGGCACGGTGCCCCGCGCTTGCTTGCAAGCGTGGCACTTTGGTTCGTCAATTAGGCGAAGAATAGGCGAAAATAATATTTGCTTTTTGTTCGCCTTATGCTAGGATGCGGCGCTGAAAGAACCGGGCCGAGGCTGGCACAGTCTGGTAGAATCGGGCCGCCTGCGTCCCCCAGGACACAAAACGAACGCCTTCAAGAGGTGGCGATATGAACGACGAAAAAACAAAAAATCTCGATCTGGCAATTTCACAAATTGAAAAGCAATACGGCAAGGGCTCGATCATGCGGTTGGGGAACCGCGACGTGCTAGTCCCGGTAAGCGTGATTCCAAGCGGAGCGATCTCGATTGACGCTGCCTTAGGTGTCGGAGGATTCCCGCGCGGCCGTGTAGTCGAAATATACGGACCTGAGGCCGGCGGCAAGACGACACTGACTTTGCACATCATTGCGGAGGCGCAGAAACTTGGCGGTTCTGCTGCATTCATAGATGCCGAGCATGCGCTCGATCCCGCGTATGCGCGAAAGCTCGGCGTGGACGTGGACAATTTACTGGTATCGCAGCCGGACAATGGCGAGCAAGCCCTGGAAATCGCGGAGACGCTGATCCGGTCGAACGCGGTGGACGTGGTTGTGGTGGACTCGGTGGCGGCGCTGGTCCCGAAGGCCGAGCTCGAAGGCGAGATGGGCGAGCCGCAAATGGGCTTGCAAGCGCGGCTGATGTCGCAAGCCTTGAGGAAACTGACGGCAATCGTATCGAAGTCGAAAACCTGCCTGATTTTCATCAACCAGATTCGCGAAAAAATCGGAGTGATGTTCGGCAATCCCGAAACCACCACGGGCGGCCGGGCGCTGAAGTTTTATTCGTCTATCCGCGTGGACATTCGACGCATCCAATCTATTAAGGAAGGCGACCGAGTGGTTGGCTCGCGCACGCGCGCGAAGGTGGTGAAGAACAAAGTGGCCGCTCCGTTCCGCGAAGCGGAGTTCGACATCATCTACGGAGAAGGCATTTCGCGCGAAGGCGACTTGATCGATTTGGGCGTCGCGAAAAACGTGCTCGAGAAGTCCGGAACGTGGATTTCTTACAAGGGCGAGCGACTCGGACAAGGGCGCGACAACGCCCGCGTCTTCCTGCGCGACAATCCGGAGATTCGCGAGAAGGTGGAACACGATCTTCGCAAAGCGCTTGGGCTGGTCGCGCATTCGAATAATGAAGATGCTGCGAAAGCATCGGTCGAGGCGCAGAAAACCGGAGCCAAAGCCGCTACTGTCGCGGCGGGTCGCACCAGCCGCTAGCCAAGTTCAGGTCATTGGAGCAAATCTTGCGGAGGACAGGTTGAACCTGTCCTCCTGTCCTTTGGGTCAGCCGCCATGCGGATCAGGAAAGAATTCGTTGATTTTGATTGCATGTTTGTGCGTGATTTCCTTAGACTACAAAAGTAGTCAGCAAGAGAGGGTTTGTAAGGGCGAGAAGTCTTTTTGAAATGCGACGAAACCCAGCCTACAAGCAAGCGGCATCGATTCTCTGTCTTTTTTTCGCGGGCGCTTTTGGAGTGGCGTTCGGGGCGACGCCCGCGCATCGCTCGCGGCACTCCGCGCCCGTCGACAGGAATTTCAATCCCGCCAAGGACGACGCAGCCGGTAGCGATGATGCTGTAGTTCGGCAGATCTCCGTGGATGCGCTGGGCCATGAAAAGGGCTCGGTCGTCGCGGTGGACCCGACCAACGGCCGCATCCTCGCGGTGGTCAATCAAAAGATGGCGTTTTCTTCGGGATTCGAGCCGTGCTCGACGATCAAGCCGGTGATTGCGCTGGCGGGCCTTCAGGAAGGCGTGATCAGCCGAGATACGATGATTCACGTCGGGCGCCGGCGCTACATGGATCTGACCGAGGCGATGGCGCACTCGAACAACAAGTACTTCGAGGAAGTCGGAAGACGGCTAGGGTTTGACGGGGTCATAAAGTACGCGCGCTTGCTGGGATTGGGCTCGCGAGTCGGTTACGAGATTCCAGGCGAGCAGCCGGGGATGTTGCCTTCAAGTCCGCCGGAGTGGGGCGGAGTTGAGCGCATGTCGAGCTTCGGCATGGGCATTCGCATCACGCCTTTCCAGCTTGCATCGCTTGTATCCATGCTCGCGAATGGCGGGACGGAGTTCTATCTGCAGTATCCGCAAACCGAGCAGGAGCGGCAGAATTTCCAGCCACGCATTCGCCAGCAACTGGACATAGCGCCGCTGCTCCCTGATTTGCGCGAGGGGATGCTTGCGGCAGTCCTGTACGGAACGGCCCGGCAAAGTTATGACCCGTATGGTGAGCAGGCGCTCGGAAAAACCGGAACGTGTAACGACGAAGGAGTCGGCGGAAGGTTGGGCTGGTTCGTGTCGTATGCGGACCAAGCGCATCCACGGATCGTAATCGTTGTGCTGCTTCATGGCGGAAGCCGCATTATCAGCGGCCCGCACGCATCGGAAATTGCAGGTCGCATTTATCGCGGACTGCACGACCGGAATTACTTCGCGGAATCATCGCAGGATTCGCGTTACGCCGCACCATCCGGTGGCAACCAGTAAATCTTTGCCCTCCTTTTTCTCATCATTGACCCGCTGAATTGCAATCCTTTGTTTACTTACGCAAAGCAGTGGCGTAGATTTTTCCTTTATGCAAGCCAACGTCTTGCGTTAGTTTTTCGTTCGGTTAAAGGAAATTGCGCAAGGGAGACGGGGGATATGAAGAAGCGGCTAAAAATCGCATTCTGGTCGGCCCTGATGCTGGCCGGCATGGCGGTCGATGGTTGGTCCTACTATGTTCGCCGATCCGCGGAGAGCAAGTATTTCGCTGAGTGTGTTTTTGCTCGCGAAGAAGCCCGGCGAGTGCAGCAACAACTTGTGATTTTCAGACAGGGAATCATTCCGGCGGGACTTCCTTTCGGCAAACTATTGCAACAATCAGGGATTGATGCATCCATTGCGGCGCGCCTGGTGGCTTCCGCGCAAACCGTATTCGATATGCGCCATGTGCGTGCAGGGAACCAATTTGCCGTCGGCCGCTCGGTGCTCGGGGAATTGCGCGCGGTGCGATATTGGATTGATCCTGACCGCATTCTCACCATCTCGCGGCACGAGGACGAGATCCATTCCGCGATCGACACGATCCCTTCTCAAACCTTGGTTGCTGGTGTGGCCGGCACGGTGCGCGGCTCGCTTTTTGAAGGAGTTCTTGACGCGGGAGAAAAGCCGGAACTTGCGTTGCGACTTGCCGAGATTTTCGGCTGGGACCTGGATTTTTACACCGACCCGCGCCCTGGTGACACGTTCCGCCTCGTGGTTGAGAAAAAGAAACTTGCGAATGGGGACGTGGTTTCCTACGAACGCATTCTCGCCGCTGAATACATCAATGGAGGCCGCGTATTTCGCGCAGTCCTCTTTCACGATCCTTCGGGGAAGCCTGCTTACTACACGCCCGAGGGGAAATCCATGAAGAAGGCGTTCCTCCATTCGCCGCTTAAGTTTGCCGCGCCCATCACATCGCATTTCAGCGAGAGCCGCTTCCATCCAATTTTGAAGGAGTACCGGCCGCACTTGGGAATCGATTACGGTGCTCCCATCGGGACGCCGGTTCAGGTGATCGGCGATGGCCGCGTCATCTTTGCTGGACCAAAAGGTGGCGCAGGGAATTTGATCGAGGTAAAGCATTCAAACGACTACACGACTTACTATATGCACCTCTCGCGCATTTTGGTGAAGTCCGGGCAGCGCGTCGAGCAAGGACAGCGAATCGGACTTGTGGGGATGACCGGGCTTGCCACTGGTCCGCATCTCGATTTTCGTGTGCAGAAGCACGGTCAATTCGTGAATTTCCTGCGATTGCCGCTGCCACCGTCGGACCCAGTCGCGAAGCGTGACTGGACGGAATTCTGTGCTGCACGAGACAGCGCGCTCGCACAATTGCTGGAAGGTTCTTCAACGCAGGAGGCGTCGCTTGTTAAGCCTGCAACGCCGGCGCCTGGTGCGGAGTCAGCGGCTCCCTCGAATCGCTGAATTTATATTGAGACTCTCGCGTACAGAGTAGACATATGTAGAGAAGGATGGCGCCGCGGAACCGCAGCGCCTCTCGTGGGAAATAAGTTCGCGGGCTCTACTTCTTAACTTCCCAGGTATCGCCGGAGCGAAGAAGTTTTGCGAGGTCGCCCTTACCCTTCTTTGCCTGAACTTCCTGAATTTGCGCGGCGACCACATCTTCATACCGAGGGACGTCGTCCCAAGCGCGGAGAACACCGATGGGAGTCGGGAAGCCAGGTCTTAGCTCCATGTGCGCAAGCATGAAGGCGTAAGCGGGCCGCGGATGCTTTTCGTCGTGCACGAGCAGATCTTGCTCCGTGATGCCATTCCCCAACTGGACGACCTCGAGGCCGAATCCGTTCAACCGGATGCCTTTGTCACGATTCTTGCCGTAGATGAGAGGCTTGCCGTGCTCCAACAGGACAGCGTGTTCGGCGCGCGCGTCTTTATCCCTGAGATCGTCCCAAGCGCCATCGTTGAAGATGTTGCAATTCTGGAGGACCTCGATATACGCCGAACCGCGATGGGCCACCGCTTTTTTCAGAGTCTCCTTCATATGCTGCTGGAAAACGTCCACGGACCGCGCCACAAACGTAGCTTCAGATCCGATGGCGAGAGAGATCGGATTGAATGGACGGTCCGCCGTTCCGTAAGGAGTCGTCTTCGTCACCTTGCCCAGTTCGGAAGTCGGCGAATACTGGCCTTTGGTCAAGCCATAAATGCGGTTGTTGAACATCAAGACCTTGATGCCGACGTTGCGGCGGAGCATGTGGATCGTATGGTTGCCGCCGATCGAAAGGGAATCGCCATCGCCAGTCGCAACCCAGACTTCGAGGTCTGGCCGAGCGAGTTTGATGCCGGTGGCGACAGCAGGCGCGCGGCCATGAATTGAGTGAAAGCCGTAAGTGTTCGTGTAATACGGGAAACGACTCGAGCAACCAATCCCGGACACGACCACGAACTTCTCCCGTGGAATGCCTACTTCGGCAAACACAGTCTGGACGGCCGAGAGGATCGCGTAGTCACCGCAACCGGGGCACCAGCGAACTTCCTGGTCTGTCTGAAAATCCTTCTTGGTATAAACCGGCAACGTGGCCGTTGTCATTTCGGGTCTCCTGTGATTCCCGCGTGGATCAACCCAGCAACTCCTCGATCTTTTGCTCGATCTCCGACTGTTTGAAGGGCTTGCCTTGGATCTTGTTGAGCTGATGCGCATCCACCAGAAACTTTGCTCGCAACCAAAGCGAAAGCTGCCCCATGTTCATCTCCGGTATCAGGACCGACTTGTAGCGCTTCAGCACTTCAGCTACGTTTTTCGGAAGGGGATTCAAGTAGCGCAGGTGCAAGTGTCCGATGGTCCGGCCTTTTGCTCGCTGAGCCTTCACTGCAGCAGCAATCGGGCCGTGCGTCGAGCCCCAGGAAACAATGAGTAGTTCCCCAGAGCTATCGCCCTCCGGCACCGCCGCCGGAATATCGTTTACAATCGATTCCACCTTTTCGGCGCGCAAACGGACCATGTGCTCGTGATTGAGCGGTTCATAATTCACGTTTCCGGTAACGTCCTGCTTTTCGAGGCCGCCGACACGGTGTTCGAGCCCCGGACTGCCAGGGACCGCCCAGGCTCGTGCAAGCGTCTCGGGATCGCGCTTGTAGGGGTGAAAACCCTCGGGATTCGTCTCGAAGCGAACAGGAATCTCCGGCAATTCGGATAATTCCGGAATACGCCATGGCTCCGATCCATTGGCAAGATACCCATCGGAAAGAACAATCACGGGCAGCATGTGTTTGAGAGCGATACGGCAGGCCTCGATGGCGATCCAAAAGCAATCGCCCGGCGACGCAGGAGCGAGGACCGGGATGGGGGCTTCGGAGTTGCGGCCGAACAATGCTTGAAGCAGATCGGCTTGTTCGGTCTTGGTGGGGAGTCCTGTCGAGGGACCGCCACGCTGAATATTGCAAACGACTAAAGGCAACTCGACCATCACAGCAAGGCCGAGAGCCTCCGTCTTGAGAGCCATGCCTGGACCCGAAGTCGTGGTTAGGGCGAGAGAACCCGCATAAGCCGCGCCGATGGCCGAAGTGATTGCGGCGATCTCGTCCTCTGCCTGAAATGTGATCACGCCAAAGTTCTTATACGCGGATAGTTCCTGAAGAATTTCGGAAGCGGGAGTGATCGGGTACGAGCCAAGGAAAAGCGGGATGCCCGCTTTCTTTGAGGCCGCGACAAAACCCAGGGCGAGCGCCGTGTTCCCGCTTATGTTGCGATACACGCCGGGCGCAAGCTTCGCGGCCGGAATCTCATAGCTGGTCTGAAACGCCTCGGTGGCTTCGCAATAGCTATATCCCGCTTGCAGCGCCAAATGATTTGCCTGGGCAAGGATCGGCTTTTTCTTGAACTTGTCTTCAATCCATCGAGTAGTTGCATCCATCGACCGGTTGTAAAGCCAATAGCACATTCCGAGTGCAAAGAAATTCTTGCAGCGGTCCGTGCTCTTGGCGTCCATCCCTAGGTCCTTCAGGGCGGCGCGCGTGAGCCTGTTCAACTCGACTGGGAAAACGCGGTATCCGTCGAGCGAGTGGTCCCCGAGCGGATTCGAAGTCATCTGTGCCTTGCGGAGGTCCGTCTCGGTGAAGCTGTCCACGTTCGCGATCAAGATTCCGTTTGGCTTCAGGTCGGGTAAATTCACCTTGAGCGCCGCGGGGTTCATGGCAATCAATGCATCCACGGAGTCGCCCGGGGTGTAAACGTCCCTCGACGAGAAATGAACCTGGTATCCGCTGACGCCGGGCAGAGTTCCCGCGGGAGCTCGAATTTCAGCGGGGTAGTCGGGGAACGTCGCCAGGTCGTTGCCATGCAGCGCAACGGTGTTCGTGAACTGGTTCCCCGTAATCTGCATTCCGTCGCCGGAGTCGCCACAGAAACGAATGACGGCTTCCTCGATCACTTCGCGTTTGCGGTTTGGTGCATCAGTCGTAGTTGTAGACATGATCCTTCAGGATCTCCAATATCCATCGGGAGAAGCGCGAAGATTGCGAGCCATTTCCCCCAAACTCTCTCATGGGAGCGTTGCCCCCTTTGTAAAAGCTTAGCATAGCTACAAAGGAACAAGAAAGAGGCTGGAGGCGCGGCAATGCCGTTTGGCACACGATGCAGGTCGCCACGCCGGGCCGGGGCTACTTTTCGGCAGCCTTTGTCTTCTTTTCGTCCGTAAGCGGGCGGACCTTTCCCGCGTACAACTCTGCGGGAGCCCAACCGCGCACGTAAGTTTCCCCGCTAATCCTAGACTGAATGCCCGGTTCAAAGAACACATACGGGTGGACGGGATCGAGCGCGCTGGCATCGTCGAGTTGCTTCCGGATCTCGAGGGGAATCGTAAACTCGATGGACGCCAAATTGTCGTTGAGCTGAGCCACTTTAGTGGCCCCCAGGATGGTCGAGGTGACACCCGGCTGGGTGGCAACCCAATTGAGCGCGATCTGCGCGGGCGTCTTGCCCAATTGACCCGCAACGCGAACAAGGACATCGAGGATGCGCCAATTGTTTTCGGTGAATCTCTCGAAGGGCGCCGGAGCCGCCGTCAGGCGGCCATTGCCCCGGCCGGTATTCCCGTCGCGCTTGTACTTGCCGCTCAGAAATCCGCTTGCAAGCGGGCTCCAGGGGCAAAGCCCGATTCCGAGCTCCTGTGCGGCGGGAATGTGTTCGCGCTCGATATTTCGCTCCACAAGTGAGTATTCGAACTGCAGAGCTATGATGCGGGCCTTGCCCTCCTTTTCGGCGAGCGTTTGCGCGCGGGCAACGTACCACGCGGGCGTATCCGACAACCCAAAATGGCGGATTTTTCCTTCGCGCACCAGGTCATCCATCGTCGAGACAACTTCTTCCACGGGGGTCAAGGTATCCCAAACGTGCAGATAGTGGAGATCGATGTAATCCGTTTGAAGGCGGCGCAATGAGCCTTCGAGAGCGCGATAGATATTCTTGCGGCCATTGCCGCCGGCGTTTGGATTTCCTGCGGCCGCGTTGAATGTGAACTTTGTGGCGATGACAACGCGGTCGCGCAGGCTTCCCGCTTTCACGAACTTCCCAACCATCTCCTCGCTCTTGCCATTGTTGTAGCCATCGGCAGTGTCGATGAAATTGCCGCCTGCGCTGAGGTAGGCGTCGAAAAGATCCTTGGAAGATTTTTCATCGACCCCGATGCCCCATTCGGTTCCGAAGGTCATTGCTCCGAGGCAAAGAGGGCTGATCCGCAACCCGGAGCGGCCCAAAGTGACAAACTCTTCCATGCGCATATAGTCTCCTCCGTAATCCCATTCGATGAGCAAGCCACGCTTTTCGATTGCAACCTTATCACTAGGAGCGTCGGCAGGCGGCCGTTTTGAGTCAACATTCGGCCAGCCTGTCCGGGGGTAGTGGGCTACTTTGGGTTTAGTTTGCGCGGGAACACTAGCACCATCAACAGAAAGAATACCGCAATACAGATAATCGCCAGCCACCACGGCCTAAACACAATGGGAAATAAAATAACGAGAATAATGCATACCAACCAGCGCCATGCAGGCGGTTTGTTGTCACCAATCTTTGTTGGTTCCACTTCCGCAAGTATGCCACGAAAGTGGCCCACTACCTGTCCGGGGGTACTATTGACTTTCGCTTTTGGTTCGCCTATAGTGCGACAAGTGAATTGGGGGAATCCGATGTCATTGACGAAACGGCAGAAAGAAGTCCTGAATTACCTGGTGAGTTTCCTCAACAAGAACGGCTACTCGCCGAGTTTCGAGGAGATCGCGCACGCGCTCAAGCTGACTTCGCTCGCGACGGTGCACAAGCATCTTTCGACGCTCGAGAGAAAAGGGTTCATCCGGCGCGGGTACAACCAGAGCCGCTCGATCGAGGTCATTCAATTGCCAAAGCCGGTGCGCGAGGAAATTCTCGACCGCCATGTTGTCGAGCTGCCGCTGGCAGGCCGCATCGCCGCCGGGCGTCCGCTGGAAGCTGTCGAGGATCGAGAGACAATTTCGCTGGCCGACTTCGCGCGAGGGCAAAACACGTTTGTCCTGCAGGTGAAAGGCGAATCGATGCGAGAGGACCACATTCTCGATGGCGATTACATTGTCGTCGAGCAGACCCAGGTTGCAAACCCTGGCGAGATCGTCGTCGCGCTGGTGGGCGAGGACGAAGCAACGGTAAAGCGCTTTTATCGCGAGCCTGGTGGAAAGGTCCGTTTGCAACCCGCGAATTCGCAGATGTCTCCCATCGTGGTTGATGCCAAAGACGTGAAGATACAGGGGAAGATCGTCGGCGTCCTCCGCAAATATTGAAACAGAGACTAATGGTAAGTGGCCAGTGACGGGACTCGCGCCAGATTTGTAGGAGGCACGTTGGATAATTTTCCGGATTTCATGAAACGTCCCGCGAACAAGATCGCGACGGGCAGTCAGGCTACTCCCGGAGTCGAGGGATACGTTTTTGACGGAGTGGATGGGAGCCAGATGGCATTCTGGACTTGCCGCGAGACGGCGGAGTCCGCGCCTCATGTCCATGAATATGATGAATACATGATTGTCGTCCAGGGCTGCTACACACTGCGCATCGATGGCAGGCGCATTCCGGTCAAAGCCGGAGAGGAATATGTAATTCCGAAAGGAATTCGGCACGGCGGCGAGGTTGTGGCTGGCACCAGGACCATTCATGCCTTTGGCGGCCGGCGTGCCGAAAGAATGCATCCATGAAGTTTACGACGTCCAAGGATCCCTGTTACTCCTTTGTCCCCTGTCTCTCGATCTTTCGCCAGTTAATCCCCCGGGCACATGCGGACCTTTTCGAGTTTGGCACGGATTCCCATTAAGAATAGATTGATATCCCCAACCCTCATGCTAGTAAACTCATGGAACAGATTTAGGCCTGAGGAGGCTATATGTGGGGAGATAAGAAGCAGGAGAGTCCCTCAAAGACACCGCTCCCGCTGCAGCAACCACGATCAACCGCTACAGGTGCAAATGCACCAAATTCTTCTGGGGAGGCAAGCACAATGGCACCTTTGGATTCCACGAATCCCGCAACGTCAGGGGTCGCGGCACGGCTCGGCGCAAGCCTGCACATAAAGGGAGAGATCACCGGCAACGAGGACCTGCAGCTTGACGGCAGCGTCGAGGGGTTGGTGCAACTCGAAGAACGAAAGCTGACGATCGGAGCGAGCGCTCGTGTCACTGCCGATATCATCGCGCGTGAAGTGGTGGTTTACGGCAACGTGAAGGGCAATCTGCGCGCGCGAGACCGGATTGAGATCAAGAAGGACGGTTCAGTAGTCGGCGATTTGACAACCGCGCGAATCATGATCGAAGACGGGGCTTACTTCAAAGGCGCGATCGAAATCGAAAAGCCGGGCGAAGGAAGCGATAGCGAGAAGCCGGCGCACTCAAAGACCTCTCGCGCATCGGCATCCTCCACGGATTAAGTCCCTGAGTTTGAGGTTGCAAGCCGCAGGCCCTGGAGTTGCGGGTCGTCGCACCAACGCGCTAATTGTGTCCGGCGTGCGAACGTGATGACAGGCTAGGTGGGCTGCTTGTTCGATGTGGTTGCGAGTGTCTTGCGTTCACTTCAGGTGGACCGTGTAATCTCCTCCGGAGGATTCGAATCTCAGCTTGTCTTCTCGCGAAAGCCAGCCAATTGCCATGAAGAAGAGGCTTTGCGGCACGTTGATTTCCTCCATCAAAGCCGCAAAGGTCAATGGGCCTTGCGTTGAGAGTGTCTGCCAGATGTTGCCCGCGGTTTCCCCGATCTGGGTTTGGCTCATGACACAAGCTCCTTTCTTGGTCTGGCGCTCGAATCTTGTCAACCAGCAACGGGCGGCAGCTCTTCTGAGCAGCCGGTCGAATTGTTCCGGCTGAATTGCACGGGGGATAGAAACGGCTTCCGAAATCATGTCAGACATATGAGGTTCATCTTTCCCCATGAGGAGCGTATTTGACGCGCATTACATTTGTGTTAGTCGCTCATAAAAAGTTGCGGAATAAAAAGCGCCCTGCGGAGGGCGAACTAAGAGCATCCCTCTTGGTTGATTCCGTTTTTGGTTCGAGTGTTCGTTGACAGGAATCGGCAGGTATCCTAAACTTAGGGTTTGTCTTCTGACTGAAAGGTGTGACTGGGCAGATGCGGACGTATGTTCCAAGAGGCCGAGAGGCCGAAGAACTGACAGTGGGGAAGAAGTGGTTTGTGGTGGACGCCGAAGGACAGGTGCTCGGCCGGCTGGCAACGCGCGTGGCAAGGATTCTGATCGGGAAGGATAAGCCAACCTTCACGCCGCACCTAGATTGTGGCGACCACGTTGTCGTGATCAATGCCGAGCGCGTGAAGCTAACGGGAAGCAAGATCGACCAGAAGGTGTATCGCCACCACAGTGGTTATCCCGGCGGACTGAAGGAAATTCCTGTGCGGGTGATGCTGCAGAGGCGTCCCGAAGAGGTTGTGCGCGAAGCCGTGCTTGGCATGTTGCCCAAGAACAAGCTCCGCGCGCGCCGCGCAAAAAAGCTGCGTGTTTATGCCGGAAGTGAAGATCTCGCTCGCCACGCCGGACAGAAGCCCCAGCCGCTCGCGCTGTAGACTTGCAAATGAGATTGGAGAACATGAGCGTCCCACGGGAAAGCCGCGGCGGGCGCCTTTACAGCAGCCATCGTAGCAGGAGGAAATTTGAGTTCATCCGCAAGTTCGATTGAGAGTGCCGCAGCCAAGCAGTTCTATGGCACAGGCCGCCGCCGGGAAGCGGTGGCGCGCGTTTATATCAAGACGGGGCCGGCGCGGTTCACCGTGAACGGGCGGCCGGTCGAAGAATACTTCCGCAACGTCGCGTGGCACAACGCGGCAGTCGAGCCGCTGAAGTTCACGCAGATGCTCGACCAAGTCGAAGTCAAGGCGCAAGTGAAAGGCGGAGGCGTTGGCGGGCAATCCGGCGCCGTTCGCATGGGGCTTTCCCGCGCGCTCGCTTTGCTCAATCCGGACCTGCGTCCCGCGTTGCGAAAAAATGGATTCCTTACGCGCGATTCGCGCATGAAGGAACGAAAGAAGTACGGACAGAAGGGCGCTCGCCGTCGCTTCCAGTACAGCAAGCGCTAGTTGGTGGCACGGCCCCGGCACGCCGGGGATAAATCACGGCCGGCAAGGAACCGGCGAAAAAGGATGCTGGCGCCGCGAGGCGCTGTAAAGCATCCCTTTCAAGGAAGGGAGGTACTTTGGCAGTCGAAATCACGATGAAGGAGCTTCTGGAGGCTGGCGTTCATTTTGGCCACCAGACGCGGCGCTGGAACCCGAAGATGAAGGAATACATTTTCGGTGAGCGCAACGGTATCCACATTATCGATCTTCAGAGAACTTTGAAGATGTTCCGCGAGGCAGCGCGTTACACTTCCGAATTGGCGGGGCAGGGGAAAAGCGTTCTTTTCCTCGGGACAAAGCGGCAGGCACAGGAAGCGATCGCCGAAGAAGCGCAGCGCTGCGGCATGTTTTACGTGAACCACCGCTGGCTGGGTGGCACTCTCACGAACTGGGTCACGCTGCAGAAGTCCATCAAGCGATTGAAGCTGCTGAAAGCCATGGTCGAGGACGGACGCATGGCCGAATTGCCAAAGAAAGAAGCCGCCAGGCTCGAACGCGAGCGAAAACATCTCGACCAGAATTTTTCCGGCGTCGAGAACATGACCACTCTTCCGGACGCCATGTTCGTGATCGATCCGAATTCCGAAGCCATTGCCGTGCGCGAAGCGCGCCGGATGGGGATCCCGGTTGTAGCCATCGTGGACACGAATTGCGATCCGGACCTGGTGGACTGGGTGGTACCCGGGAACGATGACGCATTGCGCGCCATTCGGCTGTTTGCTTCGAAGATTTCCGATGCGGTGCTTACGGGACGCGAATCGTTCGAGCAATCGCAGATTGCGGATCAGAAATCCGCGGAAGGCGTTCCAGGCGAAGAAGGCGTCGAATACGTGGACACCAGCGCCTACGAAGTTTATGAGAAGCAGGAAGGCGACTTCGTCGAGGGAGAACCCGGCACAACTGTTGCGGCGGAAGATGTAGCTGTGCCGCCCGCCGATGACCAAACCTTGCAGCGATAAGTTTCTTGACCCCTGGACTTCCTGGGTTGTTCGTACAAAGAGGGCCCGTTCCGCCGGATGAGCGGCGAAGCCCCAATCCAACACAAGGGAATTGAAAACAATCATGGCGACAGAATCGGGAAAACCCAACGTTTCCGCGCAACAGGTGAAGGCGCTGCGTGACCGCACGGGCGCGGGCTTTACGGCGTGCCGTGAAGCGTTGATCGAAGCTGCCGGCGATTTGGAAAAGGCGATCGACGTGCTGCGCAAGAAGGGGCAAGCGGCCGCGCAAAAGAAGGCCCAACGGGAAACTTCCGAGGGCCTGGTGGGCTGCTACATCCACGCGGGCGGAAAGATCGGCGTGCTGGTCGAGGTGAATTGCGAAAGCGATTTCGTGGCCCGCACGGAGGATTTTCAGCGCCTGTGCCACGACGTCGCAATGCACATAGCGGCTCTCGATCCACGGTTTCTCCGCCGTGAAGAGGTCACCACGGAGATTCTCGACCACGAACGCGCCATCTACGGCGAGCAGGCAAAGGCGACCGGCAAGCCCGACGCCGTGATCGAAAAGATCGTGGCCGGCAAGATGGAGAAATTCTACGAAGAGAACTGCCTCTACGAGCAGCACTTCATTCGCGACGAGGCCGTCACAGTGAAGGAACTGGTGGATCAAGCCATTGCGAAGCTCGGCGAGAATATTGCGATTCGGCGCTTCTCCCGCTTGAAAGTTGGCGAGATGGACGGAAGTGGACGGTCCGAGGCTCCGGCTTCGGTCGAACCGAATGCGCCAGTCCCGGCTGGACAAGCCTGAGATTCCCTCCAGTACATTTCCGAACTCGACGCGGACGGAAGCCCGCTCCCTGGGGATGCGCGGCCTCGAAAATCTCTAGTGCCAAATCGAGGGAACGGCACTAGAATCCCGAAGAGCGGGGGGCTCCGGAAAAACCCAATGACCATTACAGATAGAGCGAGTGAGCCGGCTGAGAAAGTGGGTAGGTCAGTTTACCAGCGAATTGTTCTGAAGCTGTCGGGTGAATCCCTCGCGGGACCGTTGGGATCAGGCATTCATGCCGAGACAATTCAAGGGATTGCGCGCGAGGTGAAAGGGATTCAGGACCTTGGCGTGGAGGTTGCGATCATGGTTGGCGGAGGCAACTTCTTCCGCGGCTCGCGGCAGAAGGAACTTGCGATCGACCGCGCAACCGGCGATTACATGGGCATGCTTGCGACGGTAATCAACGGCCTTGCATTGCAGGACGCGCTCGAAAAGGCCGGCTGCCATACGCGGCTCATGAGCGCCATTGAGATGCATCAGGTTGCGGAGCCGTTCATTCGCCGCCGGGCAACGCGCCATCTGGAGAAGGACCGCGTCGTCATCTTTGCCGCGGGGACCGGCAATCCGTATTTTTCAACCGACACAGCCGCCGCCCTGCGCGCGATGGAAATCAAAGCGCAGGTGATCCTGAAAGCGACGCGCGTGGACGGCATCTACGACGCTGACCCGGAAAAAGTGGCGACTGCAAAGATGTTCCAACGCATCAGCTACCTGGACGTACTGCAAAAGGGCCTCTCGGTGATGGATTCCACGGCTATCTCGCTCTGCATGGACAATAAACTGCCGATCGTCGTGTTCAACATGAATGTGGCTGGGAACCTCAGGCGCGTGGTGATGGGCGAACAGGTCGGCTCGGTTGTTACCGCTGCGTGAACTCGAAATAAGGGAGGCGATTTTTCAAATGACAACGATTGCCACAAGCAAAGATGCTCTGGCACAGGCAAAAATCCGGATGGAAAAGGCAGTCGAAGATTTTCGCAAGGAACTGGCTGGCATCCGTACGGGACGGGCGAATGTTGCAATTCTCGATCACGTGCGCGTGGATTATCACGGCACGCCGATGCCGATCAATCAGCTCGGCACGATGAACGTCCCTGATCCGGCGATGATTCTCATCTCGCCGTGGGACCCCGGCGCCGTTCCGCTGATTGACAAAGCGATTCGAACTTCGGATTTGGGCCTGAATCCGGCGAACGACGGGAAGGTGATTCGCGTTCCGATTCCGCCGCTCACCGAGGACCGCCGAAAGGAACTCGTCAAACACGTCCACAGAGTTCTCGAGAACCATCGCACGGCCGTGCGCAACATCCGCCGCGACATCAAAGAGGCTGTCGAGAAACTCGAGAAGGACAAGAAAATCAGCGAGGACGAAAAGAAACGCTCGCTCGACGAACTCGAAAAGGTCACCCACTCGGAGACCAAGAAAGTGGAAGACCTCTCCGCCGCCAAGGAAAAAGAGATCCTCGAACTCAAGTGACGACTTTCGCTGGGTCGTCAGTTCAACGTGCGGACATCCTCGGGAAGAGCGAGTATGAAGGTGCAATCGTGCGACGCGTTGCACGAGAGTGTTCCGCGGCGGACGAGCCTGACCGGAGAATCGTCGGGGAACATCACGCCGTAGTCGAGTGAGCGCAACCGGTCCGCGAGCGAGCGGAGATTCTCGCTACCACCAATAAATCGGACACCCCCGACATTTGCGCCTTTCCCACTCGGCGAGAGCGAAAGGAAGAAGTCCGCGCTGGCTTTCTCGTTCAAGACCTTGCCTGCGGGAATCGTGCGCAATGAGGTGAGTTCAGCCCGGGCAGCGTTTACCATGCCATCAATTTTTTTGTCGTCGCCGAGAAGCGAAGCCAACCGCCCGCGCGTCTCGGGGATTGTGTGTGTGGTTGCCATGGCGAGCACGTACGTGTGGATGGCCGCGTTCTTGTCTCCGCGTTTTTCGTAGATTTGCGCAAGGTGATCCCCAACCTCGCCGTGCTGGTTAAGCATCCAGGAAGCGCGAATGTAGCGCTCTGCCATCGGCAGATCGCCTTTCTGGAAATAAACCCAACCCAGAGTGTCCCAGTAGGCTCCGATGCTTTGGACTCGGCCGAGATCATCCAGCGTGAGGCGGGGAAGGTCGGTATTGCGGAGATTCGCGGCCGTCGCGGAAATGGCCGATTCGGCGTACTGCTGCGCTTTGTCGAGTTCGATGTTGTGGTCCGCCAGACTGTAAGCGACGTTGTTCCACACGACGGGGGTCCTCGCAATCTCGACTCCCTTTTCGAACGCCGCCAGCGCTTTTTCCTTTTCGCCGGTATTCAGATAAGCCTGGCCGAGTCCGACTTCCAGTTCGGCGTTCTCGGGCGAAAGAACTGTGGCCTTATCGAGCTCGGGAACGGCCTCGGCGTATTTGTGCTGTGTGAGGTATAGAGAACCAAGGGCGGCGTGCGCGAAATTGTCGAGGGGATTCAACTCAATCTGCTTTTGATACGCTGCGATGGCCTCGGTAAATTTCTGCTGTTGTTGCAACGCCAGTCCGAGGTCGTTGTAGGCGTATTCATCGTAGGGATTTATTTCGATTTGTTTGCGGAAGGCGCTCGTCGCGTCGTCGAATTTTCCAAGGCGCAAATAAGCGAGCCCAAGATAGTTCCACGCCAGTTTGTGCTTCGGTTCGAGTTCCACGGCGCGCTGAAGCAGAGGAATCGCACCTTCCGGGTTTCCCGCATTCAGCGCGGCATAAGCTGCGTCGACCAGCTCATCCGTCTTGGCAGTCGCGGGGATCGCGGGCGCACCGGCAACGGTGTTTTCGATGCCGAACATCTGCCCTTCATCTGCTTCGACGGCGCGTGTGAATGCGAGGTAATCGCTCGTTCGCGATGCGGGGAGTTCGCGCAATTTGAAATTCAGCGAGCGTTCGGCCGCGAGCGTGTGCTCGGTGAACTTGTAGTTGGATTTGAAGTCGGCGTAATCGCGCGATACGGAGATTGCGACGGGGGGCTGGACTGTCAGGCTCGCTGGGAGCGTCAGCTTCAGCGTGGTCGTCACCTCCAGTGGGCTGCCAAGCGCAATCTGGTTCGCGTTGTCGTCTGCCACACTAGGCAATCCGAAAGTGGCCAAAGGCAAGAGAGCCTTTGCCTTCTTGCTCGACCAATCCAGGTAATTTGCTTGCGAGAACTCGATTTCAAGCTGGAAGGGATTGTGCGTGTCGGATGGATCGCTGGGTTTCACGGCAGACGCCTCGCCGTGGAAGCCATCAAGCGTAAGAATAGTCTGACCAAGGTCCTTCCATTGCGTCTGTGGCGTGCGGCGGAAGGCGCTGCGGAGCACGAATTCGGTGTCGCCGCGAAGGGAATAGGTCAGTTTCGCCGTTAGCTTGCCGAGTTCGCTCACCTGGCCAACGATATCCACACGTTGCGTGGAAAGAAACGGAGGATCAGACGGCGTATCGACAACTTTCCCGGCGCCGTCGGGTGGCACAAGCAGTGCGGACTTGTTGCGCAGCGGAGACGTGAGAAAACGGAATGGCGCAACCTCGGCGGTCGAGTCCAGCCAAATCAGGCCGTTGCCCCGCGGAATTGCGGTGATGACGTGATCGAACTGCGCCGGTGAGGGCAGCGAGACGTCGAGCTTCCGGGTGAATGAAATCAAGACGGCGTCGGCGTGGACTCCGGCTGCTTCAAGCATGGCGGCAAGCAGTGTGTGCTTGTCCTTGCAGTCGCCATACTGGTTGGCGAGGATTTCGGCTGCTGCATGGGGCTGGTAGCGGCCAAGACCAAAGGACAAGCTGACGTAACGAATGTTTTTTGAGACGTAATCGTAGAGTGTCTGAATCTTTTCGAGTTCGCTTGCGCGGCCTTCGATCAGTTCGGCCGTCTTGGCGCGGACCTCGGGGCTCGGTTGAATCCGGTCTTTCTCCAGCGCCGCGTACCAGCCGGCGACCTCTTCCCATGATGTAAAGGTGGTGAGTTGAATGTCCGAGGGTTTCCCCCCGGTTTTTTCAGTCTTCTTGGATTGGTCGTCATCGGAAGGGCGCGAAAGGTTAGCGTGCGTCCAGCGGTAGATCGCGCGCCCCTTCTCGTGTATCAGATCGGACGGAAAGTCGGGAGACTCAATTTTAACGGCGCGGTCCGCCGGGACATTGATTTCGAGGCGCTCGTCGAGGACGATGGCATCCTTCTGGAAATCGTGACTGAACCAGAATTGGCCGGCAGCGAGAGGCGTCACAAGCCGTGTCGCGATCTCGTATTCAAGCGTGTCGCCCGGACGCAGCGATGGCACAGTGATATGTTTTTCTTTGTAGTCGGTGTAAACAGGGGCGTCGCGTTGAACGGATGCGGTCATTTCCTTCACGGCGTCCGGCCCGGCGTTTACAATTGTCCCATCCGCTTTTCGCACGCGGACGTAGTGCACATCCATCTGCTCGTTGGCCGAGTTGTAGCCGAATACAAGTTCGCCCAACTGCTGCACGCCCGCATCACTTTGCACGCGTATTCGCATAGTTAAGTCGCGTTCGCCGGTGCCGTCGTTCTCGTAGCGCGCAGTGGTGGAAAGTTTTTCGATGACGAACGGTTCCTGCGGATAATCGGGCGCGTGCTTCTGCTCAAGAGAAGTTCCGGCGGATTCCGCCGGGGCGGCGGGCGCGGGCGATTGTTGCGCCGCACATGCGGTGGAAAAGGCGAGCAGACCCATCAGTATCCTCGAGAATCGTTTCATGCGCGCTCCCAATTTGGATTTGACTCCGCCAGTTTAGGCGGGTTCCCAAAGGGCGTAAAGCCTCGTCAAGGGAAGAGTTTTCTGCACTGCATTTCACCTGTCAGGCCGGCTTCGGGAATGGAGGGAGGAGATGTTGTGGGAGGCTGGACTTGGTAGGTGCCACCCCCCGTCGCCAACTTATGTGGAATGAGATAGTTAGAAAGAGAATAGGCATTCCGGTAGGGTCGTCCTTCGCGATTGCATGTCTGGGGCGATGCAGCAGGGCCGAAAGCCCTGAATCGGCAGCGCCGTTTTTTGTCCCCTCCGCCAATTGGTTGAAGGCGATGGATTTCCACAAGGAATCAGGTTGACAGAATTAGCCGACTCTCCTATACTTTTTTGGTTGTCTTGAGGCCATTTGGATCGGTGGTGAAAGGGAAGTCTTCCGTCCCCGGAACGCAGAAGGATGGAACGGGGTCAGGGAGAGCGGCCGGAATGGGGCGCCAGCCCCGCAAAGCCGTGTGAGCCTCTCCGCTTTTGGCAGTTGCAGTTCACTCCTCGGGGTGAAACGTCAGTGCGGAGTACCTGGTAGTTCCTTCAGGTTGGCGACCTTTTCTGTTCATTCAACCGCAGAATTTTGTGCGGGCCGATTTGCCATGCGCGGAAATGGCCGGACTGGCGGAAGGTAGGGGGAAAGCGTGCCGACGTTTTCACAACTGGTGCGATACGGCCGGGAATCGATCCGGACGAAGACGAAGTCGCCGGCCCTGGAAGGGTGTCCGGAAAAGCGCGGTGTTTGCGTTCGCGTGTACACGCAGACGCCAAAGAAGCCGAACTCAGCGCTGCGAAAAGTGGCGCGCGCGCGGCTGACGAACAGCGCGGAAGTAACCACGTACATTCCCGGCATCGGCCACAACTTGCAGGAGCACTCGATCGTGCTCGTGCGCGGAGGGCGCGTGAAGGATTTGCCGGGCGTTCGATATCACGTCATTCGTGGGACCCTCGATGCCGCCGGCGTCGAGAATCGCAAGCAGGGGCGCTCGAAATACGGCGCCAAGCGGCCTAAGGCCGCCCAGAAGTAGGAGAGCGGGAAGATGCCTCGCAAAGGTTGGGTGCTTCGGCGCAAGATTCCGGGCGATCCGGTGTACGGCAGCGATCTGGTGCAGAAATTTGTGTCGAGCATGATGTACGACGGGAAACGCTCGACGGCCCAGGCGATTTTCTACAAGGCGATGGACCAGGTCGCCAAGAAGACCAACGACGATGCGTTTAAGCTGTTCAAAAAGGCCGTCGAGAACTGCAAGCCTGTGCTCGAGGTGAAGACACGGCGCGTGGGCGGCGCGAACTACCAAGTGCCGGTGGAAGTGAATCCGTTCCGGCGGCAGTCGCTCGCGATTCACTGGCTGGTGCTCTATTCGCGCACTCGATCCGGGAAAAACATGACGGACAAGCTGGCGGAAGAAATTATCGACGCCGCAAATGGACGCGGCGGGGCTGTGAAGAAGAAGGAGGACGTGCACCGCATGGCGGAGGCCAACAAGGCTTTCGCGCATTATCGCTGGTAAACACCTTTTTCGATGGCACGCCAAGTCCAACTCGATCAGACGCGCAACATTGGGATCATGGCGCACATTGATGCAGGCAAGACGACCTGCACGGAGCGCATCCTTTTCTATACGGGTGTGACTTACAAGATTGGCGAAGTCCACGACGGCACAGCGACGATGGATTGGATGGAGCAGGAGCGCGAGCGGGGCATCACCATCACCTCCGCGGCGACGACGACATCCTGGAAGCGGTTCGACAAGACCTTCCGAATCAATATTATCGACACGCCGGGACACGTGGATTTTACGGTGGAGGTCGAGCGATCGCTTCGCGTGCTTGACGGCGCGGTCGCCATTTTCGACGCGGTGGCGGGCGTGCAGCCGCAATCGGAAACCGTATGGCGGCAAGCGGATAAATACCGGGTCCCGCGAATCGCGTTTATTAACAAGATGGACCGCATCGGCGCGGACTTCGACCATTCGATCCGCTCGATGCGCCAGCGGCTTTCGGCCCACCCCGTCCCCCTCCAGTTTCCCCTCGGCAAAGAAGACAACTTCCTCGGCGTAATCGATTTCATCGAAGAACGCGCCGTGATCTGGAAAGAGGAAACCCTCGGTTCGGAATTCGAAATCCTGCCCCTGGAGAAGCTTTGGGATGTTGCGTACTTGAAGACCCGGCCGGAACTCGAGACAGCAGTCAGGGCCTCAGCGATCAGCCCTCAGTTTTACAAAGAGCACCGCGAAAAGGTTGTGGAATATATCGCCGAGCACGACGACGCCATCTTGGCCAAATACCTTGCCGAGCACAAACTCGAGCCAGCGGAATTGCGGGCCTCGATTCGGCGTTCGACGATTGCGCTGAAACTTGTGCCCGTGCTTGCAGGCTCGGCGTTCAAGAACAAGGGCGTTCAGCCACTTCTCGATGCTATTGTGGATTATCTTCCCTCTCCGGTTGATGTCCCCCCGGTAGAGGGTGTGACAACGGACGGTTCTGAACCGATTTTGCGGCGCGCTTCCGATGAACAGCCGTTTGCGGCGCTCGCGTTCAAGATCATGACCGACCCTTACGTCGGGCATCTTACTTATATCCGCGCCTATTCCGGCGTGCTAAAGACGGGAGAATCCGTCTATAACTCCACGAGGAAAACACGCGAGCGCATTGGACGATTGATGCGCATGCATGCGAACAAGCGGGAAGAGATCGAGTCGATTGAAGCGGGCGACATCGCGGCTTGTGTGGGGCTCAAGAATGTGACGACGGGCGACACGCTTTGTAATGAGGAAAAGCCGATCGTCCTCGAATCCATCGAATTTCCCGCCCCTGTCATTTCCGTAGCCATCGAGCCAAAAACCAAAGCAGACCAGGAAAAAATGGGTACGGCGCTTGGAAAACTGGCGCAGGAAGACCCGACGTTCCGCGTGCACACCGACCACGATACTGGGCAAACGCTGATTTCAGGGATGGGCGAGCTTCACCTTGAAATCATCGTGGATCGCATGATGCGCGAGTTCAACGTGCAGGCTAGCGTTGGGCGGCCGCAGGTGGCGTACCGCGAAACGATTCTGAAATCCGCCGAAGCTGAGGGAAAGTACATTCGCCAAACTGGCGGCCGCGGACAATATGGCCACGCCAAGCTTTCGGTTCATCCGCTGCCGAGCGCGGACCACGAAGACATGCACGACATGTCCACCGATGAAATCGATGAAGTGGCCAAGGGCATCGCCGGGAAGGGCGGCAAGTGGCGGTTCGATAAGGAACACCGCCTGCTTTTCATCGACAAAATCATTGGCGGCGCCATTCCCCGTGAATTCATCGCGCCCATTGAAACCGGCGTGCGGGAGGCCATGGAAACAGGCGTCCTGGCGGGATACGAAATGGTGGACGTCGCCGTGGTGCTCGAAGACGGCAGCTACCACGAGGTGGACAGCTCTGAAATGGCGTTCAAGATTGCCGGCTCGATGGCGTTCAAGGAAGCATGCCGCCGCGCGAGCCCCAAATTGCTCGAACCCATCATGCGCGTTGAAGTGGTTGTCCCTGAGGAGTACATGGGGGCTGTGATCGCGGATCTGAATTCCCGCCGCGGACAGCTCCAGGGAAGAGAGTCGCGCGCAGCAAGCGAAATCATCAACGTTCAAGTTCCATTGGCCGAAATGTTCGGCTACGCCACGGAAATACGCAGCCGCACGCAGGGCCGCGGCAGTTTCACAATGCACTTTTCGCACTACGAGCAGGCGCCGGCATCGGTGTCCGAGGAAGTGATTGCGAGGACGACCGGCCGGGTGGTGAGATCTTAGTTCCGAGACTGAACAGCACACGCTGACGCAGAGGAGCCGACACACATGGCGAAGGAGAAATTTGAGAGGGTCAAGCCGCACGTAAACGTGGGGACGATCGGGCACATCGATCACGGGAAGACGACGCTGACGGCGGCGATCACGAAGGTGCTGGCAAAGACGAACCCGAAGG
>Ga0371490_1000361_pt1 | contig 32966 bp, 24 predicted proteins | sample MB2SIPfraction_FD_207959 | JGI IMG/M metagenome (GOLD analysis project Ga0371490, IMG submission 207959) | Lab enriched peat soil microbial communities from McLean, Ithaca, NY, United States - MB28FN SIP fraction | ecosystem: Environmental > Terrestrial > Soil > Wetlands > Peat | place: USA... | reverse complement strand
CCATTTTTACTGCGCCTGCCAGTCTCCACTGTCACTTTCCGTTGTGGGCGCCCGACGGCGCGTTCATCTACTTCGTTCAGGGTTCCCTGCCGGACAAATTGGACATCTGGCGCATCACTCCCAGCGGCGGAAGCCCCGAACGGATCACGTCGCACGATGGGCGCGTAACTCATCCGGTCCTATTGGATCGGCGGACGCTGCTGTACCTCGCTAGCGATCCCGATGGTTCGGGGCCGTGGCTCTATAGCACGGACGTCGAGCGCCGCATTCCCCACCGGCTGACCTCTGGGGTTGACCGGTACACGTCGCTGGCGGCCAGCGCGGATGGCCGGCGTGTGGTTGCCACGCTCGCAAGCCCGAAGACAACACTCTGGCGCATGCGGATCGCTGATTCACCTGCCGAGGATTCGTCGGCTGCTCGAATCTCGCTGACAACCAGCACTGGGTTCTCCCCGCGACTCGGTCCAGATTATCTTCTGTATGTTTCAGCGACTGGTACGAGCGAGAGCATATGGAAGCTCGCCAAAGACGGAACTGGAACGGAGTTGTGGAGCAGTCAGGGAGCGCGAGTCTTTGGCGGCCCGACAATCTCGCCCGATGGACGGTCTATCGCATTCTCAGTCCGGCAACATGGGCAGACGCTCCTGTACCAGATGCAGGCCGACGGCACGAACGCGCGTATTGTGACTGATTCACTCGACCTGCAGGGCGCTCCAGTATGGGCACCCGACGGCAAATCGATCACCACGGCGGCCGGCGATCATGGGGTCCCGCACCTCTTCCGGGTGCCAGTTGACGGCCGCTCTCCCATTCTCTTTGTCCAGGAGTACTCGGTCGATCCCGCGTGGGCGCCCGACGGAGGCTTCGTTATGTACTCCGGGCCAGACATCGGCACCACGTTTTCGGTGAAAGCCGCCACGGCTGAGGGCGCAGCGCATCCGCTGCCGGCTCTGACCCTGACACGAGGGGCTCGACATCTGGCCTTTTTGCCCGCAGGACGAGCACTCGTGGTCCTGCGAGGAGAGATTCAGCACAAAAATCTCTGGCTCATCGACCTGGAGACGGGTGCCGAGCGGCAGTTGACGAACCTCTCGCCCGGCTTCGATATTCGCGACTTCGACATCTCGTCAGATGGCCGTGAAGTTGTCCTCGAACGACTGCAGGAGCGCTCGGATCTTGTGCTGCTAGATCTCCCCCGACCATAATCTGGCTTCAATCCAGCGGCGTGCCCCAAATATCCGGTCGCGCGAGTGTCAGAACCAACGCCCAAGTCTCGATCCCCGACAGTTGGGCGTTGCTCTTGATTGAAGGAGGATCACGAGATAATCCGGAGCTGTTCCGGGCCAGATGTCCCGTTGTAGGAAGTGACGATGGATCGGCCACCTCAACGAACCTGACTGCGAATCTTGTTGGGGAATCTTTTTTTGCTTCCTCCGAAACCGGAAGGGATCACATGGACTTTTTGGACTCATCTCTTTGTTGATCTTTGTGATCGTGCTGCCGCTAGGACCCAGGACGGTTGCTCTTGCTAAAGCGTTGCAGGGAGCAGGTTAGAATCCTGTGCGGCAGGCGAGTTCGCCATGGCGGAGAGGGGGGGATTCCATTCCACGGCTATTTTGCTTTTCCTCATTTTGCAGACGTTTGCAACGCTACTCACTCGCAACCCATTGTGATCTGGAGGGGTCAGCACATAGAAGCCTACGTTTCCTATCGAGGCGCTCACGAGAATCGATTGCTTGCAGCGGCCATTTTCGAACTGTGTCGGTGCAAGGAGTTTTGGACGCCAGTAGGAACCCCAGACCCCTACTGTGTCAATTCGCCAGGCGAATTGGGAGAGGATAAGAAGGAGTGAGTGCAAGTTGCATGAACGCGGTGATTTGCTTCCAAAAGGCGATGTGCTAGGTTGCGCCGACTAAAGCCCCGTTGCAAGGGTTTGGAGCGGCTAGCATGAGAGGGTTACGTCACAAACTACCTCACAATTTCTGGCCCGGGCTATGAATTCCGACTTGGTCGGGTCAAATGTGTTTTCAGGTGGACCGGTTGACCGACCGCACCTGCAATTGAATCTTCCTCCAGTCTCAGAATGAAGAAAAGACGTTCCTGTGGTGATCCGGTTGAGGGCGAATTGCGATACTGCGACGCCCACCGGGAAGGGATGAATAATCTTCTGGCTTCAACAGGAGTCATGCAGCGCGTTACGGAGGGGCGTTTGCGAATCGACATTCAGCTCCCAGGTCAGTCAAGCCGCGACTAGTGGTGGCCTTCCGATATTCTTCTCCATGAAGTCGAGGAGTTCTTGAATGTCGGTTTTGGGGTCACTGCCAGGGATCCAAAAATGACACGGAATCGCACTTTGGTCGAATGGCAGAGTGGTTTCTTCTTTGGCGATGGCAATCACTGGAATTCCACAGCCCAGGGCGTAACCGAGTTCGATAAAACAGTTCGGACGCAGTCCGGTAACGTCAACAATAGCCAATTCGCTAAAGTGCAGTCGTTCAAAGATTTCGATATTGACAAAGCCGTGTTCAGTAGCGTCCGTACCCATTTCAAGCCGACGATAACCAATTTTCTGCACCGCAGGGTCAACGACTTCCCGGAAATAGCGTTCCACGGCTGGAAATTCGTTCACATTATCGTTTAGAAGTCTCACGTAGAAAGCATTGGGTCGATCAATGGCGGTTAGTAGTTGCATCAAGGAACTGACGACTTGCCCGAGCGCAACAGAACCGTTTCCTGTGGATGCAGCAACAAGCAAGGCAGCACCAGCTTCGGCCACTTCTGGGCGCAGTCGCAGGAATGGAGTTGGATTCGCCCGCGCCTGACGGTTCATTCGTTCCGAACCGCCGATACCATCATCGCGACTTGCGCCAAGGGGCAGGTCTAACGGGATGACCGGCCTGTGGCGAGCCTGATACAAGTCAGCCAGATGTTCGACACCTGCTCCTCCGCCAACGCAGATCAGCACGTTGCCAAATTGGGCCTGCCTTTCGCGCAGCAAGGCCCCAGATCGCGCCCCAGACTGGATGTATTCCACTCGAATTAGCCCTGATCTCAAGAGCCTTTCCCAAAGTGCGCGATGATGTTCTGAAATCTCGCTTGTTGCCTTCTCGGATGTCACTACAACGATGGGCGGTCGAGTATGAGGCCAAGCAAGTTTTCCCTGGCTAGCAACCGAGCCGACGGTTTCCAGAATTGTCCAGTCAAAAATCAACGCAGGCGAGCCAGTAACGCCAATCTCCTGGACAGGCTCTTTACCTGCAAAAAGTACCAAGCCGCCGCCATCACGAAGAATCTCAATCGTGAGGTCGCGCACCAGGTCGTGCGCATAGCGAATTAGGTCGGCTGGCCGCGACCTGTTTGCGCTTCCCGCAAGTTGAATGTATCTCCCGAATAGCGTATGCGGCGCTGATGTCATACTACATATCCCAATTGCCTGTGCGCAAAAAAGAGGTCATATAGTCATGCCTCAACGTTGCGAAACGCCAGAGCACTATGTCGACCACGGCAATCGGATCGCCAATGTATTCGGCGAGTGCTTTGCAGAGGTCTGATGGGTTCTGATAGCCGGAGAGTTCGGCGAATCGACACAGGTGTCGATCTGGTTTTGCGACAGGGAAACCGATGTTCTTTGCCACATGATAGCTAGTCGCTGGTCCTATGTAGGGAAATTGCTGGAGGGCAGCGATGGGATCGGACGTAAGTTCCTTTCGCAGCGACTCGAAGCCCTTCTCGTAGATAATCCGTGCGCACTGTGCAATCGCTTCGATCTTCCGCTTGTGCCCAAACAAGACCAGCGCTGAACTTACACATTGATCGCGGTGACGCACGATTGCTTCTGTTGACGACCATTCAAAGAAGGCCTCACCGATACCAGAGAATTTCATCCGTACGACCGATTCGCGCAGAATCTTAGTTCCACCACCTGAGGTTCAAACGCAGGAAGCAGGAGGAAAGTGGGCTAGCGCCCTATTCTCTCTAGGTGCTCTGAACAATCAAACTGGATTCACACAAGGCATCCATATACCGATCAAGACCTCCGGTTAAAAGGCATGAATCAACGCTGGGGTAGCAGCCCGATTGCGCCCCCATTTGGCGTTTCCCTATATTTCCCCAGGCGTACTCTCTGTCCTAGGGGCAGGTTCTCTGACGATCCCCCCACGAAGAGCGTGTATTCTCCCGGAACCAGGCTCCACTCGTCCTTCCCAACATCAAAAATCGAGAGATACTGCCTCTGGATCCTCAGCGAGACCTGCTTGCTTTCACCCGGATTCAACTGCGCTTTTTGCCAGCCAATGAGACGCTTGGGAGGTTCCCCTGCGCTCGGGGGAAGCGATGCGTAGACCTCGGCAACCTCCGCTCCGCTCCGGTTGCCTGTATTTTTAATCGTGAAGTTGACGCTAACGCCGCCGTCAACCTTCACGCGCAAGCTGGAGTAGTGGAATTTGGTGTAGGAGAGCCCAAAGCCAAAAGGAAACAGCACGGCTTTCCGCTTCGCATCGTACCATTTGTAACCAACGAGCATTCCTTCGTTGTAGGAAAGCTGCACAGGAGGGCGCTCCTTGCTGGGCCCGCCGAACAGCGCGGCCAGATGCGCGAAGGCACCGAGCCCTCGCTGGGATGGAGACGGCGGCTTCACGACCGCGTGTTGAGGCATATCGGCATCGCGCAGAGGAAAAGTGATTGGTAATTTGGCGCACGGGTTCACCTCTCCGAACAGAACGTTAGCAACTGCGTCCGCTCCGCGGCTGCCCGCATACCACGCCTCCAGAATGCCGCTTACCTTGTTGGCCCACGGCATCAAGGCGGGACCGCCCGTTTCCAGGACCACAATCGTATGCGGATTCGCGGCCGCAACTTGCTCGACCAGCGCATCCTGGTGCTCGGGAAGAGAAAGGGTGGCAAGATCCATGCCCTCGCTCTCCCATTGATAGACAAAAACAATGGCAACATCGGCAGCCCGAGCCAGCGCGGCAGCCGCAGTGGGATCGGTGCCGGGATCGTATTCAACTTTTGCATGCGCCGCCCTTGCGCGCAAAGCTTTCAGCGGCGAGGTGGGGAACCAGACTTCCCCCCGCCATGGCACAACCCTCTCGAGGTTAAGTGCGCTCGCGGCCGGCGGGTCGACTTGGCCTGAACCGCCCCCGGAGATCATCGCAACATCGACATGCGCGCCAATCACGGCAATGGAACGGAGCTTGGCGCCGTCGAGCGGAAGCTGCGCATCCTCATTCCGGAGCAGAACAATACTTTCCTCCGCCAGGTGCTGCGCGATATCGAGATCGCGATCGACATCAATGGGGCCTCTCCCGGGAGGATCGTCGACGATGCCGCTGGCAAACTCCGATCGCAGGATGCGACGAACGTGTTCGTCCAGCTCGGCCATGGGAACCCCGCCGGCAAGCACGGCCCGCTTCATCGCTTTTCCATAGAAGACAGACGATGGCTCTTCGTTATCCAGGCCGGCCGCGGAGGCCTTGAAAGTACTGTGTGTTGCACCCCAATCCGAGAGGACAAAGCCGGGAGATTTCCAGTCTTTCCTGAGCACCTCGGCAAGCAGATACTCGTTCTCGCAGGAGGGCTCGCCATTCACTCCGTTATAGGCGCACATCACAGCCCCAGCCTGTGAATTGCGTAATCCAATTTCGAATGCCAGCAAATCGCTCTCGCGCATGGCGCGCTTATCGATATTGACAGTGAGCGTGTGCCGGTCGCTTTCCCGGTCGTTCATTGCAAAGTGCTTCATATTGCCGATGACATGTTGGGCCTGTGTCCCCGCCACCACCTGGCCGGCTATTGTGCCCGCAAGAATGGGGTCCTCTCCGAGGTATTCAAAGGTGCGGCCGTCGCGCGGCTCTCGCGCCAGGTTTACGCCTCCGCCGAGAGACATGTTGTAGCCCTGGGCCCGCAATTCCCGCCCGAGCAGCGAGCCGTACTCATAGGTGGCATCCCCATCCCAAGTGGCCGCCAACGCGAGATCGTCCGGCAGCGCCGTGGAATACCGGCCGTTCCTCCGGCTGCGCGTCACGCCGTAGGACGCATTCGTCATCTGAATTCCGGGGATGCGCAGGCGAGGAATGCCAACCACGTACCCAACCCCTCCATTGGAATGCAGCACCTCCAGGTTCATCGTGCCCATGCCATGCCAGCCTGTCCCGTGTAATAAGGAGATCTTCTCGTCCAGAGTCATCCGCTTCAGGACCAAGCCGGCCCGCGCGTCCGGAGAAAGAGCGCGGTCCAACCATGGATACTGGAGAGCGTTTTCGGCATTCCCATTGGGGGCATAGTGTGCGGAGGGCGGCGAGACTGCAACAAGCGCAAATAGGCCCAAGATGATTGCAATTGGCCGCCGCGCCCGCGGACACAGATTCATCGCTTCTTTCCCTCACTTCGCGGCTCGTCCGCACGGATGAGGCATCGAGCCGGTTAACCACTCGCTGGCCAGAATATCCATCGCCCCAAGGGCCCCGTCAGGGCATTCTTGCGCCATTTCGCGTCCTGAGCATTTCGATCACACTCTGGACACCTTGCTCAAGGTCTGCCAAGGTTCCTTGCAAGCCGGCCAATGTGCAGCAAACTGGTGCCAACTCGGACGTCAACTGTTGCCAGCAGTCCAATGAACTCATTGACAGAGTACAGGGCGAGTGGTCGGCTAACCGGACACGTTCACAGGAAAACGACTCCCCTCCGCGCCTTGGGACCGGACAGACCGAGTGACCCACTCGCTAGCGTCCCCCGAGCTGCTCCACCCAACGCTGTTCATTCACTTCCCTCACCAGCAGCCACAGCATCAGTGCCGCCTCCCCAACGAATCCGAGAACCTCCATCGAGACGGACAGAGAACGTATGCGCCATGGGGCGAGGAACACAAACCAGCCAATGCCCGCCGCTGAAATCAAATATCCCAGTGCGCGCGGCAGCAATTCCGAGCGAAGAATTAGAATGCCGATCAAGAAACAGTAAGTTCCGAAAAAGAGCAGTGGATCGACTGGTGCATTCCCGCCACGGAACAACGCCATCAGCATCACGGCGCTCCCCGCGAAGTTGAACAGAGCCGTGATCAGCGACAGGTTTCTGCTCGATGGCCGGAACAGCCGATAAAGCAGAATCCCTAGCACTATATAGAGTACGATCGAGATGAAATTTGTCGCGTTCCCCGGTGCGGTAAAACCTTTGCTAAGCAGAACCTGTGCGGCAATCGCTGTCAGGAAGTAGAGCAGATATATAAGGCCCGTCGTCCTTGCCCACGAACTCCTCGCGCTTGGCATTGCCACCATGGTCTTTAGCTGGCCTTTCTCGACACAAGAATAGTACACACGGGAGGCCTACTCTTGCCTAACTTCTGATTGGTTGTGCCAGCTCAACCGGTCGATGCAACACCATCCAATGCGTTGATTCGACAATGCTTCCCCAGGAGAAGCGATCTGTTTGGCTGGACTCTGTCAAAACCTAGCCAGGGTAGTGTTCCGGCTGATCTAACTCAAGCGAGCGATTTAGCCTTTGTTTTCAATGCAAGTCGAGTTCGACCTAAGTGTTGCGTCGACCCATTGAGACCACCTGGCAAACCGGAAGTTATCCAGAAACGGGATTGTGGGGAGTGAAAGACGGGGTTCTGGGTGGATTGTCGGCAAGTCTTACCTTACCGGATTATGGAAGGTTTGCCCGTGATCCAGAAACAATCAACACACGGGCAAAGGTAACCCACCTGCCGCAAGACTTGCATTGCAGACGAAACGGCCCAGCAAAGTAAGATTCACCGAAAACAAAAGCTTTCAGTTCCGAAGCGCGGCCAGTGACGCCTCAATGGCAGCGTCCTGAACATTCTTAGGCTAGTTAGAGAGAGGAAGAGGAGACGGTAGAGCCGTCCGACTTCGTCGAATCGTTGAGTTGCCCGGCGAGCGATGCCCGCCGGGCAAACGACAGTGTATGAAACAGCTATTGGCTGATTGCCACGCCGTTAAAAGCGGCAACGCCGATTGAGTTTGATGTCGTTACTGGTGTCAGGTCGCCATAGGCGTCGATGGCAAAGACAGCGACGTAAGCATCGCCGCCGGCAGTGTAAATGACGGCGAGCCACTTGCCATCACGCGACACCGCTATGTCCGTGGGCACGCCTGGCACGGGCACTGATTTGTAGAACACCCCACCTTGGCCGTCGCTGAAGAATACTGAGATAGCGTGACCCGGGGAATTACCCGTGTACCAAGCGCTCCCCGGGCCTTTGGCCACCCAGCAGGGGGCGTTAGAGGGATACGGAGGCGTCGGTCCAACGATCGGGAAAATGTTGCGGCTCTCGTCCACGATTGCGAAGCTGTCGGGACTGTGGGCCGGAGTGAACCCCAAAATGTTTCCCCAGAACGCGGCCCCGAGCGGGACGCTGTTCGCGTTGCTGGGGAGTGTTACGGTGGCACTCGTCCCGCTGAGCGCCCCTTCATCCTGGGTGAGCGGGAGTTGAAGGACGGATCCTGAGGTCAGCGTGACAGCTGCCCAGTTTTTGCCGACCGCTATCTGCGCAGCGGAAGGATCGTAGAGACTGACAACGGTTCCATCCACATCGCCGGATGGCCACGCATGACTCTCGGCACAATTGGTGCCGACGACGAAGAGATGTTCCTTGGTCAGCGCGACAGAATCGGGCTTCACGCAGTCCGGCGCCAGATTGATCGTTCTTCCGATAGCAATGAAATTGTCATACCGCAGCAACTGGCTGACGCTATTTGATCCGTAGTTCGCTACTGCTCCCAGATCGTCCTTGAACTGTAGAATTCCGGCGTTCGTGCTCGCGCCGCCCTTTCCACCCGTGGAAAAAGTGTCCACCAGGAATAGCGAAGGCGTCCCCTCAGTATCCAGCTTGAACACGACAACATCGTTGCCGCTTGGATTATTCGTACTCGTGAGTACGAACACGCTGCGTTCCTGCTGACCCGCAACCGCCAGTGCGGTGGTGAGAAATAGAGCCGCCAGCGCAACGCCGACGCGCCACAGATAAGACTTTTGGAACCTTTCAAAATTCATCTCGATCTCCTTAGAGTTTGTGGTGAATGGGTGCCCCGGCCACGACCTTCGAGACTCGTTAACCGGAGCATGTTCACACGTGGGTATTCGATTTGAGGCGGCAAAAAGTTACGGTTTGGTGGCGTGGTGGCCTGGAGTTAAGAAATTTTCAAATTGAAGGCGAGAGCGTAACTTTCTCGCGCGCCCCAGCGAACACTCTTAGACGGGACGGAGATGGGTCTGCCGGGTTTTATGACAGGACGCGGTTTGCACGAACACGCCCATACAGGTAAAGATTGGACGAAGACTATCCGTCCCATGTGCCCCGACAGCAATTTGGAGATGCTGATGGCCCGCTATCAAGAGGGTGATTTCGCCGCGGCCACGGCCCTAATCGAAGGCATTAGCCCGCAACTACATCGGTTTTTTGTTGCGCAATTTGCCAGCCGCACCGATGCGGATGATCTGCTGCAGGAAACCTGGCTTCGCATTCACAGAGTGCGGCACACCTATCGACCGGGCGAGCCGGTGCTGCCATGGTTTTATGCGATTGCCCGGCACGTTCGCGTAGACCACTATCGAAAGACAATGAGGACCAGGGCCCACGAGCAGAGACTGGAGGAAATCTCCACTGCAGCGACGAATGCTTCGGGCAAATCGGGGCATGCTGATGACCTGGGGGATCTGTTGGCACCCCTTCCGGAAAGCCAGCGGGAGGTGATTGAGATGTTGAAGGTGGCAGGGATGTCGTTGGAGGAGGTAGCACGCGCCACGTCATCGAGCGTGGGATCGGTGAAGCAAAAAGTGCACAGGGCGTACAGGAAGTTGAGGGAAACGATGAACGCGATGGGCAGCAGGAAAGGGCAAAGCGGAGGGCAATCGTGACTGATAAAGAGATTGACGAAGCCCTGGAGAGAATTGCGCAGACTCCGCATGAGCTTGAGCCGGCGTTGCTTGGACGCATTGCCGGCTCGATCAAATCATCGTTGTGGCCCGTACGGCCGCTGCCGCCGACATGGATTTTGGCATGCGGCTTGGCTCTCATCTGCATGGCCGTTGCTCTAGCAGGAGCAGCCCGAGCAGGATTCTACGGAATTGAAAAGATGGGTTTTCTGCAGCGAGCGCTGATCTTTCCGATGCTAGGACTACTCGTATGGGTGGTAGGGACTGAGTTCGTCAATGAAAGCATTCCCGGCAGTCGCCATAGGCTCTCTGCGGGCGCGCTTTTGGGAATGGGCAGCGTCGTGTTGCTTGGTGTGTTTGCGTCGCTGTTCCACGATTACCGAACCGACCACTTCGTCTCTGCGGGTATCGTGTGCCTGCTGACCGGCCTCCTCCATGCCATCCCCGCTGCGTTGCTGAGTTCGTTGCTGCTGCGGCGCGGCTTCGCGGTGAATTCTGTTTCTGCGGGATTGGTAGCAGGCACACTTGCGGGTTTGGCCGGCGTGGGAGTCCTGGAGTTGCATTGCGCGAATTTCCAGGCCACCCACGTACTTGTGTGGCACACCGCCGTAGTACCTTTGAGTGGCGCGGCGGGGGCATTAGTGGCGTGGGCGCTACGATTCCGGGCAGGCTCTGGCGTTCATGGGCGCGCCGCCCTCCAATGAACTAAAGCCCGCAGTAGGAAGCCACCCAGGTTTTGGCCAAATGGTCGGCAACCCGGAAGTAATTCCGTTACTTCCGGTTTGCCGGTGATTGGGGAGTAATCCGGAGAGGAGCAGGACACGGTGAACGCTGGGCGACTAGGGAGGATCTGAGCACTTGTTCTCCAGGATTGCCTCTCAGACTCTCCGGCAAGGCGGAGGCTTCGTCGGTGCGCCCGGCACCCCGGAAGCCTCCTGCTAGTCGAAACCTGTTATCCGCTAGCCTATTTTGCGGAGGCCGATGCACCCGCTGCGGCTCTTTCCTTCCCTGCCGCCAAGGCACCTGTTGCGGCCTGTTCGATGAGATGAGCGACGGCCAGCGGCTGCGACACGTACACGGCGTGGCTGCCTTTGACCTCGACGACCGTTGCACCGGCGCGTTTCGACATCAGCCGCTGGGCGTCAGGCGGAATCATCCTATCCTCAGTGGTAAGCAGGTACCAACTGGGTTTCGCCTTCCATGCTGGTTCGCTGACGGCGCCTCCCAGCGCGTTCAACCCCCAAGGCACTTGCGAGTCGGCCATGAATGCGGCCTCTTCCGGGCTCACGTCGCCGGCGAACGCCGCAGGGAATTTCGCCGTGTCGAGCATCAGAAAGCCGTCTACGGGCGGTAGGATCGGCGGTACAGGCGCGCCAGGAGGCGGATCCTTGAGCAGCGAGGATACAGATTCGCCTTTGTCGAGCGCAAAGGCAGCGATATAAACCAACCCCGCCACCTTCGGGTCGTTGCCGGCTTCGGTGATGACAGCGCCGCCATAAGAGTGACCGACGAGTATGACCGGGCCGTTCTGCGCGGCGATCGCCCGCTTCGTGACCGCCACGTCATCTGCCAGCGAGATGGTCGGATTCTGAACGATCGCGACCGTGTAGCCGTCCTTTTTTAGGGCTTTGTAGACGCCCTCCCAGCCGGACCCATCCACAAAACCGCCGTGGACGAGAACGATGTTCTTCACAACTGTCGCCGCGTTCGGCGCTTGAGCTCCTGCTACTTGAGTCATAATGATCCCTCCTAGAAAGAGTGTGGTTAACCTACCGAAACATTTCATTTGCTACCTCCTCTCCGAACTTTTATCTCTTGCTCGCTTTTCAAATACCCATTCCCGAATTCAGGGTGTTTAAGAAGAAGCGAACTGCATCGACATCCATCTTTGTACTGGATTGAATTGCGAGATGCGTCACGAGAAAGAGTGTTTTTTGGCTACAACTGCTTCGTGACTTCGGCGTACCACTATCGGAGGTCGTGAGAGAGACACTCCGTCAACACACTTCAAACGTGATGATGCAGACGTAGCCCGGCGAACACGGTGTGAGATGGAATGAGAGTACGCGAGCTAGGAGTCGTAATAGCGCCCATTGACTTCTTCTCCCATTATTGCGAAGTCGCACTTGGAGGAATTCAATGGATCGGACCTCCACGAGAAGCCGATTGTAGGTACTTCGACTTGCGCTTCGAGTTGGCATGAAGCGCGCATGCCGATGAACCTGAAATGCTCTAGTGGGTCTTCGTATTTGACGGGCTCTCCGGTCGACTTCCAGACCATCTTGAAGCTCATGCGTGCGGGAGTAGCGACAGAGTCCAGCGCTGGCCAACGAGGCTGATCGACCACCGGAACGTCCTGCATTTCCAGAGTGAAGCTGTTGCCATCCGCACTGATCGTAAGGCCGCGATCCGGCACAGGAACGACCCAATAAAGTCCGGAGGGTGCAATGGGGGGGTGAAGGTCGTGGATCTGGTTTGCAGGGACCGCCGGTCCCTGGAACAACGTCAGTCATATATGGGTGAACGTACCCTGCTGCGGCGCTCGCGCGGCCCAGTACTCGCCCTGCATCACGCCGTAGTCGGTGGTCGGGGCACCAAAGGCGATACGATTACCTCGATTATCGGTACCCATACCGGTAAAAGTGCTGCAACGAGCGACACGACCCTTAAAATGGTAGATATGCGAAGGTTCGAGATTGGGGCCCGCTGGCTGATTGTGGCTTCCATTCTTGTCCAGCCAAGGAATTGGATATGGATCGGTACCGCCGTTTGCAGGCATGAACTGTTGGTCTGGGAACGCAGTGTTCCCAGTCGGAATGGCGAAGGAGAGAAGGGTCCCACCGCCAGTTTTCAGCAAGTCTCTGCGACTGAGATGCTGCAGGTTTGGTTGAGTATCTGGTTTCATCGATCCGTCTCTATTCTCCGCAACTGCTTTGTCTACGCGGAAGCTCTCTGGCTACGTTGGAAGAAGGCGAGAAGATCAGCATTGATCACGTCGGCATTCGTGGTCATCATGCCATGTGGGAAGCCCGGGTAAATTTTGAGCGTGCCATGCTTTAGCAGCTTGGCCTGCAGCACTGAAGCGTCTTTGTACGGTACGACTTGGTCATCGTCACCCTGCATCACGAGAGTCGGCACCGTGATCGCTTTCAGATCCCCCGTTTGGTCTGTCTCCGAGAAAGCCTTGATGCCTTCGTAATGAGCGAGTGCGCTGCCCATCATCCCCTGACGCCACCAATTCTGGATGATTCCCTGCGAGGCCTTCGCGCCGGGTCTGTTGAAGCCGTAAAACGGACCCGAAGGCATATCAAGAAAGAACTGAGCCCTGTTCTCAGCCAGCGCCTTGCGGAAGCTGTCGAACACTTCGATCGGAGTGCCGCCCGGGTTTTTCTCGGTCTTGACCATGAGCGGGGGGACAGCGGCGATAAGCACGGCCTTGGCTACGCGGCCCTGAGGCTCGCCGTACTTCGCCACATAGCGCGCTACCTCGCCACCACCCGTTGAATGGCCGATATGGATCGCATTTCTTAGGTCGAGATGCTCGACCACCGCCCAGGCGTCGGACGCATAATGGTCCATGTCGTGGCCAGTAGCCACCTGCGAGGAGCGACCGTGACCGCGCCTGTCGTGCGCAACGACGCGATAGCCGTTGGCGAGGAAGAACAGCATCTGCGCGTCCCAGTCGTCCGACGACAGAGGCCAGCCGTGGTGAAACACAATGGGCTGGGCATCCTTCGGGCCCCAGTCCTTGTAGTAGATTGTCGTGCCGTCTTTGGTCGTAATTGTTGCCATTGAATGCTCTCCTTTTGTGTCGTTTTGGAATTCACTACTTTCCGTACTTCGGAACTTTGAAAACGCGCTTGCAGGCAGTGCAGCGGCCGCGAAAACTGCGGTGCTGCCGATGAGCAACTCACGTCGACTTAGTTTCGTCATTGAGCCGCTTCTCCTGAGTAATTAAAGACGCTGACCACACCTTGTGGACACCAGAATCCGAAAATCAGGCCTCTCCGCTCAGTCGCCACCGACGACCTCGTCCAAGAACCAGGAGCGGCGCTCTGTTTGATCAATCCAAGTTTCGATGAGGCTTGCGGTCGCCACATCGTTGTAGCGGTCGCAGACTTTGTGTGTGAGCCGCATGAATCGTGTCAACTCCCGGTTGTCAGTACGCAACTCCGAAAGCATCTCCTGGGGGGTCAAAGATTCTCGGTCGTTGTCCTTTAGCCGTTGGTGTCTGGAGATGTCACCAATGGAGCGGAGGGTCATTCCGCCGATCTTACGAGAACGTTCTGCGATGTCATCTGTCATGGCAAAGACCTGCTCGGCCTGCTCGTCCAGAAGGAGGTGGTAGTCACGAAAGTGTCGTCCCGATATGTGCCAATGGAAGTTTTTTGTCTTCAGGTAAAGGGCAAGCACGTCCGCAAGCAATTGGCGTAGCTGAGTGGAGATTTCCTGTATCCCCTCCCGTCCTAAGTCGGCGGTCGGTTCGGCATTATCCTTGTCCGAAATAACTCTTGATGTAGCGCGCATTTGAAGCTCCTTTCCTCTCGCCTGGTCATTGCTTTCGAAGTCGCTAACGAGCTCACGCAGCAGGTTCAGTTCTCGCCTGGGCAATTGCCCGTAAGGCAGCCGACCTGCGCAGCGCGGCTCGGCCGTGAAACAACCGGCCCTTTGCTGCGGCAACCGAGATATCTAGGACCCGGGCTGTTTCCTTCAGCGAACGCTCTTGCATTTGACCGACCTCAACTGCAGCTCTGATTCCGGGCCGAAGGCCACAGATGGCCTCGCGCAAGATCCTTCTTCGTTCGCGCTCAACGTAGGTCTGCTCAGGATTTGGAGAACCGTCAGGAATCTGGAGGTTTAACTGATCTTCCCCTAATTGGCCCAGCTCATCCGCGGAAATAAAAAGCGCGTTGCGGCTCTTGCGGCAAATCATCAGGGCAGAATTGATCACTATACGCGTTAACCAGGTAGAGAAACTCGACCTCCTGTGGAAGTTCTTGATATGAAGGAAGGCCCGCATCAGGGAATCTTGAAGCGCATCTTCTGCGTCTTCGCGGTTTCGCGTAATGTGAAATGCCGTCTTGAACAACCTTCCTGTGTGGGTCTCGCAGAGTGCCTCAAAGGCCTCCGAGCGCCCACGCTTTGCCGCTGCCAAGAGCCGCGCCTCAGACAGCCGCTTAACTCGATGATTCGGATGATTCTTCGTATGCGTCGGAGTTAGAGAATTGACGTGCAAAATCATTGTTACTTCCCCTATGGCTGAGTCAGATGGAAAGTCATTCTTTTTTAAATTCAATTCACGTCGCGCAAAAGATTGCAGGATTCAAGAGAAGAACGCATCACGAAATTGAAGGTTTTTTCTCTACCACTCGACGGGGGATCTGGCGTACCACCTTTGGTGGATGTGGTGGTTGCCCGACCGTCGCAACGCACAGCAGTTGAATGAAGAAGCGAGTCCTGCCACTTGACCTTGCCTGGAGGGAAGGCGGCAGCCGATTCCATTTCGACTGCCTCCAGGTCAACTACGGCTGGAAGGCTGTACTCCGCAAGAGTTCAGGCAAGAGATTCCGGAAGCCCTGCGCCTTCAAGATTCTGGCGGGCGCGGGGGAATGACAATTTCGCGACGTCCGAATAAGTATCCGTCCAGAGAAAATGCTCCCGGACCCAGTAAGACAATTCCCACTGCGGTGAGTGCGATTACCAAGGCCGCTAGCCTGGCACCCAGCAAGGCAAACGGTGGCGCCGGAAACCAAGAAAATGTGATTCCCAAGACGCACAGCCCCACCATCAAACTGGCGAACGGAGTCATAAACCCAATTACCAAAGCCACACCGCCCCCGACTAAGGTCAAAGCGACGGTCCATACGGCAAGGGTGCGATCCATCAGGCCAGATAGGTACAGAGCGCCGAAAGTGGTCGCAATACCACCGACCGCTGCACGCAGCAGCAACAGCCCGATGCCCGGCCTACCACCGGGAAAAGTGGAAAATAGTCTTTGCAGGTGAGCCTCCCGTTGGCGCGCTCAAGAACGCACCACTTTCCAACGTACATAATTACGCGCGTGGAGTGAAACCCCTCATTGCGGAATCTTTTGCTACCTCTTTTGGGGTATTGGTTCCGACGGGAAACCGCTTTATGAGAGATGGATGATACCGCGGCGAATGCCTATCGCAACCGCCTGGGTTCGATCGCTGGCACCCAATTTCTCCATGATGTGCTTGATATGGACCTTAACAGTTTCCTCAGTGATGAACAGTTTCTCTGCGATGTCTCGGTTCCGGTTTCCCCCAGCGATTTGGCTTAGAACCTCTATCTCGCGGCCAGTCAGCGCCTCGTCGCTTAGGTGTTCGGCCAATTGCGCCGCGACCTGCGTGGGGATGCGCTTCTTCCCCGCGTGAACCTGGCGAATCACTTCAACCAGTTCCTTGGGCGGCATGCTCTTGAGCATGTAGCCGCGCGCTCCCGCTTCCAGGGCGCGCTGGATTTCCACGTCGCCTTCGAAGGTTGTCAGCATGATGACGCGCGCGTCGGGGAATTCTGTGCGCACGGCTATCATCGCGTCGATACCGCTTTTATCCGGAAGCCGGAGGTCCATCAGAGTGACATCAGGCCGATGCTTCCGAAACTGCTGTATGGCTTCCTGCGCATTGGAGGCCTGCGCTACCAACCGCATGTCAGGCTGATTGTCGATGATCGCGGCGAGCCCCTCACGCAGCAGTGGGTGGTCATCCACGGACAAAATGCGAATGCGCGGCTCGTCGGTCATTGGTTATGCTCGCGTGGAGAATCCACGATCGATCGCTTCCCCTTTGGCAACAACTTGCTGATCCAATTAGATACACTGCGGCGCGGCTGGGATACAAAGGCAATGTGGCTCGGAACGGCAAGTTCGACTTCCGTGCCAGCCGCTGGGCGGCTCAAGACTCGAAGTCTCGCTCCAATTCGCTTTGCCCGTTCACGCATGCCTGATAGCCCCCAGTGTCCGTCTCGGCCGAACTGCAGTACTTTCGGGTCAAATCCGACACCGCTGTCTCGAACGAGAACCCGCAATCCAGTGGAGGCATATTCCATCTCCACTTCAACGCTCTTCGCCTGCGAGTGGCGGAAGGCGTTTGTAAGAGCTTCGCGTCCGATGCCGTAGATCTCGTCTCGAATGACCTGGTGTAGTGGACACGGCGTACCCTCCACAATTACGCGAAAAGCAACTTCATCCTGGCCGGTGAACTCTTGTTGTATCTGCGAGAAGGCTCGCTCCAGATCAACGGAGCTCCTGTGCGGCGAGCGCAGTCCTCCCACAGCATTCCGACCCTCCTCAACAACACGCCCCATCAGTTCGAGAACCCGGTCGAGCGCCGGTTTGGCTGCCGCATCGGGAGGCAGTTGATCCGCCACGATATGAAGCTGCATGGACGCGCTAATTACGCCTTGTAAAAGCGTGTCGTGTAATTCTTGTGCGACCCGTGTGCGCTCGCCAAGTCGTTCTTCGAATCGCAGATTGAGCCTCTGGGTCTCCTGATAAAGCTGCAAGCGATAGAAACCGAATACTGCGAATGCCGCGAGAATCAGGCAAAGGGGAGAGAACCACCATCTCTGCCAAGGCGCCGGGGCACCATGTACAACTGCATAGGCAACTACGCCTTGCGTTGGAAGCACTTCTGTAGTCATCGGTGGCTGAAATCCCGGTTCTACCAAAAGGGCAGCATACTCTGCGCCGGGGTGAGTAGAATTCTGCCATTTCGAATCGGGCTGAATGGTGGTGAGCGGCCGGTTTGCAAAAGGCTGCACCCACCAGGTTGTTTGCCCCCTGGCGTACAACACAATGTGTTGCCCGGGCCGAACGCCATGGGCGCGTCCTTTAATCGTGCTCAGCTTCGAAGGATTATCGGCACCTGCCCAAGGGACGCTCGTGAATTCCACCGATGGACTGCCCGAACGCGTGTCGACTTGCGTTCCCTTGCAAGCTCCCACCAACCATGCGCAAACCGTAAGCAGCAAGCATGCAGAGGCCGTTGAGCGGACCGTGCCAAGCACATTGGCTACTTGGCCCGGCTGCCGCGGCCGGTGGAAAAAGTGCTCGGGAATTGGAGTGCTCAAGTTGATTTCATCCTCCACTAAAAGGTGTATCGGACTCCGACCTGGCCGACACGAGGACTCGGCAGACCATTCAGATCTTGAGGCAGCACTTCGCCAAAACCTGCCGTTCCAATCTGCGTGTTTGGTCCACTAAATCCATGCCGATTTAACACATTAAACATTTGGAAGTAAACGCGAAGCTGACACCCCTCGCACCCGAAACGCAACGACTTGCTCACGCTGAGGTCCTCCGTGGCTATGCCGGGATTGCGAAGCCCGGCTAAATATCCTGGGGCATCTCCGAACTCACCGTACGGTGGATTAACAAAACACGCTGGGTTAAAGTACGTCCCTCCCACCTGCCCATTGTAATGATCGCTGATGTCGCAGCCCGGGACGATGTCCGCGTACACATTATTGATCCCCGGATAATACGTGTTGGCGACGATCCGCATCGGCATCCCCGTCGAGTAATAAAAATCCCCCGCGAGAGCCCATCCACCAACCAATGCGTTCAGGCCAGATCCCGCGTTGGAGAGAAACAATCCCCCTCGACCAAATGGCAACTCGTACAAAACGTATCCTTTTACGATATGTTTTTGATCAAAAGAGCAGATCGTGTGGCGCTCTTGATTGAGGTTATAGACGTCTTGCAACGGACCCGCCCAATAGAGATCCTCGAAGCTATTGTCAACATCTCCGTGGCAGGAGGAGAGATTGTAGCTAGCCAGTAAGGACAGCCCGTGCACTGGGCGCCTTTGCACGGAGATCTGCAATGACTGGTAGTCGCTGTTCCCCAAAGGTGAGCCTACGAAATACAGTGGTCCATAAGTCATGGCGACATTGGGAAACGGCGCCACAGACGCCCAACCGTATCCGGAAAAGCCCGGCTTCGTTATCCAACTCCACTGCTGCCCGGACTGCACTATGGCTGTGTAGTCAGACAATTGCGGCTGGTTCGCTTTCACATAGCCGCTTTCCAGATGATAGCCATGGTTTTTGACAAAGTTGGCTTCAACCAAGAAGCCGCGGCCAATCTCGCGTTGCATCCCGACGGACCACTGCTGCACATTGCCGAGCTCCAGCATGCGCGGATCTACTGACACCATGCCGTATTCGGTGAAGTTGGGATTCTTGCCGATGTCCACCGCGTGGCCAGGATAACCGCTGTCCCAATCAAAAGGTGTCAGCACTTGATTGTTCAAAACGAACCCAGGGTTGAATCCATAGGGAATCCCACTCCAGGTATTCAGATTCAGGGGAACATAAAACACGTTGAACGAGGCTCGCACAACGGTTTTCGGTGTGAGCTGGTAAGCCCCGCCAATGAACCCAGAAAAGTTGTGGTAGAACTGTACTTTCTCGAAGGAGTCGCTGCCGCTACTGGCGAACTCGAGTGCTCCCGGAAGCCCGGTTACGGAATTAATCGCTGTTGTATCGAAGTTCGACCAATGACCGTACTTTTCGTGATAACGTCCATTGAAATCCCAGCGCAAATCAGCATTCAACGTGAACTTCGGGGTGACCTTGAAGTCGTCCTGTGCAAACAGTGATACCGATTTGCGCCGACCATAGGTGCTGTCTGGCTCGCTCACCGAGGCCTGGTTTACATCACCCAGGAGAAAACTCGCGAACCCAAAGCCTGCATCCGCTCCAAAGCTACCAGCGGTTTGCGCGGGGTCAAAAATGAAGGTGGGAACTCCAGAATCGCCGTTACAATTGAATTGTTGTGCCCGAAGGTCTGCGCCAAATTGGAAAGTATGGCGTCCTCGGACCCAGGAAAGCGTGTCATCGTAGATGAACGTGTTGGCGGCGTAGACATCGTTGAACTGGCTCCCCAAACTGGTCTCAGCAATCGGCAATCCGTCCACGTAGGTAAGCTGGTCGCTGTTGATTCCCTGAAACTTGATCACCGGAAAATTCCCGGCGCCAAAATCGCCAAGCCCCAGGGCCTCAGGCCAGTTCTGCGCCTGAGATCGGGCGACACTCGGACTCCTAAAACGGTTAAATGTAGCACTGACTACATTCACCACCGTGTTAGAAAGGGTCCAAGTGTGCCGGATGCGAATGGACGGCGCGGTAGTGTTGTGGTCATACGCATTCGCCATCGGCCCGCCATCCTGCGAACCGGCCGACCAGATGCCGCCCTGATCCGAAAGAAGTCGCGGAGTATACGCATAGATGACAGAGCCATCCAATCGCTGCGTCGGTGAGAGGTTGTAGTCCAATTTGGTGCTGTATTCATTGCTTTGGTACCAAGTCGCGGGGCTGCTCAACGGTAGAGCATTATTGTTGGTAAGGGTTGGAGCAAGGGGCTGGTAGTACTTTTCGTAAAGATCGACAATCTTCTGCGATACGGCGCTGATGCGGTCCGGTGGAATGATGTTTCCCGGGAAAGCATCTCCTGTCTCCGGATCGATGATTGCGCCTTTGTACACGGTCTGCCCTGCGCTGTCGGTCCCCAGCACAACCGACTTGTCCAACAATGCGCTGAAATCTCCGTTAAGGAATGCCTGGGTGGGCACCGTGGAGGACAACCCACCAACGCCATAGTTGGCAAAGGTATATCGTTCCCAGGCGGAATAGAAGAAAAGCTTATCTTTCTTGATAGGCCCGCCGATGCTTGCGCCGTAATCGTAGAGACGATCCTCGGGCTTGCCGAAGGCGCGCGCGCAACTCGCATCCTGGCTTGGGTCGCCATCCGCAGCGTTCAAGCACACTCCCTCATTGTACTTGTCACCCCAGGATCGGGCGTCCAATGCTTCATTGTGCAGGTAAAGCAGGCCGCTCCCATGCCACGCATTGCCGCCCGTCTTCATCTCGTAGCGAAAAACTCCACCGCCCGTGCGACCGTCGTCGGCGCGAATCCCTGCAGTCGTTACTTGGAATTCTTGGACCGCCTCCATCGGCGAGCTTGATTCGCTGAGATAGCCACCGATTTGCGACACCGCAGAAGTGCCGTCAATCATTACTTCCTTGTTATCGGTCAGGCTACCGCCGATGTGAGAGGCATAGTCCGTTCCTTCCACGCTGGGAACGTAGGCAAACATGAACGAGGAAAGATTGCGCCCGCCTTGCACATTCAGGGGCAGCTCGGAAACAGCCTTGTTGTTGAGGTTCGTGGAGATTGAGGAAGTCTGCGTCTGCAGCAGCGGGAGATCGGCCGTAACGGAAGCGGTCTCGGTACCAGCTTGAATCGACAAGCGGATGTCGATTCGTGCTACTTGACTGATTTCAAGATTTATCGTCGAACGCTGATACTGTGCGAATCCCTCTTTAGAGACAACTAGCGTGTAATTCCCGATGGGCAAATTAAGAAGAGAGTAAGAACCGACTGCGTTGCTTACCGTTCCTAATTGCAGCCCGTTGGCACTGTTAGTCGCAGTAACTTGAGCTCCCTGTACCACCGCCCCGCTGGCGTCACTTATGGTGCCGACGATCGCCGCACGGTCGGATTGTGCGCGCGTCTCCCGGGAGCCAAGTAGCAGCCCAACGAAAACGATCCAGGCCCACCTCATGCTGCCTCACAAGAGTTGCTGGTTCAAATACACACACGAACGCGACCTGGGGCCCCCCGCCGTTTAAACAATCAAAAGAGCCTACACGAATTCTTGCCGATTTGCATTTTGATCCCTGGCGCACCTAATCTTCGTACCGCTGACGGAAACTACAGTTCTTGGACCCTACTTCCGTGAGTACACGCGAACATAGTCCACCAGCATTCGCTGTGGGAAAACTGTCGAATCGTCCGGGTTGCCCGGCAAGTTCCCGCCAACAGCCAGGTTCAAGAGAATGAAAAAGGGATGATCGTAGACCCAGCGATTACCAGCAGGGATATCGGCCGGTGTTCTTGTCCCGAAGAGCTCCCCGTCAACATAGAAACGAATGACTTCCGGCTCCCACTCAATGGCAAAGACATGGAACCCATCGCTGAAGCGCCCTCGGGGAAGAGCATAAGCTGTCGTAAGTGGGTTCTTGCCAGAGTACCCGGGTCCGTGCAGGCTGCCGCGGATGGCTGCCGGTTCTTTCCCTACATTTTCCATAATGTCGATCTCTCCGCAAGCAGGCCAGCCTACGCTCTGGAAATCCTCACCTAGCAGCCAGAATGCAGGCCATACTCCTTGTCCTCTGGGAAGTTGGATCCGCGCCTCAAATCGGCCATATTTTTGGCTGAAATGTCGTTCTGTCGTGAGACGTGCGGACGTGTAGCCCCGACGAATGCCATCCGGTCCTTCGAAGTTTTCCTTCACAGCCTCTAGTACGAGATTTCCATGCTCGTGGCGGACATTCTTGGGGCGGGCCGTGTAGTATTCCAGTTCGTTATTTCCCCAGCCGCTTCCCCCTCCCACCACCGTCCACTTAGCCGGGTCCGGTGGCGACCCATCAGGGCCGTTGAACTCGTCGCTCCATGTCAGAACCCAGTCCTTGCCGGTTTCTATTGATCCCGATGACAATGTGGATGATGCCGCATTGCGTGGTGAACCCTGCAAACAAATGAGAACAAGAATCAGTGCGCCGAACAGACTCGGTTTCATGGTACCCCTTCAACGTGAACGTTCTCACTCAATCGCTTGTTAAACTTTCAGAGAACGAAACTCTTGTTCCGCCTCGGTTCCTCTAAATTGCGTGAGGACTCGTCGAGTCTCTTGACATACGTCGCATAGCCTCCGCTCGATTTCCCACCGTTTCGATGCCGCGCAGCTAAGCTCTCACTCCGTAAGGCAATACCCAGGCAATGACAGTAACAAGGGCCGCAGAATATGGAATCCCCATTGCCTGGAATTTTGATCTACCACTTTCGTGGTATGGCTGTGGCGTAAGCTCCTCACACATGGAACGAGGCCCTCCTCACTGGGGAAGTGCTGGATTCAAACCGCTTAATGAATTGAGGGGAAGCGGACAAGTTGCTCTGGCCGCATCACGATCACGCTGGCCCGTGCCACTATCAGGCGAATTTCTACTAACACGATCGCAGTAGTGCCACCAAGTCATTCCGGGGTAGTCAAAAATCCTTCCATCTCGTGATGTGCCGTCTCCGTCAGTCGTGTAAATCAAGCAAGGAAGGTCAGACCAAGCGACCGAAACGATATTTTCGGAGCTTGAGAAAAAATCCAGAAAGGACTTAACACATGAAAAGTTTCGGTAAGTTAGCCGCATTCACTTTAGGAGGAATGGTAGTTATGACTCAAGTAGTAGTAGCAGCTCTTGCGCCGAACGCGGCTACTGATCCCCGAATCGACCCACAAGTGCGGTCGTTTCTTGCGGATCTCAACAAGGACAGTAGCCCGTTTTGGGAACTGCCCCAGCCTAAGCCACAGGACATCCTTACCGGGCTGCAAAACAAGACGCCCGTCGACATGTCAGGCGTGACCACAGTTGAAAAGACGATCACCCAGGATGGGCGTACTGTCAAGTTGTACATCATGACGCCGCAGCAGGTGACGGGTAAGCCTGGCGTGCTGTTCTTCATCCATGGCGGCGTCTGGATTGTTGGCAACTTTCAGAACCATCAGCGGCTTCTGCGTGATCTCGTCGTCGGCTCGGGCCAGATCGGCGTGTTCGTCGAATACACCCCGCTGCCGGATGCGAGATTTCCAACGCAGTTGGAAGAAAGCTACGCGGCGCTGAAGTGGGTCGCCGCGCATGCAGATGACTTCGGTGCTGACAGCGCCCGAATTGCGGTCGCCGGCAACTCGGTCGGCGGAGACATGACCGCAGCGTTGACGCTCATGGCCAAGGATCGGAGTGGTCCCAAGGTCGCTTATCAAGTACTCTTCATCCCCGCGACCGACGCCAGCGTCGATACCGACTCCTATCATGAGTATGGAACCGGGCGCTTTCTGGCACGTGCGTTCATGAGGTACGGATGGGATCTATACGCGCCTGACGAGAAGACGCGCAACAACCCTTATGTGTCGCCGCTACGAGCCAGCAACGAGGAACTCACGGGCCTGCCACCGGCGCTCGTCATCACCGCCGAGAATGACCCGCTTCGTGACGAAGGTGAGGCGTATGCGCGCAAACTCAAGGGCGCTGGTGTTGCAGTGACTGCGACCCGCTACAACGGAATGATCCATGACTTCGTGCTCCTGAACGCTATTCACGAAGTACCAGGAGTTCAGGCCGCCCTCGAACAGGCAAGCGAGGGAATCCGCGATGCGTTGAAGCCCTGAACACACGCCGGGCATCCAGGATGAGTCGCCAGCCTGATCGATTTGGCTGGCGACCCGTCCCAATCCAAACCTACGGCACGGTGAGTAGCTTGCACGTCCGGTCGGGAGCGGAGTTTAGCCCGATACTGCGGCGTCTTGGTATGGTACCCTTCGTGCCGTTGCAAAACGCCGTAGTCGGAAACTTATCTCATTGTGTCGCAAGAAAGGAGCACCATGTCCCATCATCTCGATTCACCCATCGCTCGACAAGACATCCGCCTCGATATCACAGATCTCTATGTATTCCATGGCCAAACGGGCACCGTGTTTGTGATCAATGTCTGTCACTCAATTTTCGGCCCCATCCCTGCGCCGGGCTACCATCCGGAAGGAATGTATGAATTCAAAGTTGATCTGAATGGTGATGCGATCGAGGACATCACCTACCGCCTTGCATTCAACGAACGAGACAAGAACGGGAAACAGAGCTACGTCGTACGGTGCATCAGGGGTGCAGACGCTATCGATCCGCATGCGCCCGGCCATGTCGTCGCGCAGGGCACAACTGGGGAGGCTGTCACCACGGCATCCGGTCTGCGCGTCTGGGCTGGCAAAGCCGGTGATCCGTTTTGGATTGAGCCCGATGTGCTTCACGCGGTTGGCCACGCCTTTCAGGACGGCACCGTAGTGAACCTGGCCGGCTGGGATCCCAGTCGCGCGAAAAACCTCTTTGCCGGACACACGGTATATTCGATTGTGTTGGAGGTGCCCGATGGCGAGTTGCTCGCCGGTGCTGGCGACAAGCGCCGCATCGGGGTGTGGGCTGTGTCGACGCTGGCCACCGACGCTGGCGGATGGCGTTCGATCAATCGCGTCGGTCTTCCAATGATCCACCCTCTGTTCACCCAGTACAACGAAGCTCTCGGTAACCGTCTCAATGCTGGGCGCCCTTCTGATGACTTCGCTACTTACGGAGAGGCCGTCACCAAAGCGATCGCTGGCGTCGTGTCGGCGAACGGAACCGCAGAAGATCCCAAGGCCTATGCGGAGAAAGTTGCACACCGCTTCTTCCCCAACATCCTCCGTTACGAGGTTGGCACGCCGGCCGTCTTCAGTTTTGCCGAGTGGAACGGTCGCTCCCTCACCGATAACGCGCCAGATGTCATGTTCTCGATAGCGGCGAACACTCCTGTTCGTCTGGGGATTGGCAAGGAGTCGGTCACCTCGAAGCCGTCGAGGACCTTTCCATACGTTCCTGCTGCCAGTGAGAGCCTGCAGGCCGGGGCGTGAACCCGCTTCACCTTCGACATATCGAGGAGGCATAGGCGGGGTGCCGTGTGAGTCCTGCCTTCATTTCTGCTACAAGAGAGACTCGGCAAATTCTCGGGCAACCCCGCTTTCATTTCGCCCGATTTCCTTGAACCTCACAGAATATAGGTATCAGAAACTGTTTGGTGCGACTTATCATGTGGTCTAGCTCAGTTTTCTTTGTACGGACATTCAGCCCGGGCGATTGCGGCGAACTAAATGGTCACTTGCGCCGCGATCCCTAAGGTGCTCATCAGAACTGTCCGTTTTATATCACAGAAGCGGGCTAAGCCGTGGTAGGTCAGAAAATCGGAAACTACACGGCGATGTGGGAAGTGAACTGGCTGTAGATGAATTTGCGGCTGCAGATGCCTCCTAACACATAATGGTTCAACAGCCTTCAAGAGACAGTTGCCAACAGTTTCAATTTCAACTAGTTAGAAACCACTGAATTCCATAGATTTCAAAAGGGCCCGAAATCAGGTTCGGGACCAGGTGCTCTATCCCGAATCCTTATCGGAACTCCCTTAGATTCAACGCGAGAATTCTCCCACTTGTTGTGGAGTGTTGAAGTGAGAGATTTCGTGAGCCACAGAATCGACTACGATCACTTGCCATTCACCAAGACAATTCCTGCAAATGCTTGATTCTGCGGACACAGTGAGTGGGTAGAGCAGGTAGACCGCCTGGTGTTGCACCAGAGTGCTTTTGCCTCAGGTCTCAGCTATTACTGTCATCAGGCCGTAGACGATTTTGGGGCGGACGCGTTGAATTTCGAATCCTCTCCCGCTGTCTTCGAGTGGGGCGCTTCCGTTTGCATGTGCGATCCATGACCGTAGAGCTTTCCGTGTTACGACAGTTCTTCCAATCCCAGAAATTGCCATCAGCACTCTCAATCGAAATGGGAGCTTCTCTGCAGTATTGCTGTCCATCGAACTTGACTTTTGGACAGTCTTGCTTGTCACAGAATGTTCATTTGACGCTTTTAGCTCGCAGATGCTACCCGTAGCGCTTGATTCTGAGGTAACATTGTCCCATTCGCACTTGCGGCAGGGTTCATTCTGGGTGTCTTGAACTTAAGAACAGGGTCTTCTTTGGGAAACAAATCCGGGCGGCGCTCAGCCCTGCGGGAGATCGTCCATGCCGTCCGTCCGCAGGACTTTCAAGCAGGTATTGGCAGCTGTTGGCACCATAGGCCTCGTAATGTCGACTGGCCCACCTCCGTCGCTAGCTGCAACGGAGAATTCCCACGCCGCCTCAGTACCGCTACAACTTCCATGTCTTCCACTCGCTAACCAGGGAGACGCCCTTGCCATTAGCTCGGCTTCCTTCGCGATGAACCCCCAGCTTTCAAAGACTAAAACTGTAGTTCCAGTGGCCGCAGCTAATCCGGAAATGCCGCGCGCGGCTCTCCAGATGTGCCGGAAGTGCAGTAGGGCTAGGGCCTTCGTTTTATCGACCAGCAGAGTGCCACGAGATTAGCCTCGAAAACGGAGGGCTTCATGGTAAACCGAATGATTCAAGTCTGCGGGGACCCGACGGTTGACTGGATGACCGTCCGCAAAGAAACAGAGCCAGGCCTTGGCCCGTTTTTCTGGATGCCCGATCAACCAGCACCCAAGGTCGGTCTAAGTGTGCAGCCTGGCGGTTCCGCGCTGATCACGCAATTCCTTCAAGCGCTCATCCCTCCGGCCGCAGGCACAATCCGCGGAGTTACGCTTGATCACCTGCTGCTGGAAAAGCCAGAAGCGCCAATCACTCGGGCGTGGACTGTTTGGCAACAGCAGGGCAATGGAAATGCGAGGTCGGCATTTCGTCTTGCCGAGTGGAGCGCCTACGAGCCTGGCACCTGGGATTACGCCGGCTATAGGGCCAGCGGGGTTCCGGATCTGCTTGTGATTGAGGACAGCGGATTGGGGTTTCGTGAATGTCCGGCTGGGTGGCCGGATGTTCTGGCAGATGGTTGTGACGGTGCCCCGGGGCAAATCATCGTCAAATTAGCTCTTTACGGTGACGGCAAACGCTCTCCAGTTCTTGAGCAAATCATCAAACGCGGGCTTGCCCGGCATACGACGATCTTGACTGCCATTGGCGACATCCGGGCCTGCGCGGTCTGCGTTTCCGAGTCTCTTTCTTGGGAGCGCCTCCTGGAACAGGTGGTCGCGGCCGTTCGCAGCTGTACGTGTCGGTTCATTGAAGCTTCCACCTCGAAACTCGCATTTGAACGAGTCATTGTCACGGTTGGAGCCGCGGGAGCCGTGATCGTAAACAATGAAACGACCACACTGGTGTTTGATCGTTCGGGCCAGGAGGGGGACTTCGAGCGCCACTTCAAAGGCTCAATGATGGGTTACAACACCTGCGTGCTCGGCGGGTTGGCGGCGGCGTGGGTGGCAAACCCGGAGGGGACGAACTGGAATCGAGCCACGCGCGATGGCATCGCGCTGGCACGCCTCCTCCATCTCGGCGGCTATGATGCAGACAAGAACAGTTTGAAGTTCCCGTCTGAGCGGCTCGCACAGGGATACGCCAGCCGAGATGCAACGCCTGATAAGCGAGTGGGGGAACGCGAGAAAGTCTGGGATCTAGACGTCTTTGAAGACTCCTCAAATCTTGTGACCAGCGCGCGCGGTACGTGGACGATTCTGAAGCAAGCCGTTCTGGACGGCACCAACTCGAATTCGAGATCGGAACTTATTGCAAAGGTTTGCGCGTGTGCGCGCAACATAGTCCGGCAGGGTCCGGTGGTGGCGCTTAGGAATGTCCCGATCGAGACCATTGGCGCATGGAAAAGTGCCGACCGGCACGAGATCGAAGGCATACGCAGCGTCAAGAACGCAATGCAGGACTATCTGCAGAAGCCCAAACCAGAAACCCCGCTCGCCGTGGCCGTCTTCGGGCCTCCTGGTTCCGGAAAGTCGTTCGCCATCAAGCAGGTTGCCCGGGATCTGGGAATCGACAAGGATGCCCAGTTGACCTTCAACCTCTCGCAGTTCGAGTCGGCAGAGGAACTCTCCGGAGCGTTCCACCAAATTCGGGACTTGCACCTGAAGGGCAAGATGCCGCTAGTGTTCTGGGACGAATTTGACACACCCTGCGAAGGGTCACCGCTGGGCTGGTTGCGTTACTTTCTGGCGCCCATCCAAGACGGGCAGTTTTCCGACAAAGGCCGGTCCCACCCGACTGGCGGCGGCGTCTACGTGTTTGCTGGGGGAACGCGGCCTTCGTTCAAGCAGTTTTGCCAGGCACTATCCGATGCGGATCGCGCGGCCAAGAAGCCAGACTTCGTCAGCCGCTTGCGGGCGTTCATCGATGTCCGCGGGCCGAATGGCGATCCGAATCTGGTGGAAGACGATCTATACGTGATTCGCCGCTCCTTCTTGTTGAATGCCTTTCTGGAGCAACACGGGGCTCGCCTCAAAAAGAACAAGCAATTTCAGATTGGGGATGGGGTGCTGGACGCATTCCTCCGCGCCACCAAGTATCGCCATGGCGCACGCTCGATGGAGAGCATCGTGACCATGAGCGCCTTGAAAGGCCGCGGGAAGTTCGAGCAGTCGAGCCTGCCGCCCGAGCACCTCCTTGCGATGCACGTCGATGCCAGGAACTTCGTCGAGTTGGCGGAGATGTCCGGCTGGGAGATGCTCCGGATCGGCATCACTGGCCACATCGGCCTGGATCCGGCGAAGATGGCGCAGCTTGACCGAGGCATCGAGGAAGCCATCCAGCATATCGAACGGACTTTTCCCAAGCGCTATCTGACGGTGTTCTCGCCGCTTGCGGTTGGAGCCGACCGGTTGGTGGCGCGCAAACTGCTGGAGCGGAAAGGTTCGCGTCTCATCGCTGTCTTGCCCATTCCGGAAGCCGATTATCTTGACGACTTCGGACCTACAGATGTTCACCGCGAGGATTACGAGGGAGCGGAGGCCAGGCAGGAGTTCCGGCACTGGCTCTCGCACCGCGCCATCGAGACTATCGTGGTGCCCGCGTCGGCAACCCGCAACGAATCCTATGAGAAGGCGGGTTTCTACATTGCTGAGTACAGTGACGTCATGATCGCCGTCTGGGACGGGCTGCCTTCGCAAGGCCGCGGGGGGACTGCGGAGATCGTCGCCAAGGCCAAGGCACTCGGGAAGCCCATTTGCCACATCTGGGCGGGCAACCACAAGAAAGATGCCGACAAACGCACAGATGTCGGAGAAAAACACGGCGCTGTGGAGTTCATTAACTTTGCCGATTACGACTCATCGATCGTCTCGGAGACCGTTGCTACATGATGACTGACATTCCCGGCGCCAAACCCAAGTCGAAGCAGTAGTTCCATCACCAGGAGGCCACCACATGCCTAGCGCCGCTGCTCCTGTCGCCTCAACGCCCCGCATGATCCGGGTCTTTGTGTCCTCCACGTTTCGCGACATGCAGGCGGAACGCGAGGAACTGGTCAAGCAGATTTTTCCCCAGCTGCGCAAGTCGTGCGAGAGCCGCGGCGTCACCTGGGGCGAGGTCGACCTGCGCTGGGGCATCACCGACGAGCAGAAGGCCGAAGGCAAGGTACTGCCTATCTGCCTGGAGGAGATTCGCCGCTGCCGTCCTTATTTCATCGGACTACTGGGCGAGCGCTATGGCTGGGTACCGGAGGAAGTGCCGTCCGAGGTCACCCAACAGGAGCCGTGGCTCATCGAACAGCGCGGCCACTCGGTGACCGAGCTTGAGATTCTGCACGGGGTGCTCAACAACCCACAGATGGGCGGTCACGCTTACTTCTACCTCCGCGACCCCAGCTACGTGCAGTCACTCCCGGTAGCCAACAGGGCCGACTTCGAAGAAGCACCGACGGCAGAGGAGACGAAGAATTTCGGGGCGGAGGAGGCGAAACGGCGCGCGGAAGAACGCAAGCAGAAGCTTGCCGCACTCAAGCAGCGCATCCGCACGAGCGGCTTGCCGCTGCGCGAGAATTATGCAAGTCCTCAAGCTCTGGGCGAGCTGGTGCTCCATGATCTCACTGGCGTCATCAACCGGTTGTTTCCCGAGGGCTCCCAGCCCGACCCACTGGACCGGGAAGCGGCCGAGCATGAGGCCTTCGCGCGCAGCCGAACGGGGGTGTATATCGGGCGGCAGGAGTATTTCGCGGTGCTGGACGCGCACGCTGCAGCAGAGGGCCCGCCGCTGGTGGTGCTGGGCGAGTCGGGCCAGGGTAAGTCGGCGCTGCTCGCCAACTGGGCCCTGCGCTACCGGGCCGCTCACCCGGACGAGCTTCTGCTGATGCACTTTATCGGCGCCACCCCGGCGAGCGCGGATTGGGCGGCGATGGTGCGCCTCATCCTGGGCGAGTTTAACCGCCGCTTTGACCTCAAGGTGGAAATTCCCGACAAGCCGGACGCCCTGCGCATGACCTTCGCCAATGCGCTCTACATGGCAGCCACGAAGGGGCGCGTAATCCTCATCCTGGACGCGCTGAACCAGTTGGAGGACCGCGATCAGGCGCCCGACCTGGTATGGCTGCCACCGGTGCTTCCGGCGGATATGCGGCTGATCGTTTCCACGCTGCCGGGCCGCGCGCTCGAGGAGCTGAAGAAACGGGGCTGGCCAGCGCTGCAGGTGAACCCGCTGAACGAGGGGGAGCGCAAGAAGCTGATCGTCGAGTACCTGCAGCAGTACACCAAAGAGCTGGGCGCAAGGCGGGCCGAGCAGATTGCCCAGGCTCCGCAGTCGGCCAACCCGCTTTACTTGCGAGCGCTGCTGGACGAACTGCGCGTGTGGGGCGACTACGCAAGGCTGGACGAGCGGATTGCACACTACCTCGGCGCCTCCACCGTGGATGCCCTGTACCGGAAGATCCTGGCCCGCTATGAGGAGGATTACGAACGGGAGCGCCCGGGCCTGGTGCGGGATGCGATGACGCTGCTGTGGGCCGCGCGGCGGGGGTTGTCGGAGGTGGAGCTGATGGACCTGCTGGGCAGCGACGGCCAACCCCTGCCGCGGGCGTACTGGTCGCCGTTATATCTGGCCGCGGAGCAATCGTTGGTCAGTCGCTCGGGGCTGATCGGCTTCTTTCACGACTACCTGCGCGAGGCGGCGAGGGAAGCGTACCTGCCGACGGACGTTCAGCAGCAAGCTGCTCACCGCACCTTAGCGCAGTACTTTGGCGGCCAGCCGCAAGGACCGCGCCAAGTGGACGAACTGCCCTGGCAGTGGCAGGAAGCGGCGGAGTGGCAAAGCTTGGCGGAGCTGTTGGCGCATCCGGGTTTCTTCGGGGCGCTGTGGGGCAAGAACCAGTTTGAAATGAAGGCCTACTGGACGCGGATCGAACTGGGATCTCCGCTGCGCATGGAGCAGGTTTACGCCACGGTGATTGAACAGCCGGCCCGCGACCCCGATCACGCGTGGCGAATCGGGATCTTGCTCGACGACACCGGCAAACCCGAAGCCGCGTTCCGCGTGCGTGGAGCCCTTGTGGAGCACTACCGGGAGCAGGGCGATCGTGCAAACCTTTCAGCCGCGCTGAACAACCAGGCGGTGATCCTCAAAGCCCGCGGAGACCCGGACGGCGCCATGGCCCTGCACAAAGAACAAGAGCACATCTGCCGCGAGCTGGGGCGCAAGGATGGGCTGCAAGCCTGCCTCGGCAACCAAGCGGCGATTCTCTGGGCCCGCGGAGACCTGGACGGCGCTATGGCCCTGCGCAAAGAAGAAGAGCGCCTCTGCCGCGAACTCGGCAACAAGGATGGGCTGCAAGTCTGCCTCGGCAACCAAGCGGCGAATCTCTGGACCCGAGGGGATTTGGACGGGGCGATGGCGCTGCTCAAAGAATCGGAGCACATCTGCCGCGAGCTGGGGAACAAGGACGGGCTGCAAGCCTGGCTCGGCAACCAAGCGGCGAATCTCTGGACCCGAGGGGATTTGGACGGGGCGATGGCGCTGCTCAAAGAACAAGAGCGCCTCTGCCGCGAACTCGGCAACAAGGACGGGCTGCAAGGATCGCTAAACAATCAGGGGAAGATCCTCGAGGCCCGAGGAGATTTCGACGGCGCGATGGACCTGTACAAAGAAGCAGAGCGCCTCTGCCGCGAGCTGGGGAACAAGAATGGGCTGCAAAAAACCCTCGGCAACCAGGCAAATATACTCTGCGACCGAGGAGATTTGGACGGGGCGATGGCGCTGCACAAGGAGGAGGAGCGCATCTGCCGCGAGCTGGGGTACAAGGACAGCCTGTCGGACTGCCTCGGCAACCAGGCGGCGATCCTGGCTGAACGAGGAGACTTGAACGGGGCGATGGCGCTGTTCAAGGAGGAGGAGCGCCTCTGCCGCGAGCTGGGGTACAAGGGCGGGCTGTCATACTCGCTGAGCAACCAGGCGGACATCCTCAAAGATCGCGGGGATTTGGACGGCGCTATGGACCTGTACAAAGAAAAAGAGCGCCTCTGCCGCGAACTCGGCAACAAGGCCGGATTGCAAGCGTCGCTGGGCAATCAGGCGTTGATCCTCAAGGCCCGCGGGGACCTGGACGGCGCTATGAACCTGTACAAAGAAGCAGAGCGC
>Ga0371490_1000359_pt1 | contig 33013 bp, 31 predicted proteins | sample MB2SIPfraction_FD_207959 | JGI IMG/M metagenome (GOLD analysis project Ga0371490, IMG submission 207959) | Lab enriched peat soil microbial communities from McLean, Ithaca, NY, United States - MB28FN SIP fraction | ecosystem: Environmental > Terrestrial > Soil > Wetlands > Peat | place: USA... | reverse complement strand
CCGGCTCCTGCAGCCCGATACCGCCAACGGCTACATCCTGGATGGCTTCCCGCGCACCCTCGGCCAGGCCGGATGGCTGGATGGACGGCTGGCCCGGCAGGCCGGCAGCCTGCCCGTCGTTGCTGTCAGCATCCAGGTCAGCTATAATCAATTACTGCGTCGAATTACGGGCCGGAGGAATTGTCCAGCCTGTCAGGCCATCTACAACATCTACATGAATCCCCCAAAAAAGGAGGGATTCTGCGATGTGGAAGGCGCGGCGCTGGCGCAGCGAGCCGATGACACCGAAGAGGTCTTCAAAGAGCGCATGCGCGCCTATGAAGCCTTGACGGCTCCGGTGGTCGAGCACTATCGGACCCAGGGTCGCTTCGCTGAGGTGGATGGAGACCGCGCAATTCAGTCGATTGCGCAGGGAATTGTGGCCGCCGTGGAGAAGTTGCGCGCTTGAGCGCAGCTCTACGGCAGCTTGTGTTGTGAAATAAGGGATCGGGTTTCAGGGATCGGGGATCGGAGCTTCGCCAGACGAAGTTTTCTGCTCCTGATCCCTGATTCCCGGTCCTGAAACCGGGAAAGCTGGTCAAGCGTTGGCAGTCGTTCTGAAGTCGGCAGCAGAGATCGAGAAGATGCGCAAGGCGGGCAAGGTGACCCGCGAGGTGTTGGAGCTGGTTCGGAGCCTGGTGAAGCCGGGCGTGACCACCCTGGACCTGGATAAGGCCGCCGAAGCCAGAACGAAGGAACTGGGAGGCCGGCCGGCCTTCAAGGGGTATCACGGGTATCCGAGCGTGTTGTGCGCGTCGGTCAACTCCGAGGTGGTGCACGGCATCCCTTCGGCTAAGCGGGTCCTCAAGGATGGGGATATCGTTTCGGTCGATTTCGGAGCCTTTATCGACGGTTTCTGCGGCGACTCGGCCATCACCGTGCCGGTGGGGCAGGTGACGGCGGAGACCGCCAAGTTGCTCGAAGTCACCGAGAAGTCGCTCTACGCGGCCATCGATGTGGTCAAGCCGGGCGCCACGCTGGGCGATGTGGGCTGGGCGGTGCAGGAAGTGGTGGAAGCCGCGGGCTTTTCGGTGGTACGGGATTTTGTGGGGCACGGGATCGGGACCGCTATGCACGAGGATCCCCAGGTGCCCAACTTCGGCGATCGCGGCCGGGGCATGAAGCTGAAGGCGGGTATGGTGATCGCCATTGAACCGATGGTCAACGCCGGCAAGCACGATGTGGTGGTGCTCAAGGACGGCTGGACGGCGGTGACCGAGGACGGCAGCATGAGTGCTCACTTTGAGCACACGGTGGCGGTAACCGCCAGCGGCGCGAGAATTCTTACCGAGTAGCAGCTCGGTTGAACCAGCCGGCGGGTGGTAGCAGCCGGCGAAAGCGGGAGACGGATTGTCGAAGGAAGACGCGATTGAGGTCATGGCGGTGGTCATTGAGACCCTGCCGAATGCCATGTTCAAGGTCAAGCTCGAGAATAATCACGAGGTGCTGGCGCACGTCTCGGGCCGCATGCGGAAGAACTTTATCCGCATCCTTCCGGGTGACCGCGTGGCGGTCGAGTTGAGCCCCTACGACCTGAACCGCGGCCGCATCGTTTACCGCTACAAATAGCTTGGCTGCTGGCCTCCAGCTTCCAGCTTTTAGCTCGATCGTCGGAGTAACCGCATCGGTTCCGCAGAACGAGCTAAAAGCTGGCAGCTGGAAGCTGGAAGCTGTTTTTAACAACCCCGCATCTGCTTTTTGAGCTGCGGAGAAGGGCAGTAACACATGAAAGTCCGTGCATCGGTGAAGAAGATTTGCGTCAAGTGCAAGGTCATCAACCGCCGTGGGGTGGTTCGCGTGATCTGCGAGAACGCAAAGCACAAGCAGCGCCAGGGCTGATTTCAGCCCCGGTGAACGAGCGGAGATTCCGGAAAACGAGGCGAGTTAGCTTGATGCAAGGCTTGCGATGAACCTCAGGAAGTTGACCGCATAACCCGTGCGGACCGGCGCTAGGCCGGAGGCACACCAACCGCAGTAACGAAGGATTCCGAATGGCACGTATTGCTGGCGTCGATCTGCCCCGCAACAAGCAGGCTCGGATCGCGCTCACTTACATCTACGGCATCGGTGACCCTCGCGCTCTGTCCATCCTCGAGAAGGCGAAAGTCGATCCTCTCAAGAAGATCCAGGACCTGAGCGAAGAAGAGGTTAACCATATCCGTCAGGTGATCGAAGACGAAGGTGGGGTTGAGGGTGACCTGCGCAAGGACATCCAGATGCACATCAAGCGTCTGATCGACATCCAGAGCTACCGTGGCACCCGCCACCGCCGCTCCCTCCCCGTGCACGGACAGCGCACCCACACCAACGCCCGCACCCGTAAGGGCCCCCGTAAGGGCACGGTGGCAGGCAAGAAGAAAGCGACGGCGAAGACCTAATGGCGAAACAACAGCAGGGCGCCGGAAAGGCCGCCAAGAACAAGAAGTTCAAGAAGCGCGAGCGCAAGAATGTGCCGTACGGTATCTGCCACATTCAGGCCTCGTTCAACAACACCATCGTCACCATCACCGACCAGGTGGGCAACACCCTCAGCTGGAAGAGCTCCGGCTCGCTCGGTTTCCGTGGTTCCCGCAAGGGCACCCCGTTTGCGGCCCAGCAGGCAGCGTCCAACGCCGCCGGCATGGCCCGCGATCACGGTCTGCGTTCGGTCGATGTCCGCGTCGCCGGCCCCGGTTCGGGCCGCGAGTCGGCTATCCGCGCCCTGGCTGCCGCCGGCATCGAAGTGAAGTCCATCCGCGACGTCACTCCGGTTCCACACAACGGCTGCCGTCCGCCCAAGCGCCGGCGTGTGTAAGAAAGCAGCTTCTAGCTTCTAGCCGCCAGCTTTTAGCTCCATCTTGCGGAGGAATCTTCTTCGCCAGTGGGGAGTAAAAAGCTAGCGGCTAGAAGCGGAGAGCTAAAAGCTAATCGGGCCGGGATGAAACGTCCCAGGCAGCATGAATTTCCAGGTTCGGCAGACAGTTCCTTGGCACGAAAAGCTAGGAGCTAGAAGCTAGGAGCTAGAAGCTGCCTTTCGCGTAAACCGGCCGTCATCCGAAGTCAGGAGAAGAAATGGCTCGTTATACGGGAGCAGTCTGCCGCCTTTGCCGGCGTGAAGCTACAAAGCTTTTTTTGAAGGGCACCAAGTGCACCAGCGAGCGTTGCCCGCTGGAGAAGCGCAACTTCCCTCCGGGACAGCACGGTAAGGACCGCAAGGCCAAGATCGTGGGCTACGGTCTGCAGCTGCATGAAAAGCAGAAGGCCAAGCGTATGTACTTCACCCTGGAAGGCCAGTTCCGTGAGTACTACGAGAAGGCCAACCGCGCCCAGGGCGTGACCGGCGAACTGCTCATCCAGCAGCTCGAGCGGCGTCTGGACAACGTTGCCTTCCGCCTGGGCTTTGCCATCAGCCGCCGTCAGGCGCGCCAGGTGGTCCGCCACGGCCACGTGCAGGTCAACGGCAAGAAGGTGAACATCCCCTCGTTCCAGGTGAATGTGGGCGACGAAATCGCCATCCGCGAGGGCGCCAAGAAGCTCGTCATCATCGAGCAGGGCACCCAGTACGCTGCGCAGAACCCGGTTCCGGCGTGGCTCGAGGCCAACTTTGAAAACATGTCGGGTCGCGTGCTGCACCTGCCCAAGCGTACCGATGTGGATCTGCCCATCAACGAACAGCTGATCGTCGAACTGTACAGCAAATAACAGCTACTAGCTTCTAACCGCTAGCTACTAGCTTCATCCGGCCGGCGCGAGCTTCAATGCTTGCATACGGCAGGACAAGCTAGGAGCTAAAGGCTAGAAGCTGCAAGCTGCACTTCAATCGAAGGAGAACTTGTCCGGCCGCCGCAAAATGCTTCGCGACGTACCTGCCGGGCGGGAAACGAGAGACGGATATGCTTTGGAGAGGATTTCAGAAACCCAAGCGTCTGGCGGTTGATACCGAGACGCTGACCGATACCTACGGCAAGTTCAGCGCTCAGCCGTTCGAGCGCGGATTTGGCACCACCATCGGCAACGCCCTGCGGCGTACGCTGCTCAGCTCCATTGAGGGCGCGGCCGTCACGGCCATCCGCATCGAAGGCGTGCTGCACGAGTTCCAGTCGATCACCGGCGTGGTGGAAGACGCGACCGACATCATTCTCAACCTGAAGCAGGTGCCGTTCAAGCTCCAGGGCGAGGGTCCGAAGGCGCTCTACCTCCGTGCCGACCAGCCCGGCGTGGTCACCTCCGGCATGATCGAAGCCGATGGGGATGTGGAGATCCTCGACAAGAACATCTACATTGCAACCGTCTCCGAGGGTGGCAAGCTGGACATGGAAATGCGCTTGAAGCGGGGGCGCGGCTATGTCTCGGCCGACAAGAACTTCGATGCCGACCTGGGTCTGGGCTTCATTCCCGTGGACTCCACCCACTCGCCCGTGCGGCGCGTGAACTACGTGGTGGACGCGGCCCGTCTGGGCCAGATCACCGACTACGATAAGCTGACGCTCGAAGTGTGGACCAACGGTGCAGTGCTGCCGGCTGACGCCGTCGGCCTGGCCGCCAAGCTGCTCAAGGACCACATGAACATCTTCATCAACTTCGAAGAGGAAATCGAAACCGAGTCGCGGACCGAAGAAGGCCGGCCCCTGCTTCGCAACGATAACCTCAACCGCTCGGTCGAAGAACTGGAATTGAGCGTGCGCAGCTACAACTGCCTGAAGAACGCCAACATCCAGTCCATCGGCGAGCTGGTCCAGAAGACCGAAGCCGAGATGCTGAAGACCAAGAACTTCGGCCGCAAGAGCCTGAACGAGATCAAGGAAATCCTGGCGCAGATGGGTCTGTCGCTGGGCATGAAGATCGACGAGCATGGCAACGCGGTTCCTGGCCCCACCAGCATCCCCCCGGCAACGGCCCTGGCCGCCAGCTACAACCACTTCGAAGACGAAGACGAGCCGCTGGATTCGGTGGACCTGCAACTGCCCACCGATTCGGAGAATTTTTAAGAAAACAGCTTTCAGCTTCTAGCTGCTAGCTTCTAGCTCATTCTGCGGGAGCCCGAGCTCCGACTTTGAGCCTGCAAGAGCTAGTAGCTGGAAGCTACAAGCTAGAAGCTGCTTTTGGAGATTTCGATCATGCGCCATCGCAATGGAGGATTCAAACTCGGACGTAACACCAGCCACCGCCGCGCTCTGCTGCGGAACCTGACCACGTCCGTGATCCTGGAGGATCGTGTGGAAACGACCGTGGCCAAGGCCAAGGCGGTGCGTCCCCACGTGGAAAAGATGATCACCCTGGGTAAGAAGGGCGATCTGCACTCGCGCCGTCAGGCGCTCAGCTTCCTGCAGACCGACAAGGCTGTGGAACGCCTCTTTGAGACCGTTTCGCCGCGCTACGGCGATCGCCAGGGCGGCTACCTGCGCATCGTTCGCACCGGCTTCCAGAAGGGCGACGGCGCGGAGAAGGCCTTCATCGAACTGCTCGGCGCGGAGAAGGAACTGGCTGTCAAGCAGCAGAAGTCCGCTGACCTGAAGGCCAAGAAGCGCAAGGAACTGGAAGAGGCCATGGAAGCGGCCAAGAAGGACGAAGAAAAGGGCGGCGAAGAAGCCGCCTAGGACTGGCCGTCCAGGCAATCCTTCCTCGCCCTTTTGCACCATCAGCAGGCGCATCCCCCCGTGGGATGCGCCTGTTTGCTGTTGATCGCCGATTGTCTTGCGGGTGCCCCGGGTCCCTCGCAGTTGAGGACCCGGGATCGAGAGCTAGCAGCGCGTCTGCTGCATGCAATGCTGGTGAGCGAAGGATCTGCGGTTGCTCTTCAATCCGCGCCTGGCTTATCGCAACCTTGCGCCGAAGGCGCGTCTGCCGCACGCAGTGCCTGCATTCAATGCCGGCGCAGAAAACTGGCCGGAAACAGTTGGCTGGCCGCGCCGTCCGCAAAGGCGATCTGCGTAGCCATCAGCTCATCCAGATGCGCGCGGGTGCGCGCCTGCAGTACAAACTCCACAATCCCCTGCGGCACCGGCAGCAGCAGAACCGCCAGAAAGCGCATCGGGTTGTCGGGATCATTGGGCGCAATCGCGGCGCGCATGGCCCACACCGGATGCTCGCCCAGGTTCGTCACCTCGGTCTCCACGCCGGTCAGCGCGTAGCGCCTGGAGATTTCGCTCAACCGTGCGTAGCCAATGCGGGGCAGATTCCCCGGGTCCAGGGCCATCCCCATGCACGCCGACGCGTGTGCCATCAGCACCACCGTCTCCGGCTCGTCGTCGCGTTCGGCGGCCAGCAATCCTTCCGAGCAGGCCGCCGAGCGCGCCTCTTCCGGCGTCAACGGCTTCTGGCTGTTCACAAACTGCAATACCGCATTGAAGTTTTTCGCGTCCAGGATCGCCAGCTGCGGCGGCACATCGTAGCTGAAGCCCAGTCCGCTTTCAAAGTGGTGCGGAGCATGCAGATCCGGCCGGAGCGCGTCGTGGACGTTGGCCGCAACTGGCGGAAGCGCTGCCGGAGCCGGCCCCGCTTGCCCCACCGCGGCCATCGCAATTGGCTCCGGAACCAGCCGGTTCGTCGCGCCGCTCGTCAGCCGCAGCGCCAGGTGCTCAAAGTCGGCAATCGCCGCTTCGCTGTAGGCTTCCAGCCGCCAGTACACCAACCCACGCGGAAATACGGTTGCAACATACTCCAACGTGGCCGGCGTCGCGTCGCGCGGGCTGGTCCCTTTGGCGCGCAGCACCCAGAAGTTCTGCGCGCCCATCTGGAACGCGCCCTCTTCCATCGCGGTGGCCCGGTAGTCCGTGGCCACCACCGCTTTGGTGCGCCCCTTGAAGGCGTCAAAGCTTGGCATCTGCTCCATGCAATCGGTGGGAATCACGCCCACCACCAGGCTGGAAGCGGGCTGTCCAGACGCGGGCTGGCCCAACTTGGCGAAGAAGATCTTCTGATTGCACGCCGAAGCGCGAAACTCCGGATTCTGCCTCACCTGCGGCTCCAGATCCTGGGCCGTCAACAGCGGGAAATCGCCGGCCAGGTTGGCGCTCCATTTGCTGGAGGTGTCGAACTCGAAACCCAGCGTGCTGGCAAAGTGATGATCCCTGATTTGCGCTCTCCCGGCGCATGCCGCAGCCAGCATCGAACCCAGTGCCACCGCGCCGCAAACTAATCGAACCGTTCTCATCGCCCACAGCATAGCAGGTCGGCGAACCGTATGAGTGACTTCCGGCAGCCAGCGCGAGGCAAACGCATAAAAGTCAGATCGCGCGAAGAACGCGCGTCAGGGCACGACTTTAGTCGTGCCGCAGGCTGCCTTGCTTTGATTTTGGGCCTTCGGTCCGGGTTTTCGCTAAGCTGTGCCCCATCCCTTACGCAGGCTTCATCGCGCAATGGGTGGGATGCCTGAATAGCGTTGCAGTGCCGGATCAATAACCAGGATCGGCCGCGCCCTCTCTGAACCCGCCAGTCCTCGCGCCCTGTAAGGGCGCGCTGCAAATAGCCCAGGGCAAGCGCAGCGCAGCCCTGGGAAAGCCGCCGGGCATTGATGCGCACCTTGTAAGGGGGCGGTGCAAACACCAGCAAGCGCCTGAACCACTCCGCAAAACCGGCCCAAATACCGGCGCTACAATCGATGCAGGAACAGGGGTGTTCCGCGCCAGCCGCGGAGCTGAGATGAGACCCTACAGCGGTTCTCCAATTGCTCTACCCCGAAATCGCAATCGCTGCGTGGCTTTTTCCTCAAGAAAAAGCCACATCGCACAATCTTGGCAAGGGCTGCATCTATTGGAGAACCGCTCTAACCACCCGATCCGGATCATGCCGGCGTGGGGAGTTCTTCTCTTCCCGAGGTGCAAGCCCCACCTCTCTGTTCCAACTTCACCAACCCGCTCGGGGCGGGCGTCTGTGCCAAGGAGAGTTCGTATGGTTGCAAGCTTCACTGTTGTGCCCATGGGCGTAGGCGAGTCGGTCAGTCATCTGGTGGCCGAGTCGCTGAAGATCGTCGATGCTTCGGGGCTGGATTACCAGCTGGGCCCCATGCAAACCGTAGTCGAAGGCGACGAAGCGCAGGTGATGGCCACCATCATGGCCTGCCACGCCCGCATGAAGGAGCTGGCTCCGCGCGTGCTGACTACCATCGCCATCGACGACCGCCAGGGCGCAACCCATCGTCTGCGCGGCAAAGTTGCCGACGTCGAGCAGCAGCTCGGCAAAACCCTCCGCCGCGTTACCGGCGAAGCATAGCAACTGGCCGGCAGATGAATCTGCGCATCGGCATGGCTCCAACGGTCGCTGCCAAGGCGCAGATCCTAGTCCCTGACCCCTGATCCCTGACCCCTGCCCTCCGTTACAATCAAAGAGATATGATCCGTTTCTCCACTGCAGGCGAATCCCACGGCGAAGCCCTCACCGCGCTGCTCTCCGGCCTTCCCTCCGGGGTCCCCATTGACCTGGAGTTCGTCAACCGCGAGCTCTGGCGCCGCCAGCAGGGCTACGGCCGCGGCGGCCGTATGAAGATCGAGACCGACAAGGCCCACGTCCTCTCCGGCGTGCGCCATGGCAAGACCATCGGCTCGCCCATCGCCATTGAGATCCTGAACCGCGACTGGAAGAACTGGGAGGAAAAGCTCCCGGTTGAGGCCGGCGACCCGGCCAAGCACCAGGCCGTTGCCTCGCCCCGTCCCGGCCACGCCGACCTGGCCGGCGCGCTCAAATACAACTTCCCCGACGCCCGCTACATTCTGGAGCGCTCCAGCGCCCGCGAAACCACCAGCCGCGTGGCAGCCGGCGCCTTCGCCAAGCTTTACTTGCGCACCCTCGGCATCGAGGTGCTCAGCCACGTCATCCGCGTGGGCCGCGCCGAGCTTAGCCGGCCGGCCAGTTGGGAGGAGCTCGTGGCTCTCGCCGCCCGCAACGAAGTGGTACTGGGCTGCGTCGACCCCGAGTCCGAAGCCCGCATGAAGGAAGAAGTGGAAGAGGCCTCCCGCACCGGCGACACCGTCAACGGCGTCTTCGAGGTGGTTGCCCACGGCGTGCCTGCCGGCCTTGGAACCCATGTGAACTGGGACGAGAAGCTCGACGGCCTGCTGGCCCAGTCGATGATGAGCATTCAGGCCGTCAAGGCTGTGGAGATCGGCCGCGGCGTGGTGGCCGCGGCCAGCTTCGGCTCCCAGGTCCACGATCCCATTCAATGGGCAACCGATCCGGGCCACACCCCCACCCGTTTCCTGCGCCCCACCAACAACGCGGGCGGTATCGAGGGCGGCCTCAGCAACGGCGAAGACATCGTGGTCCGGGGCTATCTCAAGCCCATCTCCACACTGCGTAAACCCTTGGCTTCAGTGAACTTTGCCGATCGCCAGCCCACCGCCGCCAGCTACGAGCGCTCCGACGTGAGCGTGGTTCCTGCCGCCGGCGTGGTCGGCGAAGCCATGGTCGCGCTCACCCTCGCTCAGGCCGTACAAACCAAATTTGGCGGCGATTCGGTGTTGGAATTGCAACGAAATTTCCGCGGCTACATCGAACAGATACGGAGCTTTTAGCACTGCCGATGATTCTGAAAATCGTCAAATACCCCGACCCCGTCCTCTCCAAGCCCGGCGAGCCCATCACCGAGTTCAACAGCGACTTCCGCAAGCTGGTCGACGATATGTTTGAGACCATGTATGCCGGTCAGGGCATTGGCCTTGCCGCGCCCCAGGTGGCCGTCTCCAAACGCCTGCTCGTCATCGACCTCAGCATGGGCAAGGACCCCGCGCAGAAGCTGGTTCTCGCCAACCCGGAGATCATCAGCCACGAAGGCAGGAACTACGAAGAGGAAGGCTGCCTGAGCTTCCCCGAGATCCGCGAAAAGGTGGTTCGCCACGCCCAGGTCCGCGTCCGCGCCCAGAACGCCAAGGGCGAATGGTTTGAGATGGATGGCGAGGAGCTGCTCGCACGCTGCTTCCAGCATGAGATCGACCACGTGGATGGTGTGTTGTTCACCGAGCGCATGTCGCCCCTGAAGCGCAGCATGTGCCTGCGCCGCATCCGCAAAATGCAGAAGGAAGGCACCTGGTAAGCACTGCGCGGAGCGCGGATGCTGCATGCAATGCCTGCCCTCCTTGTATGTGTGCGAAGCGCGGCTGCCGCACCGCAGGTGCCTGCTCCATGCAACGCCTGTCATCCTGAGCGAACGGGGCCCCAGGCGCACTCTTCAGCCTGGGGGTGGTGAGTCGAAGGATCTGCGGTTGTTCTTTTGGCCGGGTGCCCCCGGTCTCGATTCTGAGACCGGGGATGAAAGATGCATGCGGAGAATCTCACCATGAAGATCGTCTTCTGCGGTACGCCTCAATTCGCGGTCCCCACATTGGAAGCCCTGCTGGCCGCCGGCCACACGGTGCCGCTGGTGGTCTCGCAGCCGGACCGTCCCGTAGGCCGCGACCGCGTGCTGACCGCGCCGCCCGTCAAGCAGTGCGCCCTTGCGCACGCCATCGCGGTAACGCAGCCGGAGAAGATCAGGAACAACGAGGAATTTCGCGCCCAGCTTGAAGCCATCGCCCCCGACGCCATCGTCGTGGTCGCCTACGGTCGCATCCTTCCGCCTTGGATGCTGACTCTGCCGCGTCTCGGCTGCATCAATCTGCACGCCTCGCTGTTGCCCCGGTATCGCGGTGCCGCGCCCATTCAGTGGGCGGTAGCCATGGGCGATGCGGTCACCGGCAACACCACGATGCTGCTCGAAGAAGGCCTCGACACCGGCCCCATTCTGCTGCAGCAGATCGTGCCCATTCCGCCCACCGCCACCGCGGCCGACATGTTCCTCACCCTGGCCCGGCAGGGTGCGCCGCTGGTCGTCGAAACCCTCGCCGGCCTCGCTGCGGGCACCATCCAGCCGCAGCCCCAGGACCACGCCCAAGCCACGCTCGCGCCCATCCTCACCCGCGACGACGCGCAGATGGGCCTTGCCGCGCACACCGCTCCGCAACTCTACGACCGCTGGCGCGGCTTCCAGCCCTGGCCCGGTGCGTGGACCATGCTGCACGGCAAAAAGCTCATCGTGCACAGTATGGCCGTGGCTGCCGCGGCGCAGATTGCCGCGCCCACCAGTGCCGTGCCCAGCGCGCTCCACGTTCATCAGGGCCGACTCTACGCCTGCTGCGCCGGGAACACCTGGCTGGAGCTCATTGAGATCCAACACGAAGGCAAAAAACGCCTGCCCGCCGCCGACTTCCTGCGCGGCGCTCAGCTGCCCTCCGGCGCGCATCTTGGCTAGCCGATGAGCAACCTCTCTCCAGCACGCCAGGCCGCCTTCCGCATTCTGCTGGAAGTCGAGCGCGGCCAGGCCCACTCCGACGACCTGCTCCGCGCCCGCTTCGTCAACCGCCTCGCTCCGGTAGATCGCAACCTGGCCACCGCCCTGGTGCTTGGCACTCTCCGCTGGCAGGTCCGCCTGGACCACGAGATCAAACAACACCTCGCCAAGCCGAACGCCAAGCTCGACGCCGAGGTGCGCCTGGCCCTCCGTCTCGGAGCCCTGCAGTTGCTGCACATGGAGCGCATCCCCGCCCACGCCGCCATTGCCGAGAGCGTGGAGTTGGCCAAGCTTGCCGGCCACAGCTTTGCCGCGCGCATGGTCAACGCTGTGCTGCGCAAGCTGGCGCCGGCCGCGGCCCCTTCCAACAAAGACACAGCTCTCTCGGGAATCTCTCAGCGTGCGGAAAATCCCGCGTCAGGGCACGACTTCAGTCGCTCCGAACAGAGGCGAACCTTACCGATGAAGGGTACGGGCTTCAGCCCCTACATCCAAGACCCTCAACATGCGAGCGGGGCTTCAGCCCCTGCGGGCGCCGCCGAACTCGCACTCACCTTCGCGCATCCGGCGTGGCTGGTAGAGCGCTGGATCGCGCAATACGGCGTGGAGCAAACCCAACACCTCTGCATTCACGGCCAGCAGCAGCCCGCGCTGCATCTGCGCCTTGCCGACGCTGCCACGGAAGACGAACTGCGCACGGAAGGCATCCAGCTTGCACCCGCCACATTGCTGATGTCCGCGCGCACCCTGGTTGGCGGCGATCTCGCGCGCACAGCCGCCTTCCGCGCAGGCCGCGTGCGCATTCAGGATGAAGGCTCGCAGCTGGTCGCCGAACTCGCCGCTGCCTGTGCCCCCCAAAAAATAAAAAAAATCTGCGACGCCTGCGCCGCGCCCGGCGGCAAAACCCTGATCCTGGCCGAGTGTCACAGCGCTGCGCAGATTGTTGCTTGCGAGCTGAGCGCTCCGCGCGCGGAAGAACTCACCAAGCGCCTCGCCTCACTGAGCCCGCGCGTGACCGTCCGATCCATCGATGCGGCCGCACTCCCAGCAGAAAATTTCGATCTGATCCTGGTCGATGCGCCCTGCAGCGGCACCGGCACCCTGGGCCGCAATCCGGAGATCCGCCATCGCCTGCAGCCCGAGGAGTTCGCCCGTCAGGCCGCGCGCCAACTGGCCATTCTCTCTGCTGCTCTCGGCGCGGTCCGCCCCGGTGGCCGCGTCCTATACTCCACCTGCTCGCTGGAGCGCGAAGAGAACGACGAGGTCGTGGCTGCTGCGCTCGCCGCCAACTCTTCCGTGCACCAACTCTCGCTCGCGCCCGTCCTCGACGCGCTCAATGCCCAGGGCGTGCTGGCCAACGGTGCAGCGGAGCAACTGCAACCCGCGCTCACGCCGCAAGGCGCGTTGCGTCTGCTCCCAGGCGCCTTGCCTACCGATGGTTTTTTTGTGGCGCTTTTTGAACGGGCGAATTGAGACGGAAGGAAGGGTACGGGCTTCACTGGTTGCGGAAAACTTTCGCGAGGCGGGGTCTTGTAACAGGGCATGACTTCAGTCGTGCCGCAAATGCCGCAGAATTGAGAGCAGGGCTTTAGCCCCTGCTGAACATTCCTCTCGAAACAACTTTGCTCTGTTTTTTCGCAGCCTGCCTAGAGCTCGCTCCTGCCCGCGGCAATCCGCACAATCGCTATCTTGCCGCCATTCGCGAGCGTGAAAAACACATCGAGCTTCGCTCCCTGCGTCAGCCCCGCAGCCGCAGAGTTGTGCGTGGTCACGCAGCGCGGTCCGTGCCCGGCGGCGCGCGCCTCTTCGGTGGTCTGGTAAAAGCTGCGGTCGGCCGCGGGCAGCTCATCGAAGGAGCGGATGCTGAAGCACACCCTGGTCCCATCTGCGCTCTGCTCCACGCGTTCCACGGTGGCCGCCGCATGCTGCACGGCCTTGGGTTGCGCCGCGCCTTGGCCGGGAAAGACGCGCGGCTTGAGCCAGTGGTTGGCCAGCATGCACAGAACCACCGCAACCGCCAGCGCGCCCACGGCTATCGACACCCGTTGGAAGGTGGTCATCGGCTAGCTCTCCGCGCCCAGCTTCAGCGCCGCGTAATCCTTGTCGAGCATCCCGCAGAGCGTTTCCACCACCAGCTCGTGATCCTGGCGCTGCGGCAGTCCCGATACCGTTACCGAGCCCACAATCCCCGCGCCTTCCACTACAATCGGAAACGCGCCGCCATGCGCGGCAAAGTCGGCAATCGAGTGCCCGCGCTGCTCCAGCGTCTCACCCTTCAACTTCATCTCCAGTCCCATCCGGTAGGAGCTGCGATGGTAGCGTGCCAGAATATTGTTCTTGCGCCGCACCCACTCCACGTTGTCCGGCGTGGTGCCTTCCAGAGCCGCATAAAACAAGGGCTGCCCAAAGCGGCGCACATCGATCACCACTGCCACTTCGCGCTTGGCAGCCGCAGCGCGCAGCCGTGTGCCCAGCTCCCAGGCCACCTGCGCATCGAAGTGCTTGAAGCGCAGTTCCCGCTCCTGCAGATTCACTTGTTCCAGATCTTCTTTCACGCCCATCTTCGTCCCCTTTCCATCAACGCCGCGCACCGGATTGCCTGCGCCTGCCGCTGAAGCCGCAGAGGGTTCTTTCCGCGTTGCGGCCCGGACTCAACTGTGTCCCATCCACAGCATACGCAAACCGGGCGGGTAAGAATCGCACCGGAAATGAAAAGATGCCAACTCCGCCACTCCACACGCAGGCCAGAATCGTCTATCCTCAGCGCTAGTCCCTAGTCCCTAGTCCCTAGTCCCCAGCACCTAGCACCTAGCCTCTAGTCCCGAATCCACTTGTTCCCTTGTTCTCTCGGTCCCTCGTTCCCTTCGCCCTTTCCCCACCACGTCATCCCGTCCGGCTCACGTCCGGCGTCGATGGTGGCCACCCGCTCCAGCTTCTCCATATCCACCACGGCCACAAAATGGTCGCGCGGGCAGGCGATGAAGGTCCGCTTGCCGTCCGGCGCCAGCTGGATGCCGGAAGCGCCATGCTCCTCGATCGGCACCCGCTTCACCACTTGGTGCGTCGTGGCGTCGATCACCACCAGATCCTTGCCTGCGTGGGTGGTCACAATCACCCACTTGCCGTCCAGCGTGAACTTCATGCGGTTGGCGCCCACCACCCCGGCGTCAAAGGTTTCCGTAGCCTTGCCCGCGGCCAGGTCGATGACGGTGATCGTGCCATCCTGATTGCCGGCCCACAGCGTCTGTTCGTCGGCGCTTACCGCAAAGCCCTCCGCACCCGTGCGCACCGGCACCAGCGTATGGCGCCAGCCGGAGGTCGAGCCGTGCTGGGCTGCGGGAACCGGGTCGCGCTGCCACAGGCTCATCGTGCCCGAGCCCGCGTTCGATGCGGCCATGCGCTGTCCATCGCGGCTTACCCACAGCATGTGGGTATTGTCCTGCCCGGTGCCGAGCACGGTGGTCACGCGTCCAGTCGTCGTGTCCAGCGCGGCAATCGCGTCGGAGCCGCCGGCCGTGAACCACAATGTTGTCCCGTGCATCCACAGTCCATGCGCGCCTCGCAGCGGGGCAATATTGATCGGTTCCAACTGCTGATGCGTCACCAGGTCAACATGCTGGATGGTCGTCAGGCTCGCGTCCTGGTAGTTGGTCACGTACGCAGTGCGCCCATCCGGCGCTACCACCACTTCATGCGGGTCGTCGCCAATAGGGATGGTGGCAACCTTCTCCAGCGTGTGCCCATCCACAATAGCCAGTGCATGGGATTGCTTGGTGACCACCAGCAGCGCGCCGCCATCCGGCGCTTGCGCCAGAGCAACGGACGAAGCAATTGCGGCAGCAAGAAGCAAAGAAAAAATGCGCATGGGAAAACTCCGGAAGACAGGGAATCGGGAGCAGGGAAGAGGCAACAGTTCACCCTCCCACGGCGCGCACCATCCTCGCGCCCGTGCCTACAGTCTATCGAGCAAACTACGGGTGAACTTTGAGTGGCTGCATCCCTGAATCTATGGATGCGTGGAGCCGTTCGCAGAACGAGCCGGCGTTGCCGTATGCGATCCGGCCGAGTGTCCCTGCTCCGCGGCCCGCTCGGCCAGTTCCTCCTGCTTTGCTTCCAGCGCCGCTTCCTTGGCTGCAGCGGCTTCGGCCTCGGCCTGGGCTTCGCGCTCGGCTTCAATAGCCGCAATCCGCTGCTGCAGTTGCGCGATGGCTTCCTTGTCGTGAGCCACAACCTGGCTGGCGGCGCTGTTGCCGTCGAGCTTCGCCATCCGCTGCTGGTGGGCCTGGATCAGCACCTGCAGCTTCTCCGGCTGGTTCCAGTAAAGCCTTTCGATCTCCGCCTCGCGCTTCACCGAGTCGCCCAGTTGCACGGCCAATGCCTCGCGGCCCCGCTCCATCGCGTCTGGCTCAGCCCACGGCGTGTGGCTTTCGGCGTACCAGACGCTCCACGCCAGCGTGGTGGCGCCGGCCGCGGCGGCCAGGCAGAGAAACAACGTGAGAACCACAAGCTTCAGTTTCATAGCGGAACATGTCCAGTCTACAGCGTTTTCCGACAGGGCTCTCTACTGCTCGCCGACGCCCCGCGATTGCCGGGCCAAACCCTCTCTCCACGCACGAGCCGAAGGCGTCTGCCGCACCGCAGTGCCTATTCAATCGGAACATCGATCTTGTCGTCGGGCAGCGGATTGCGCAGATCGCCATCGCCGTAATCCCGCGCCTCGGCCAGCGGATGCAGCTTGAACAGCACCAGCAGATTCCGCTCCGGATCGTCGTAAGCCGGGAAGCTGGCCACCTGCTCCAGCGAGAAGTGCAGATGCAGATCCTCCAGCGTTCCCGGGTCCAGATCGTTCCAGGACGCGTACCAGCCGGGCTGGGCCTTCAGGGTCTTCACCGGCAGGTCCGCGGTGCCAAAGTCGTCGCACAAACCGGGCAAATGCGTAGTCAGGAAGATCTCGTCCGCACTGATCGAGAGCAGCAGCCGGTTGCCGTTGGGGTGCGCGTCAATGTAGTTCGTCAGCCCCTGGGCGGCATTCACAAAGCTGTACTGCGGATGCAGAGCCGCGCGCACAATCCACACGCCGCCGTTTACCGCCAGCAAGGCTACCAGCGCCACAATGGCTGCGCCCAGCCGCTTGCGCCGCGGGCCTCCCACGCCGTAGCAATCGTGCAGCAGGGCCGCTGCGCCCTGCGCCACAATCAGAAAGCTGAACAGCGCCACCACCGCAAAGTAGCGCGGCTGGGGATGGTTCTGGTAGGCCATGAAGCCGATGTAGCCGGAAGCGGCCAGCACCGAAGCGCCAAAGACCGGGTCGCTCAACAATCCCCAGCCCCATTCGCGCTTGCGGGCCAGCACCGCGCCCACTCCGATTGCAATGGCCAGCGGAAAGAGCACATGGCCAATCCACAGCCCGCCGTGCACGCTCCACTGCAGGCTCACCAGCGGCCAGTAGAACTCGTGCGGCTTGGGATATTTGTTGATGAAAAACAGATAGTGGTAGTCGGGCATCAGCCCGGCATGGGCGGTCAGCGCCAGCCAGCCGCCGTAGATGGCTGCTGCCGTGGCCAGCAGCGCGGTTGCCGCGCGCAGCATCCTCCGGCGGTCGCTCCACAGATCCACCATCAGCGCCCACAGCAGCGCCGGCAGCAGAAACACGGCGGTGGTCTTGGTCAGCATCATCAGGGCAAAGACCACGCCCACGCCCGCCGCGCGCAGAAGGGGATACCGGCCCTCTTTCAACCGCACGGCCAGATTCAGAGCCAGCAGCAGCAGGGTGCTGAGCGGCTGCTCCAGAATCGCCAGGCGGCTGAAGCAGTAGTAAAACGGGCTGGTGGCCAGCAGCGTCACCGCCAGCAGCGCCGCCCAGCAGGGAACCCGGCGGCGCAGCAGCAGATAGCTCAGCCCCAGATTGGCAAAGAAGAAGGCCACCGCCAGCCCCCGCGCTGCCTCCAGCGAGACGCCGGTCACGCTGAAGACCATCCACTCCAGTGTGGGCAGTACCGGTAGCGCCACCGCGGTGTTCAGGTCGCCGGGCACAAACCAGTGGCCCAGCAGGTGAGCGCGGATGGCCGCGGCCCCGTACCAACCCTCGTCGGTGTACTTGGCCCAGTCGGAAAACCAGGGAGAATGATTGGGAAAATCTGCCTGCAGATGCACGGCGTGCAACAGGGCAAAGCCGGCAATCGCAGCCAGCCACAGTCGGAACAGCCAGCGAACTCGTCTCTCAGTCAAGATAAGCAATTCCACGCCCCAAAATCTCCGGATTCCGGCGCAGGTCGCACGAAATCTGCCAGCAAAGTGCCGGGTCTTTCTACGCTGCCGAGCGCTGCGGCGGGGGGGGACTCTTCGAGTATACTCTGCGCCCACTTTGGTTCTGCCACCGGAAACAGGCCGCTCCGGATCGAAGACCGACTCCCGTAGGGGGTTGCTCGAAGCAGCCGCCGAGGGCCGATACAGGCCACCAATCGTATCACATAGTGGAATTGTTCGGTCGGACTTGCCCGTGAATTCGAGACCTTTGAGCCCCCTCAGAGGCGCTGCGGAAGCACTTCAGTGGTATCTATTTTGCACCAAAAACAGTGCATTTTCCCCTTCGAACACCGTAAAATCTGCTTCAAACCTCTGATTAAAGATTACTAACGGAATCCTTCCCCTGCTCCCAGCGCGACACGATTGGCCGAGTGCAGGGCAGCCTGTCCGGCCAATTGTCCCACCCTGCACATTGTGTTCTGTTCCTGTTCATGTTTTTTCGCAGGTGGCCGATGAATCCTGTGTGGGCCCTTGGGCTTTTAATTGGGCCACGGAGGCTAGGCACGTTGAGACCCCTGCAGAGCGCCGTATCATACCAAATCCAGCCTCCCGTCTCCGGGTTGACGCTTGTTGAGAGCGAGTCGTTGGCTGCAACTCAAGTTGTCGGCATCAGCGCATCGTGGCGTAAATTGCTGATGCAAGCCGAGATGGTAGCTCCGTACCTTCAGGTTGCGGCCATAGAAGGGGAGCACGGATCCGGTAAAAATACCCTTGCGCGTTACATCCTTAAGCGCTCTCCGATCGCCGAGGGCGGATTCCAGCGCCGCGATGCCCGCGAATGGCTGGCCACCGACGCAGACCCTGCCACCATGGCGGGCTTTGTCTACCTGGACCGAGTCGACCTGCTTGCACCTCCGGGGCAAGGTCTGCTGCTGAGTGTGCTGAAAGCCTTGCAGGATCGTCCACCGGGTCGGGCTGTCGTCGTCGCGTCCTCGCAAACCTCGTTGCGCCAGCTTGCCAGCCAGGGTCTCTTGTTGCCCGATCTGGCCTTCCGGCTCACCGCCATTCGCTTTGCCGTTCCGCCTCTGCGTCAGCGTCGCGAAGATATTGCGCCGCTCGCTCAGTCGCTGCTGGACCGGCTCTGCCAGCGCTATCAGCAACGGCCCGTGGTGCTGGGTCCGGGAGCTCTGGCGCGTCTGCTGCAACATGGCTGGCCCGGCAACGTCCGCGAACTGGCCAGTGTGCTCGAAGCAGCGCTGCTGGAGGCCTCCAACGGCATCATTCAGGCTGTTGACCTCAACCTGCCTTCCGAGCCTGCGGTTCAGGTGGAAGCACCGCAGGCGGTGGCGCCCGGAAATCTCTCTCTCGATGCGGTAATCCGCCATCATGTGCAGTATGTTCTGGATCTGAACCGCGGCAACAAGCTGCGCGCTGCCCGCCAGTTGCAGATCAGCCGTTCCACGCTGTATCGCATTCTTGGCAACGAGAGTTTCCTCTAAACCTCAACCATCCGTTTGTTCACTTCACCAGGGGCCCATGCCGAACGGCTAGGGCCCCGTTTTCTTGGTCGGAACAGTCGTTGCTTGCAGGCTTTGGCCGCGCTACCATTGCTCTGACAGCTGTCTGGAGCATTTCCGGAATACATGTAGACTTTTGGATGGCGTTGAGAGGGGTCTTTTTCTTGAGGGAAAAGACCCTTGGCATCCTACCCGCGGTTTACAGATCTTCCCGAAATGCTCTATCGACCGCGCGTCTCCCGCCAGGCACACGAATGGGGGACGGGGAATCGACAACCATGCACAGAATTGTTCGCTTTCTCCCCATCCTTTACCTCAGTGTTGCGGCCGCGCTGGTGGCTGCCCAGAGCTCGAACGACGGCCTGGTCTTGCAGCCGCACACCCACACCACGCCCAAACCGCATTCCCCAGCCTCCAAGGAGACGGCCAGGATTCTGGTGGTCTGCGATCTGGCCTGCAGCTGGACGCTGGATGGCGACGCGGAGGCTGCCATCGATGCCGGCGGTTCGGCCAAAGCCAACGTGGTGCCCGGCGATCACTTGATTGTGGCCACCGCCGGCGAGGACCGCGTGGAGAAGACGGTCACCCTCGACGACGGACGCCAGACGCTGGTGCGCATCGAGCTCAAGCCCATTCGCGCTGCCCGGCTCAACGCCAGCCAGCAGGTGCAGCAGCAGGCGCAGCAACAGCAGCAGCTTCAGCAACAGCAACTGGAAGATGCGGCCCGGTTGCGCGATCTGCGCGCCCATGCCAAGGCCAGCTACGACCAGGCCGTAACCCTGCGCGAACAGCAGCGCTACAGCGAAGCCAGGCCGCTGCTGGAGCAGGCCTGCGCGGGCGACAATACCGATGCCTGCAACGATCTGGGCTGGCTCTACGACAACGGCTACGGCGTAACTCAGAACTACTCCCAGGCCTACAAGTACTACAAGATGGCCTGCGATGCCGATAACCAGCTGGGCTGCGCCAACCTGGGCTGGCTCTACCATGAAGGCCACGGCGTGCCCCAGGACTACTCCCGCGCGCTGCCCTTGTTCCAGCATGCCTGCGATGCCAACAAGCTGGATGCCTGCAACAATCTGGGTCTGCTCTACGAATACGGCCAGGGCGTGGCTCAGGACTACGGCCGCGCCGCCACCCTCTATCAGAAGGCCTGCGATGGCAACGTCATCTGGGGCTGCAACAACATCGGCTGGTTCTACGACAAGGGTTACGGCGTGGTGCAGAACTACCAGACCGCCCGCACCTACTACGAGCGTGCCTGTACGGCCGGCAACTCCACCTCCTGCAACAACCTGGGCCTCTTCTACGACAACGCCAGCGGGGTAGCGCAGGACTATAACCGCGCCGTCGAGCTCTATCTGAAGTCCTGCAATGCGGGCAACAAGTGGGGCTGCAACAATCTGGGAACCATGTACCAGATGGGCCACGGCGTGCCCGTCAACCTGCAGCGTGCCCGCGAGCTCTACCAGCAAGCTTGTACTGCCGGTAATCAGACCGCCTGCGACAACCAATCCAAGCTGAAATAGCGCGGAAAGGCACCCCGGGATTACATCCGCGCCAGCGCCTCGGCCGAGCGCAATCTCCGCTCCAGATGCCGTTCCAGGGATTGCAGCGTGAACCGCCGCAGATCCGCACCCCGCCGCCGTGGAAACGGCTCCTGCGCAAAGGCCGCCACCGGCTCCCGCAGCATCCGCTGCGCCAGCTGCCAGGAGTCGGGCGCAAGCTGATGTGCGCCCAGCCCGCGATGCAGGCTGCAGAACAGTCCGTCCTGATGCGGATGGAAGTAAACCTCCTCGGCGTGCAGCGGATCGCCGCAGGTGGTGCACTGGCCCAGCCCCGGCAGCAGACCCATCAGCCGGGTTATCCATAGCTGGAAGTAGGTGAGCGCCATCCACGGCTCGCTCAAGGCGCCGGCCGGGCTCCCGTTCTGGCCGATTCCCAGCTGATCCAGTACCGCCACCAGCAGCCGGAAGACCGTCTCCTGCGGGTCGTGCTCCGGCAGGCTCTCATCCAGCAGCTCGGCAAAAAAGCTGAGTACCGCCAGCCGCGCATGGCTCACCGGGGCCGACAGCGGCGAGGCCAGAATCTCCAGCTGATCCAGCCGCACCAGCTCCTGACGAGGCTTCTCGGCAAACCACGCTCGCGCTACCGTCATCGGCTCCAGCGCCCCGCCAAAGCGTTTGCGGCTCTTCAGCGCCGACTTGGCAATGCCCTTCAGCAGCCCATGCTCGCGCGTAAAAAAGCTCACCACCAGGTCCGCTTCGTGGACCGGCCAGGTGCGCAACACCACGGCTTCTGAGCTGATGGCTGCCATCGCTTCCATCATCGCATCTACGCCAGCCTGCAGCGCTTATAGCATTTCCGGAAGATGAATATCTAGTTAGCTCCGGCAACCGCTCAAATCGCACATCGGGCCGCCTGCTTTGTAACAGGGCACGACTTGAGTCGTGCCGAAAGAAGCCTTCAAAAAGAAGTCGGGCTTTAGCCCCTGCGTTTTTAGTTCCAGCAAGATGCGGCGCGTCAGGGGCTGAAGCCCGCCACGTCGAAAAATCGGCCGTTGCGGCACGACTCAAGTCGTGCCCTGTTACAGAACGGTGTTCGTTTATCTCTGCAAGCGCCACGCCGGAGGTAGTTTGATATTCATTTTCCGGAATTGCTGTAAACCGAGGGTGGGATGCTGAGGGTCTTTTTCCTCAAGAAAAGGCCACCTCTCAACGCCATCAAAAAGTCTACAGGTATTCCGGAAATGCTCTAGTGCCCTGAGTCAGAAATACGCAGCACAAATAGCGCTGTCATTCTGAGCGTACGGGGCCCCAGGCGCACTCTTCAGCCTGGGGGTGGTAAGCGAAGAATCTGCGGGTGCTCTTTGCGATTTACGATAAGAATTTCTGACTCACCACACTAGCTTTCAGTGCGTGGTCGCCTTGATCGGTGGCTGCGCGCGGCGCCAGAATGGCGCGGTTGGCCTGTGCGGCAAGCCACAAACACCAACGCGCACCAAGCCAGTTGGCCGGATGCGCGCAGGTGGAGTTCAATCAAACGGTTAGAAATCGTTTCGCGGTTTAGGCGAAGTGTTCTTCTGCCTTCTGAGCAAAGCTCGCCCACTTCTCCGGCAGGTCGTCGGCGGCAAAGATTGCCGAAACCGGGCAGGCCGGCACGCAGGCGCCGCAATCGATGCACTCGGACGGGTTGATGAACAGCTGGTCGATGGTGCCGTAGCCGTCCTCGTCCTTCTTGGGGTGGATGCAATCAACCGGACAGGCGTCTACACAGGCGGTGTCCTTGGTTCCGATACAGGGTTCTGCAATTACGTAGGCCATCTTGGGTCTCTCCGGGGAATTGAACTTCTCGTCGCTGATGTTAGCACAGGAGGCTGGTTGCTGCCCTCCTGCACAGGCTGGAACTTGCGTTCAATGCTCGGCCCCAGCCCAAAATCGGACCGGCCGCCAATCGCGTTGATGCTTCAGGACTTTGTGCGGCTTGCAGCAAACTGCTGCGGGGTCAGGATGGGCGCCAGATCGCGTCCTGCAAACAGACCTTCGAACAGGCTCACCAGCTCGCCGTGGATCAGACCATTGGAGGCCAGCACCTCGCGGCTGTCGATCCGGAAGGGCTGATTGGAGAAGCCGCTCACCCGTCCCCCGGCCTCCTCCACCAGCAGAATCCCGGCCGCCGTGTCCCACGGGTTCAGGTTGAACTCCCAGAAGGCGTCCAGACGGCCCGCGGCCACGTAGGCCAGGTCCAGAGCCGCCGAGCCAGCTCGTCGCACCCCGTGCGAGCGCAGCGTGAACTCGTGGTAAAAGTGCACATTCGGACTCTCGTGCCGCTTGCGGCTCGGAAATCCGGTTGCCGAAATCGAGTTGGCCAGCCGCGCAATGGCGGAGACGTGCATCGTCCGCCCGTTCAGCGTAGCGCCCTTGCCCCGCTCGGCCTGGTAGAGCTCGTCGCGCAGCGGATCGTAGATCACGGCAGCCACCAGCTGGCCGTCCTTGCCCTCAACGGCGCCTGCCGGGCGGTGTTCCAGTCCCATTGAGACGCAGAACTGGGGATGGCCGTGGGCAAAGTTCGTAGTCCCATCCAGCGGGTCAACGTACCAGCGGTATTCGGAGTCCAGCCGGTCGCGCGTACCCTCTTCGCCGTACACGCCGTGGGTCGGAAAGACCTCGGCCAGCCGCGTGCGGATCAGCTTCTCGCTGGTCCGGTCGGCCACCGTCACCAGATCCGCATCGCCCTTGTACTCGGTTTCAACGCCCTGAGCATAAAAGTCGCGGAGCACTGCTCCGGCCTCGCGGGCAATCTGGCTGGCTTGTGGTGTCCACTCCAGCCCGGCAGCAATTTGAGTCAACGGACTTCCTCCCTTCCGGCCACGCCGGCGGTCTGGGAGCGCGCTGTGCGCCTGCGCCCTGACTCGGTGATGGTCCGGATCTGATGTTTGTAAATGAACAGGTTCGGCTGGTTCTCCCGGGTCAGCCGCACCATGCCGTCGTCAAAGTATTCAATCCAGCCGCGTACGATCTCGCCATCGCGCAGAGCGATGTCCACCGGAACCTGGCGATCGGACAGGGAGCGCAGGTAGAGAGTCTCCTGGCCGGTTTCGCCGGGCGGAGGTGTCTTGGAGCGGCGTCGTGACGACAAAGATGGGTTCATGCTGCCATTTTAGATGCACCCGGCGCGAAACGGACGCACGCCGCACTGCATTGTGCCGGTCCAGCGGCATTTCCGCGCTTTGTCTTCCTGTTTGTCGTGAATTTGGCATCTGGCGCGCAGCGCATTGGCCGCATGCAATGCCTAGCGCGCCGCCCCCGCCGCGTCCTCAAAATACCCCGTCTTCTGGCGCAGGTTGAATTGCCCGGCAGCGGCTCGCGGAATGCTCACCTGGATGCGGTGGAAGTTGCGTCCCGGCTCCTGATTGTGCGGGTAGTAGCCCAGCAGATACTGCGTGCGCAGATCCTCGCTCACCTGGGCAAAGGCCTGGTCCAGTCCGCCCGCGCCCACGTAAAAATGTTTACCGCCGGTCTGCTCGCTCAGCGTGATCAGTGCATGCTCGCCGCCCAGGTTGCGCCCGGCGGAGGCGGCAATGGGCACGTCGATCAGCGAGTAGATCATGGCCTCGTTGCGCAGCGCGGCCTCCAGCGCATCGTCGTAGTTCGAGCCCTTCACCGTGTTGCCGCCGTCGCTCACCACCACCAGGACCTTGCGCCCCTCGCGCCGGCCCAGCCGCTCGGAAGCGGTGGTGATGGCCTCGTAGAGCGCGGTGGCGTAGTCAAAGCGCAACTGCCCCAGAGCGTGGTCGATCTGGCTCTGCTTGTTGGTGAACCCGCTCAGCTCGCGCACGTTGGTGGCAAACTCGAAGACGCTGAGCTGGTCCTGCGGCCGCAGGATGGAGTGTACAAAACGGCGCGCCGCCGCGGTCTCCTCGCTCATGTCCTTGTGCACGCTGCCGGAGGTGTCGATGGCCAGCACAATGTTCAACGGCAGCTCGCTCTGCCGCTCGAAGATCGCAATCGACTGCGGCCGCCCATCCTCGGCAATGCGGAAGTCTTCTTTGCCCAGTCCCCCCACAATGGCTCCGTTCTGGTCCGTCACGTTCACAAAGACCGAAACCAGACGTACGTTCACGCGGATGGTAGGCTCCGGATCCTGTGCGGCGGCGGCCAGCGAACTCAGCGCAATCGTAAGAGCCAACACGAAGCGGAAACTACGCCTCATGGCCACCCTCCGGAACAATCGCCGCCGGGAAAGGCTCACCCGCGCCCCACACCGCGCCATCGGCAAAGGTCTCTTTCTTCCAGATGGGCACCTGCGCCTTGAGCGTGTCGATCAGCCAGCGGCAGGCCTCAAAGGCTGCCGCACGATGCGCGCTGGCCACCACGATCAGCACCGCCGTCTCGCCAATCTCCAGCCTGCCCAGCCGATGGATCATCGTCACCTGCCGCACCCCGAAGCGCTCGATCGCCTGCCCGGCCAGCAGATCCATCTGCCGCAGCGCCATCGGCTCGTAAGCCTCGTAGTCCAGCCACAGCGTCTGTCGTCCCCGGGTGTTGTTGCGCACCACGCCGTCAAAGGCCACCACTGCGCCGTCGCGGGCGTCCTTGGCGGCGGCTGTCAGGGCCTCGGTCGCGATCGGCTCGCGCACCAGCGCCACCTTTACCGGCGGGGCAGAGTCTTCCGTTGTAGGCGCGCCGCCGGAGACCGGCGGCAGCAGCGCAATCCGGTCGCCTTCCTGGAGCAGATCGCCGGCCTGCGCAAACTTCTCGTTCACGCCAATCGCGGAAAACGCCACCAGCGCCGCGGCCTCTGCCGAGCGCGGGCCCAGTTCCTGCCGCAGCCACCGCAGCAGATGACCCACCGTGGCCTCCGCGGGCAGCGTCACGGTCATCGACCCGGCGCCCATTGCCTCCTGAAAGACTCCGAAAAGAAGAAGTTGAATCTGCATGCGCTCCAAAAGAATACCGCCTGCAGATTAGACGTTGCAGGCGGTGGAACTGAGCACAAATTCAAGCCGGGAACCGGGAAAGCCGGCCGGTTACACCAGCTTGTAGAGGAACGCGGTGGGCGTACCCCACAGGTTGCGCGCCCGGTCTTCGTAGAAGATCGAGTAGTCGATGCCGCCAATGTCGTAGTCGAAGAGCGGCACCCGGTCGAAGGAGTAGTCGCCGCGCACCGAGTACTCGTCGCCGCCGCAGTCGATCATTAGCGTCTGGCTGGTGGAAAGCCGCTCCGGGTGGGTCAACAGCATGCACCCGATGGCAAACGAATTCAGACAGAACTCGTTGCCGGCCAGCGCCACACGCGTGCGCCGCGCCGAGCTGCCCCGATGCAGCAAGCCAAACTGCGCGCCCACCACCAGGATGTCGTTGCCTTCCTGCTGCTCGGCCAGAATCTTGAAGGCCAGCTTGGTGCGCTCGCTCTGGCGCAGAAATTTTTCGTTCATCTTGCCGATCACGCGATTGGACAACCGGCGCTTGCTGGCGATGGCGTCAATCACCAGCTCCACAGCCTCGTTGTAGGTGGATGCCAGAGCCTCCCAGCGGGGGATGGCAAACCACCCCTCACTGCCTTCCATTGCCGGCCGCCGCGCCAGCCTCTCATGGCACTGCCCGAGCTTGGGGAAGATCTTGCTCAGGTTGGTCACCTGCGCTTCAATCGGTCGTATCTTGTAGTTGGACGGATAGACGCGGCTGGAGTCCACTTCTTCGTTTATGAACTTGTCGCTGGCCGTATGCCGCTCCACGGCGGCAATCAGCAGGTCGGCCACTTCTTTGCTGAGCTTTCGCTCCCCGTCCAGAACCGTCTGCGCGCTCTGCTGGTCCAGTTGCTCAAGGATCGCCGGGTACGCGCTCTGCACTGCTCCGTAGAGCATTTCCTGCAGCTGCAGCTCCTGCGAAGCGGTCATATTGCCGGACAGATGCAACGGCACCATGGTGTTGGAAGATGTTTGCGGAATTGCCATGCTGGATGTCTCTGCTATACCCCTCGGCCGAAATCTGTCTTGTTTATCGACGAGTTTTTAGCTTTCAAGAGGATAGTAGACCAATTTGGTCCGCGTTAAGTGCTCAATGCAGAACGGAACAGGAGAAATCCGCGAATTCTTCCCGTTTCGTTCCTGGCAAATCGGGCCGGCAATCGGCCGGCCCAAAGTGTTTCAGGTTTCAGGAGACGGCTCCGGAGCTCTGTGCAGCCCCCACCGACGGTGCCGAGTCGGGTCGCGCCTTCAGCAGCGGCAGAGCGATCGCCAGCACATCGTCGATGCGTTCGGCATAGTGCACCGTCACCCCTTCCGTCATCTCCGGGGTCAGGTCTTCTTCCACGTTCTGGCGGTTTTCTGCCGGCAGAATGATGTGTTCCACCCCGGCCCGGCGCGCCGCCAGGAATTTTTCCTTGATGCCGCCTACCGGGAGCACGTTACCCGACAACGTGATCTCGCCGGTCATGGCCGTCTGCGGACGCACTGGCGTGTCGGTCAACAGCGAAGCCAGCACCGTGGCCATGGTCACGCCGGCCGAAGGGCCGTCCTTGGGGATGGCGCCGGCCGGCACGTGAATGTGCAGGTCCAGATCCTTGTTGAACTCCTCGTCCAGCCCCAGCAGGGCGTAGTTGGAGCGCACCCAGCTGAGCGCGGCCTGCATGGACTCCTGCATCACCTGCCCGATCTGACCGGTCATGGTGAATCCGCCCTTGCCCTTCATCTTGTTGGCTTCGATGAATAGCACGTCACCGCCGGCCGGTGTCCAGGCCAGTCCCACGGCCACGCCCGGTCGCTTCACGCGCTCGCTCACCTCGGTGTCCACGCGCACCAGGATGCCGCCCATGAACTCCTTGATGATCTCGCGGGTCACAATGAGCTTCTCCGTATGGCCTTCCACCACGCGCCGCGCCTGCTTGCGGCAGACCGTGCCGATCACCTGTTCCAGCTTGCGCACGCCGGCCTCGCGCGTGTAGTGCCGCGCCAAGTGGCGGATGGCGTCCTCGGGAAACTCGATCTGTTCCGCGGTGATGCCGTTCCCCGTGATCTGCCGCGGCACCAGGTAGCGATTGGCGATGTGCAGCTTCTCCTCTTCGCTGTAACCCTCCAGCGGAATGATCTCCATGCGGTCCAGCAGCGGCGACGGCACCGGGTCCAGCATGTTCGCGGTGCAGATGAATAGCACCTTCGAGAGATCGAAGTGCACATCCAGATAGTTGTCGCGGAAGGTATAGTTCTGCTCCGGATCGAGGGTCTCGAGCAAGGCCGAGGCCGGGTCGCCGCGGAAGTCGCGGCCCAGCTTGTCGACCTCGTCCAGCATGATCACCGGATCGTTGGTCTCGGCCCGCCGGATGCTCTGGATGATCTGGCCCGGCAGCGCGCCAATATACGTGCGCCGGTGGCCACGGATCTCTGCCTCGTCGTGCATGCCGCCCAGCGCCACGCGCTGGAACTTGCGGCCCAGGGCGCGCGCAATGGAGCGTCCCAGGCTGGTCTTGCCCACCCCCGGAGGTCCCACAAAGCACAGGATCGGACCCTTCATGTCCGGCTTCAGCTCGAGCACGCTCAGGTAGTCCAGAATCCGGTCCTTCACCTTCTTCAGCTCGTAGTGGTCCTCGTCCAGAATCTCCTTGGCCTTGGTGATGTCGATCTTCGAACCCGAGCTCTTCGCCCAGGGCAGCACCGCCAGCCACTCGATGTAATTGCGCGTCAGCGAGTAGTCGGCCGCCATTGGCGACATACGCGAAAGCCGGCCCAGTTCCTTCAGGGCCTCCTTCTTCACGTCCTCCGGCATGCCGGCGTTATCGATCTTCTGGCGCAGTTCCTCGGTCTCGCGCTGGCCCTCGTCCTGCTCGCCCAGCTCCTTCTGGATGGCCTTCAGCTGCTCGCGCAGGTAGTAGTCGCGCTGCGACTGCTGCACCTGGTCCTGTACTTCGGTCTGGATCTTTGACCGCAGTTGCTGGACCTCGATCTCCTTGGCCAGCAGCTTGTTGATCTGGATCAACCGGTCGTGGATGGCGGGAGCTTCCAGCAGCAGCTGCTTCTCGTCGGTGGTCAGGAAGGGCAACGAGCTGGCCACAAAATCCACCAGCCGGCTCGGCTCCTCGATGTTGGCCGCGATGGTGCGCAGCTCGTCCGACAGCGTCTGCGAGTCGGAGACGATCTGCTGAAACTGCGAGACCACGTTGCGGACCAGGGCCTCAAAGCCCGAACTTCCTTCCGGCATCACGTCGTCCATCGGCTCCACTTCGGCAATCAGGTACGGCTCGGTCTGCACAAAGCGCAGCAACCGCACCCGGCTCACCCCTTCGGTGAAGACAAACCGGCTCTGGTTGGGCATGCGCACAACCTTGTGCACCGTAGCCAGCGTGCCCACAATGTGCAGGTCGCCCGGCTTGGGCGCATCCACCCGCGCGTCCAGCTGGGTGGCCACAATAATGGTGCGCTCATCGCCGAGCGCCTCGATCAGTTGGATGGAGCTTTCGCGGCCCACCGTCAGCGGCAGCACGGCATGGGGAAACAGCACCGTGTCGCGCACCGGCAACACCGCGATGCGGCGTACCGAAGCCACCTCGTCGCTGGAGGGTGGGATCGAAAGGGAAGCAGCGGGATCTTCGCTAGGCATTGAGTGTCCTCATATCAACTTTCCTTAGTTAGATTGCGAAACTCTCCAAAAGGTTGCAACTTCCCTCGTCCGAGGGGTGCCAACCTGCCGGAGAAACGTCAACCTGATCTACGTTGCAGGTCAGGGGCCTGGTTCCGGTCCGGTGGCTGAGAGCGTTCGAAAGAATGCTTCGTAAATCCTTGATGGAAAATGAGTATTTCCTCATTTTCCCGCAGCCCTCCGGGCTCCCGGAGGTGTTTCGAAGGTAGTATCGGCCAATCTCCCGGCAATGTGAGCCCAGCCGGGGGAGCCGGCAAAGATAAGTACCGGATCGAGAAAGAATTGTCCCCACCGGGCCGGGTTGGAACCGAAGCGGAATATCCCAACTACTCGGCCGAGGTTTGTTCTTCTTCGCGGATGGCGGACTCGATCTGTTTCCACAGCTGGTCGGGCGGTTCCACCGGCGCCAGCAGTTGCCGGGCGGCCTCGGCGATGGTCTCCAGATCGGCCAGCAGCGCCTGGCACAGCGCGCAGCCGGCCAGATGCGGGTGGCTGCTCAGGTCGGCTCCGGAGCCGATCAGCTCCGGCAGTTGCGCCTGGAACGCGGCGCAATCCGCAGGGTTCGCGTTTGCGGGATCGGGGGTGGCACTCATGGCTGAGCCTCCTCGCTTGCCGGCCGGCGCAGGATCTCCCTGAGCCGCAGTCGTGCTTTATGAAGTTGCGATTTGCTGTTGCCCACCGAGCAGTCGAGCAGAGTGGCAATTTCGTTGTGTTCGTAGCCTTCCACATCGTGCAGCAGAAAGATCAGCCGGTAGCCGGTGGGAAGGTCGGCTACGGCGTGTTCCAGGGTCAACCGGTCCAGGGTTCCGGCTAGGATCGGGTCGGCGCCGCCAAAGCTGCGGCCGGGGCCGTCTTCCGGCCCGCCCGGCTCCATGGCTTCGTCCAGCGAGATCAGTTGCAGACCCTTGCGCCGCAGCTGCATCAGCACCACGTTGACCGTGAGCCGGTGCAGCCAGGTAGAAAAAGCGGAGTCGCCACGGAAGGTGGAGATCTTGCGGTGCAGCTGGAGAAAGGCCTCCTGGGTCAAATCCTCGGCCTCGGCGCTGTTGCCCACCATGCGCAGGCACAACGAGTAGATGCGCCGCTTGTGGCGCGCGTAGAGCTCGGCAAAGGCCTGATGGTCGCCGGCCTGGGCCCTCTGCAGAACCGGATCGGCCGCCGGCGCAACCCCGCCCTCCTGCTCCCCGGCAAGGGCCGGGACGGGCAGTGCGGAAGCGGATTCGAGGTGGTCCGGCTGCTCCGTGGACGACATGCTTGGGCTCGAAGTTGCTGCAGCCGGCTCACGCTGTGCTGCATACTGCGATTCTCCTCGTTAGTATAAAAGGAAGCGGTAGATTCCGCAGAACTTTGGCGACAGAGCGCGGCTCCGATCCAGCCCGGCGAACCGGAGTGAGGGCGGCGACTGCTTTCGATGGAACACACGGGGATCGGCCGGTCCTCACGCTTTTGGGGAGAACGCGCAGTGCGGAGAGGTCAGGCGGCAGCAGACGGAGCAAGCAGAGCAGCGCGCTGGCGCGGTGTTGCACGGTCCCTGCGCCGGATCGCGGGCCGCGGTGTGCTGGCTGCGCTGCTGCTGGCGGCCGTCGCCCCGCTCCCCGCGCAGACCCTTGCTCCACCGGCCGGAATGGCGGACGCCTGGATAGGCCGTCCCATTCGCGCCCTGGAATTTGAAGGCGTCGCCAGCGCGCGGCTGGAACCGTTGGCCACCCAGCTCCGCCAGGCCATCGGTTCACCGCTCGACCCCGTCAAGCTGCGCCAGATGCTGCGCCAGCTCTACGCCACCGGCCTTTTCGATACGGTGGAGGTAGCCGCCCAGGCCTCCGGCGACGGCGTCCAGCTTGACTTCCGCGGCACCCCGCGCCTGTTTATAGGCACCGTGAGCGTCACCGGAGCCAAGGGCGCCACCATGAACACCCAGTTGGCCAGCGCCAGCCGTTTGGTGACGGGCACACGCTACACCCCGGCGCAGCTTGCCCAGGCCGGGCAGCTCATGCGCGAAACCCTGGCCGCCAACGGCTTCCACGAGGCCACCATCACCTCCAGGCTCATCCCGCAACCCGCCGAGCAACTGGTCGATATCGAGTTCACCGTGGCTTCCGGTCCGCAGGCTCGCGTGGGCGCGGTCCAGGTCGGCGGCGACTCCGGCATGAGTGATGCCGAATTCAGCCGCCACGCCCACCTGCGCACCGGCAGCAAGGTCGATCGCGACACCTCCAACCGCGCCCTGGCCGGCGTGCTGCACCACTATCAGAAGCAGGGGCGCTTTGAAGCGGATGTCAAGCTCGAGTCCCAGCACTACGATCCCGTCACGCACCATGCCGATTACCGTTTCTCGGCCAATCCCGGCCCGGTGGTGCGCATTGACGTCGTGGGCGCGTCTATCGATCCCTCCCGCCTCAAACGCGTGATCCCGGTCTTCGAAGAAGGCGCGGTGGACGAGGATCTGCTCAACGAAGGCAGCCGCAACCTGCGCGATCTCTTCCAGCGCGCGGGCTACTTCGGCGCCAAAGTCACCCACGAGGAGCAGACCTCGGACGGCCAGGGCGTCACGATTCTCTATCATGTCGAGCTCGGCCCGCGGCGTAAGGTGGAGCGGGTCGCAGTGGCCGGCAACAAATACTTTGATGCCGCCACCCTCCGCGATCTGCTCAGCGTGCGCGCGGCCGACGCGCTGGACAGCCATGGTGCTTACAGCCAGGCGCTGGTGGCGGCCGATAGCGCGGCTCTGGAAGCTGTTTATCGCAACAACGGATTCACCGCTGTGAAGGTAACCCCGGAAACGGATGCGCCCGATCCCGCCAAACGCGGCAAAACCGCTCCGCTCTCGGTCACCTATCGTATCGACGAAGGTCCGCAAACGCTGGTGGGCTTAGTGCGGATCGAAGGCAACCAGCATTTTCCAGCCTCCGAGCTGACCCCGAGCTTGAACACCATGGCCGGTCAGCTCTACTCGCCGGAGTATCTGGCCGGCGACCGCGAAGCGCTGCTCACCCACTATCTGAGCCGCGGCTTTGAGCAGGCCACGGTCACCGTCAGCCAGCAGCCCGAGCCCGGCCATGCGGAGCGGATGGATGTGGTCTTCCGCATCAACGAAGGCCAGCAGACCTTTGTGCGCAAGGTGCTGGTCACCGGCCTTGCGGTCACGCGCCCGTCCACCATTGAGCGCGCCATCGCGCTGCATCCCGGCGACCCGCTCAACGACACCGCGCTGCACCAGACCGAGCGCAATCTCTACGACTTTGCGCTCTTCAACGAAGTGGATGCGGCGGTGGTCAACTCGGCCGGCGCTGAAACCAACAAGACCATCCTCCTGCACGCGGTGGAGGCGCGGCGCTGGGCGCTTACCTACGGCGTCGGCTTTGAGGCCCAGACCGGTACTCCGCAGAGCAACTGCGGCAGCGCCATTGTGCTCGGCCAAAGCTGCAATCCCAACGGCAAAACCGGCGTCAGCCCCCGCGGCATTCTGGACATCACCCGCAACAATGTGGGCGGGCGCGAGCAGTCGGCCTCGCTGCGTGGCACCTACGGCCTGCTCGAACAGAAGATCGATCTGCTCTACCAGGTTCCGCACTTCACCGGCAATCGCGACTTCGGCCTCACCTTCTCCGGCGGCTACGCCAATAGCAAGGATGTGACCACCTATGTGGCCTCGCGCCTGCAGGCCGGCATGCGGCTTACCGAAAACTTCAACTTGCCCGGCTCCTGGCTATCCAAGGCCAATACCCTGGTCTGGGAGTACGACTTCCGCCGCGTCAAGGTGGCTGCCGACAGCTTGCAGGTGGCGCCCGCCTATCTCACTCCGCTCTCCACCGCGGTGCGCGGGGCCGGCCCCCCCCACA
>Ga0371490_1000358_pt1 | contig 33041 bp, 24 predicted proteins | sample MB2SIPfraction_FD_207959 | JGI IMG/M metagenome (GOLD analysis project Ga0371490, IMG submission 207959) | Lab enriched peat soil microbial communities from McLean, Ithaca, NY, United States - MB28FN SIP fraction | ecosystem: Environmental > Terrestrial > Soil > Wetlands > Peat | place: USA... | reverse complement strand
GAATTGGTACGATGCCAGGCTTGAATTCCCTTAACCGGAATGGCGGGGCACAAAAACTGTCCCGCTCCAGGCAACGCCCGGTGCGGCGCCTGCAGATGGTTGCAATGGTTGCGGTTGCAGCAAACTCGTTGCTTGAGCCGCTTTTGAGCATGGCGGTTACCACGGGGTGAAGGGCCACGCTGCCGGATCGGAGAGCCGATCCCGGGAGGGCTTTTTGAGTGGATAAGTTATTTTTTATGACCTTGGAATTTAAAGGTACCGGTAACTTTGGCGAACCGGCACCACAGCGCCGAAGCGGGCAGGGCAGGAACTGCCGGTTTCCGCGCTGGGAGGCGGGCGAGGGCACGAATGTTCGCGCAGGTTTCTGCTTAACTTCTGGTGTGAAACGAGTTGACTGCGTGCTATATTAAGGCCGATCTCGCTAATTAACCCCTCCCGGTCTCAAAGCTTTTGCCAAGAGATCTGGGATGGCCAGCCAATGGATGGTGTTGGAGCGGACGCAATCATCCTTCGCACTCATTTCCTCTTGTGTACGCCTGGTTCGCAGAACGGTGGCCACGAAGCAGGCGCGCAACCCCAGGTAATCCACTGCAGGTTGGCAGCAAGTGATGGAAAGCGGATTGAGGAGCCGAGCGCCGAGTTGGGTAACTCTCTGGATGCAGACCGGAGAGCAGAGAGTTTATGTGCGCTATCTGGCTGCAGTACTGCTGGCTGTTGTGGCGCAGCTCGTGCGCCTGCCGCTTCACAATCCCACTTCGATGCCGTTTACAACCTACTATCCCTTCATTGTCCTGGCGGCCTGGTACGGGGGGTTGTGGCCGGGAGTGCTTTGCACTCTGTTGTGCGGACTGGAAAGCGACTACTTCAACATCGAGCCCCGCTTTTCGTTCTGGATCAGCGGCCCCGACTACTGGTTTGGGATAGTTCTCTTCGCTGTGACCGGGCTGGCGGTGACGGTTCTTTTTGAGCAGCTTCGGCGGGCGCACCAGCGCGAGCAGAGGATCCGGACCGAAGAGCAGCAGATGCGTTCGCATCTGGAGGCGATTGTCAATTCTTCCGACGACGCCATGTTCACCCGCCAGCCGGATGGCACCATCACCAGCTGGAACCGGGCAGCCGAGCGGATCTATGGTTACACGGCACAGGAAGTAGTGGGGCAAAAGATCTCTCTGCTTTGGCCGCCGGAGCAGGTGGCAACCGAGCTGGCAGTCCAGCAACGGGTCAGCGTGGGGACGGTGGTGAAGAACCGCGAGGCCCGTCATCGCTGCAAGGATGGCCGCGAGATCGATGCCCTGATCAACCTGACGCCGTTGGTGGATGGGGATGGACGAGCGGTGAGCGTGGTGGGCACCGTCCGCGACATCACCCAGCTGAAGCGGGTGGAATCCACCAATGCGCAACAGGCGCGGGAGCTGGCCAACCAGAAGGCGATTCTGGAGAGCATTGTCCAGCACTCGACCACGGCTTTTGCGCTGGTCAGCGGCGCGGATTTTGTATTTGAGTTGGCCAATCCCGCCTACCATCACTTGCTGCCCGGCATCGCGATTGAAGGCCGGCCCTTTGCCGAGGTTTGGCCGGAAGCGGCGCCGGAGATACTGCCCGGCTTCCGCAAGGTGATGGTGACGGGTCAGGGGATGCAGCTGGGGGCGGTGGCGCGGCCGCTACTCCACCGGGTGGACGGCAGGCTGGAGACGCTCTGGGTGGACGTGGCCTACGTGCCGCTCCGCGATCTGCGCGAGCCGGGCTCGGTCGACATCCTGATCGTGGCCAACGACGTGGGCGAGTTCAAGCGCATTGAGGACGGGCTGCGCGACAACGAGGAGCGGATGCGGCTGCTGGTCGAGCATGCTCCGGCGGCACTGGCAATGTTCGATACCGAGATGCGCTATCTGCAGTGCAGCCATCGCTGGCGCAACGACTATGGGCTGGGCGACCGCGACCTGCATGGCCTTTGCCATTACGATGTGTTGCCGGAGGTGACGGAGGCGTGGAAGCAGATTCATCAGCGCGGCCTGCGCGGCGAAGTGGTTTGCTCCGAGGCCGAGCGCTTCGAGCGCGAAGACGGACGGGTGCAATGGATCCGCTGGGAGGTCAGGCCGTGGCGCAATGCCCAGGGGCAGGTGGGCGGTATTGTCATCTTCAGCGAAGAGATCTCCGAGCGGATGAAGTTCGAACAGCAGATTCTCCGCCTGAACGAAGATCTGGAAGAACGCGTGAAGGTGCGCACCAAGCAGTTGGAGAACAGCAGCCGCGAACTGGAGTCGTTTGCCTACTCGGTTTCGCACGATCTGCGCGCCCCGTTGCGGGGCATCGACGGCTGGACGCAGGCCTTTCTGGAGGATTACGGCCAGACCCTCGATGCCCAGGCCCGGCGCTATCTGGAACGGGTGCGGGCCGAGGCGCAGCGCATGGGCCAGCTGATCGACGATCTGCTCCACCTCTCGCGGGTCACGCGCTTGCCGGTGGTGATGGCGGAGCTGGATTTGTCGGCGCTGGCGCGCTCGGTGGCCACCCGCGTTGCCGAATCCAGCGCCGGCCAGGAGATTCATTTCAATATCCAGCCCGGCATCCTGGTGCGCGGCGACCAGCGGCTGTTGGAGATCGCATTGACGAATCTGCTGGATAACGCGGTGAAGTTTTCTCGCAAGAAGCCGGTGTCGATCATCGAAATCGGCACCGACCAGCACGGAGAGACCATGAACGGCCAGCCGGTGATTTATATACGCGACAACGGCGCCGGCTTTGACATGGCCTACGCCGGGCAATTGTTTGGCGCATTCCAGCGCTTGCACTCGAGCGCGGAATTTCCGGGCACCGGCATCGGATTGGCCACCGTGCAGAGGGTGATCCTCAAGCACGGCGGATCGATCCGGGCGGAATCGGCTCCCGGCCAGGGAGCGACTTTCTACTTCACACTCGGGGGAGAAGATGACATCCAGAAGAACCATGCTCCTGGTAGAGGATAGTGAAAGCGACGTGGAACTGACCCGCCGCGCACTGGAGCGGGGGCAGATCGAGGGGGAACTGGTGGTGGCCGGGGACGGCGAGGTTGCGCTCGAATACCTGTTCGGGTGCGGCCGGTATGCGGGCCGCGATGTAACCCGGACGCCGGCGCTGGTGCTGCTGGATCTGAAGCTGCCGCGGGTGCCGGGCCTGGAAGTGCTGCGCCGCATCCGGGCCGACGCGCGGATCCAGCATCTGCCCGTGGTGATCCTGACCACCTCCACGGAAAACTCCGATCTGTTGAGCGGCTACAAGCTGGGCGCCAACAGTTATCTGAGCAAACCCGTGGACTTCAAGGAATTCAGCGATTCGGTCAACAAGATTTGCGTGTACTGGCTGAAGATGAACCGGCACCCGTACGAGAGGTGAGCTGGGATGGGCCGCCATATCCGTTTGTTGCAAGTGGAAGACTCGGAGAGCGATGGCCTGTTGATCGTCCGCAAGCTGCGCAAGGCTGGCTACGAAGTGGACGCTCTGCGGGTGGAGACTGCGGCCCAGATGCGATCGGCGCTGACCAGCGGTCCCTGGGATCTGGTGGTTGCCGACTACTGCCTGCCCATCTTCAGCGCTCCGGAAGCGTTGAAAGTGCTTCGGGAACTGGAGATCGACATTCCGTTTCTGGTGGTCTCCGGCGCCATGGGCGAGGAAGTGGCGGTGGGCATGATGAAGGCCGGCGCCCACGATTACCTGCTCAAGGACCGCCTGGAGCGGCTGCCCCCGGCCGTGGAGCGCGAACTGCAGGAGGCTGCGCTGCGTCGCGAACACCGCGAGGCCGATCGCAAGCTGCGGGCCCTCTACTCGGAGCTGGAGACCATCTACACCAACACTCCGGTTCTGATGCTGGTGGTGGACGACAACTACCAGGTGGTGAAGATCAACGAGGCCGCGGCGCGCTACTCCGGCGTTGCCGTGGATGCCTGCGCCGGACGGCGCATCTGCGACTTGATCTGCTGCAAGAAGCGGATTGAAAGCGGTGTGGCACCGGAGTCCGGCCATTGTGCGGATTGCGTGCTGGGAGCAGCGGTGGAGGAATCGCTGCATACCGGCGTGCGGCGGGAGATGCTGGAGGTGTGGAGTCTGCCACCCGGGGTGACCGCGGAGAAGGCCAACTGCCTGCTCTTCTCCATTGGACCGCTGCGCAGCGGCGACCGCGATGAGGTGCTGGTTTGCGCCCAGAACGTGACCCGGCTGAAGGAGACCGAGCGCTCCCTGGAGAAGACCGTGGACTCGCTGCGCTCGGCGCTGGCCGAAAAGGCGGTGCTCTTCCAGGAGGTGCACCACCGCGTCAAGAACAACCTGCAGATCATCGCCTCGCTGCTGGCCATGAAGGCGCGCGCCAAGAAGGAGAAGGTCAGCATCGAGGACCTGAAGGATTGCCAGCAGCGGGTCATCTCAATGGCCATGATCCACGAGCAGCTCTACAGCCAGAAGGAAGTCCATTCCATCGACTTTGCGGCGTATGTGCGGGAGGTGGCTCCGGCGCTGGTGGCGGCCTACGGCCGGCAGAACAGCATAGCCCTGCGGCTGGATGTGAAGACGGTGGTGTTGTCCATCGATCAGTCCATCCCCTGCGGGTTGATCCTCAACGAACTGATCACCAACGCCGTGAAGTATGCCTACCCCAAGGGCAAGGGCGAGGTTGTGGTCCGGCTCGGGAGTGAGGACGGGTTTGTGGTGGTGGAGGTGACCGACCACGGGCCCGGGCTGCCGGAAGACGCGGGCAAGGGGCCGGCGCAAACCCTCGGCATGCAGATTATTCAGCAGCTGACCAGGCAGTTAAAGGGCACGGTGGAGTTCAGCACGCCGCCGGGATTGACGGTGACCATCGAGTTTCCCGCCATGAAACCCCAGAATGAGGTTGGCTGAGCGTCGCGCGTTGACAGCCTTTGGCCTTCCAGCGGCCTTCAGTGCGCATGGCGCGTGTAGTTGCCGGCGCTGAGCAGCCGGGCCAGGTAACGGGACTTCATCTGCTGGCTGGCCAGGGCCTGCTTCAGGGGCGGAAGCTTCAGGATCACGCCCAGAACCGCGGCCATGGCGCGATGATTCCACTCTGCCCGATTGTCGAAGATCAGGTTTTGCAGTTTGCCGCGCTCGATGGCCATCAGCACCGCGCGATGAGCCGTGGTGACCGGCGTCAGCACCCGCTGCGGGCGTGGCTGCAGCCGCAGCGCATTGCGCGGGCACGCGCGCACGCAAACACCGCAGCCCAGGCAGAGACGTTCATCCAGACGAGCCTTCTTTTTGCGCGGGTGCTGCGGATCGCCGGCCGAAACCTGCCCCATGGCTTCCACCGGGCACACCTCCACGCACTTGCCGCAGCCGTTGCAGGCCGCACTCTCCACCTCGGGTAGATAGTTGGTGGTGGCCACGGGATGGAGGAAGGCAAAGCGCTTGGCGGCCAGCATGGCCTCGCAGCAACAGCCGCAGCAGTTGCAGATAAAGCTCACCTGGTTCTGCACATTCTCGCCAAACTGCACCAGATTGTGCTCCGTGGCCCGGTCCAGCAGCGCCAGGCCCTCGCTGGCATCCACGCGCCGCGCAATGCCATGCTTGATCAGCGATTGTGCCACGCCGGAAAAGGTCATGCAAATGTCCACGGGTGCGTTGCAGGCCTTGCCCAGGTGCTGCATCTTGTGGCGGCAGTAGCAGGCGCCCACGCCCATGAATTCGGCGGTGCGGATCACCTGGCTGGCCCGCTCGTAATCCAGCACCGTGAGGGTGTTATCGTCGGGCAGGGCACGCTCGCTCACAAAGGTGCGTCCGAGTTGGGTTTCGCCCTCGGCCATCAGCGCGCGGATGAACTCTTCTTCCACGTTGATGTACTGGTGAAAGAGCTCGGCCAGCAGCTTCTGATCGTAGCTGTTGCCGATCCGCATCATGGAAAACTCGAAGAAGCCGGCCATGGGCGGCGGCAGCACAAAGATCTGCGCCCCGTCCTTCTCCATATCCAGCAGCATGCCGCGGCCGGCCAGCGTCTCAAGGATCGTGCGGCTTTCAGCAGCGGTCTTCTTCCAGATGCGGGCCGCGGTCGCCACGTCGAAGGGCCGGATGGGCAGCAGCGCCACCAGGGCCGCTTCCTCCTGGGTGAAGAGCACTTCCAGAATGCGGAAGAGCAACTCCGTGGGCGGTGCGCCCTGCGGAAAGAGGTTGATGCGATCGGCCAGCGAACGGTAGCTGCTCCGGAGTGTGATGTGCGCCATGGCGGACCCCAAAAATGGAGGACAGGAAGTCGGTGCCATTATAGGCATGGGTTGACGCGCCGTCGACCCGGCGCGGCAGAGACGCATTCTGAGCCGCGCAAGGTCGAAGCGGAGCGAGGGTGTGTCTGCCCGGTTGCTGCCGACTGCGCGGCTTTCGTCTGGAGCCGGCGGCTCCCGGCGACCCTCTGAGCCGATGCGAAGGGGGGACGCACTTCGGTTGCAAACATAACTAATTCTGCGAAGTACGTAAGACTTTCGTTTGCAGGCGGCTGCCGGCATGCTCCCCCCGGTTTGTGGCGAAAACGGAGATGGAGCAAAGGCGCTGCGGAAGGTTAAGGCATTGGACGAAAAGCGTCCAAAAAGAGGGGCCGATCTTGGCACGATTTCCGTGGAAAATTGACGCCATCGCATTCACTCTGTGTGATAATGGTGCGTAAATCGAACCGGCGCGGGAGGGAAGTTCTATCCTGCAAATTCATCTTCTATGCTTGCTGCAGCCGGTCGTGGTTACTGCATAATCGATTGGGCCGCAGGTAAGTTCGTCTGTTTGCGGCCAGCCGACGAGGGCCGTTCCTCCGCAGTTGACCCCGAGCCCTCCGCTGTACGTCTTGCGCACTTCGTTTCTCTGAGACGATCTGCGCTGCTTTGGTATCTTATGCATGCAAGGAGGATGGCCTATTTCGTTTGACCAGATTCGTAGATGGCGGATAAGCCGGATCTACTCGATGTCCGCCGTGGTCCATAGAAACAACGACTGCGTTGGATGCCTGCTGCCGCAAGATAGCAGGGCATTCTTGCGCAGTTCCAGTGAATGATTTTTCATCATCACGATTGTTCCTCGGGCGTGCAAGGGAGGTTCTGTGCGTTTGCACAGCATGAATCTGCCGCAGTGAAAGCTTCCGTGCTTCACCTTTCGCAGGTTGCATCCTTTCATGCTGAATATGGGAGCTGTATCACGAGAGCGATACTCAGTTCGCAGAAGAAGGGTGAGGGCCATTGCGCATGCTTTTCCCGGACCCTCCAGATCTCTCCCGGACATACTTCCATCCCTGATGAATTTGCTCCTGCTCCCGGAAACGCATCATAGCGAGGAGGGTCTTTCTTTGAGCACGAATGAGCTGTTTGCAGCGGATTTGATCGATGACGAAATGCAGGCCGGAAGGAACAGAGACGCATTTTCTACGGGGAAGGAAACCTGCGAAGGCCGCGCGCAGGCGGGCAGTGATGAGGCATTGAGCAATTGGTCGCGTTCCTCTGCCAAGCGATTTTTCGATGTGGTATGTGTGGTGGCCTCGCTGCCGGTCGTGCTCCCGCTTCTGTTTCTGGTGGGTTTGGCTGTGCGCTGCACATCGCGCGGTCCAGTGCTGTTCCGGCAGGATCGTATGGGCATGGCGGGCCGGACATTTCGGATCATGAAGTTCAGAACCATGGTCTACCGCCGCGCCGTTACCGGCAGTTTTGTGACCACCAGCAGCGATCGCCGATTCACCCCCATCGGCCCCTTTCTGCGCCGCTGGAAACTGGATGAGTTGCCGCAACTGCTGCACGTGCTGTCGGGGCGGATGAGTTTGGTCGGGCCGCGCCCCAAGGTGCCGGAGCATGAACCGGAAGGGCTCTGCTGCCGGCCGGGTGTGACCGGCGCAGCCACGCTGGCCTTTGCGCGCGAGGAGCAGGCTCTGGATCGCGTTCCGCGGGAATTGCTGGATGAGTATTATTGCAGCGTGGTGCTGCCGGTGAAGCGCCAGCTTGATGCCGAATACATGTGCCGCGCCACCTTCTGGTCCGACCTGGCTCTGGTGTGCAACAGTCTGCTGGGCCAATGGGACAGTCGCCGGATGCGGGCCGCACTGGATGCGCGCCATGCCCAGTTTTCCGAGCTCCAGCCGCAGCCAAACGAGGCCGTGCGCCAGCCTCTGCGCAGGGTTCCGGTGGCCATGCGGGTGATGGAAGTCAGCTCCGTCGAGGGGGACTCGCTCTAGCACTGGACGCGCCGGCCTTAAAGCCGTTTGATGAACGCCATCGCCTCCTGGAGCTGCGGAAACAATGCCTCGTCGGCCTTGAATTCGCGCGAGTGGACGCAGCGCCGCACGCCCCGCATCCGCACCGGATGCTTCAGGTGCAGCATCTCGTGGTAGAGCAGATACTCGATCGCATAGCGCGGGCTGGAGGGCCGGTCGAAGACCCGGCTCACCACAATCGTGTTGTGGGCCGCATCATAGTGGCCCAGCGAGCGCCGCGCGTGGTGTTCGCTCCAGGTCAGCTGCGGCCGGCCCAGCAGCCCGCCGAAGAACCGCTCATTGAGCGCGTCGAAGATCTCTTCCAGGTGATAGTAGTGGCCTTCGGGCCCGTAATAGCGTTTGGCGCCGCGCGTCGAGCGGATCAGCTCCGTCTGCCGCGCCACCGCGGCTGAGGAGGCAAAGCGCTTGTAGCGCAGGTTGTGCCCGGCGTCGATCGGCTTCTTATAGAGCTTGGCCAGCAGGATGTGCGCAATGGCGTGCAGAACCGCCTCCGGCGCGCCCTCCAGAAGATCGGAAAGGCTCACCTTCAGACTGCCCTCGCGCAACCGGATGGTGGTGTTCAGCGAGACAAATCGCCGGAATCGTACCTCAACGGGCGGCATGGGCGCTCGCGGCCGCAGAGCCCGGTATTCCTGCTGAAAGATGGCAACTGTATCTGCGTTCACTTCCATTGGAGGATAGCACTTGTGGGAACGAGGGAACAGGGAACAAGGGAGCAGGGAACAAGGGAGCAGGGAACAAGGGAGCAGGGAACAAGGGAGCAGGGAACAAGGGCGAGAGAAAACCGCTTGAAGCCAATCTGCAGATTCCTACTGTTCTCTGGTCGTGTTCCCCAACTCGCTGCCCCGTCGGCCCCAGTTTCCGGGATCCCTTGTCCGGCTTATTCCGGATGATCGGGCGACATCAGGCAGATATCCGGCAGATTGCGATAGCGCTCCGCGTAGTCCATGCCATAGCCGATGACAAACAGGTTGGGAATCGAGAAACCCACGTAGTCGGCCTCGATCTTCTCCAGCCGCCGCGAGGGCTTGTCGAGCAGCGTGGCAATACGCAGGCTCTTGGGCCTCTGCTGCAGGAAGAGTTTGCGCAGGTAGCTCAGCGTCAGGCCGGTGTCCAGTATGTCTTCCACGATGAGCACATTCTTGCCCTCGATGGGATGGTCCAGGTCCTTGATCAGCTTCACCGCGCCCGAGGAGCGCTGCCCGTTGCCGTAGCTGGAGGTGGCTACAAAGTCAAAGGTGGCATCGGCGACAACCGCGCGCGCCAGATCGGCCAAAAAGGGGGCCGCTCCCTTGAGCACACCCACCATGACCAGTTTTTCGCCGTTCAGGTCGCGGGTGATCTGCTCGCCCATTTCCACTACGCGCTGGGCAATCTGCTCGCGGGAGTAGAGAACTTCGAGGCCGGGAAACACATTCGAGCTCATGCTTCAAGTATCGCGCGAAGAGCCCGCCGCTGGGCTGTGGATATCTGGGCCGCGATCCGATGGATGGCTTTTGCTGAGCCCCTGGGCCGGTTCGCACGTCTATACTTGTAACGTCATGCTGCCCTATCTGCACCTTTTCAAACTGAACCTGCCCACCTTCGGGCTGATGCTGTGGCTGGCTGCTGTTACCGGCGCATGGCTGATGGACCGCGCCTTCCGCCGCGCCCGTGTGGAAGCCGATGCCGTGGGCATGGTGGCCATCACCGTGGTGGCCGGCATTGTGGGCGCCAAGCTCTGGCACGTGCTCGACACGCCCATCGAGTTCCGCATGCAGGGCTGGTCGGTGTTGTGGGATTCGGCTGGCTTTGCCTGGTTTGGCGGCTTGGTGCTGGGCATTGCCGCGTTGCTCTTCCAGGGCTGGTGGGCCAAAATCGGCTGCCTGCGCACGCTCGATCTGGCTGCTGCCGCTGCGGCCCTGGGCTACGGCGTGGGCCGCATCGGCTGCCTGCTCTCCGGCGACGGCTGCTACGGAATTCCTACCAAACTGCCGTGGGGCATGGCATTTCCCAATGGAATTGAGCCCACGCCGCTGGGGGTGCGCGTGCATCCCACCCCGCTCTATGAGTTTGCTGCCGCGCTGCTGATCGCCTCCTGGCTCTGGTGGAGGGGCGGCAAACGCCACGGTACCGGCGCCATTGTGGGACAGTATCTGGTGCTCAGCGGCACCGCGCGCTTTCTGGTGGAGTTTGTCCGGCGCAATCCCCGGGTGCTCTGGGGTCTGTCGAATGCACAACTGGCCAGCCTCGGCTCGGTGGTGGTGGGCCTGGCGCTGGTGGCATGGGCCGCCCGGCGTGGAACCCAGGAGCCGGTGGAAGCCGAAGCCGCTCCGGCCGCATAAAGCTGGCGCGGATCCGCTTGGCCTTCCTGTCCGGCTGAAACGGGCAGCAGAGCCGGGACCGATTCTGCTGCCCGTGCTGCATGCGCTGGCATTCGGGGTCGCCCACAGGCACCGGAATCTCTGATAGAATCAGCTAGTAACGCCGACCTGATCGGGCAGCGGTTGAGCATTTTTCGCCGGCACGGTAGAATACAGGAAGGGCGGAGCAGAGGCCGGGTTTTCCACTTGGCAAAGTACTCCTAGTCCTGTAGGATCAAGTTGTTGCGTTAAGGCAGTGGGGACGTAGCTCAGTTGGTTAGAGCGCTGCCCTGTCACGGCAGAGGTCGCGAGTTCGAGCCTCGTCGTCCCCGCCATTCACCGCTCGGTTGGCGATGAGAATGGCAAGTGACATTCACCCTCCACACCCCCTCGGGTGCTGGAGGGTTTCGAGTTTTCAGCCATAATTTTCCAACAGCTTGGGTTTCACATCCGGGACGCAGCCGTTGCGACCCCGGCCGGGAGAGCCTATCGCCCGACCGGGGTGGTCTTCAGAAGCGGCGAGCCCTGGCCACCGGTCAAATCGCGCTTCATCCGCGTCAGCCGGTTCACCACCTTGTAGCGGTCGCCCGGATACACCGATTTCACATACTCGGCCGGCGTGCCGTTCTCCAGATACGAGATACGGGTAAACAGAAACACCGCGCTCTGCGCCGGAATCTGCAGCAGCCTCGACTCTTCGGCCGTGGCTTTGCCCACTTCGATGATCTCGTCGGTTACCACCAGCTGGATGCCGTGATGCTCGGCCAGCTGGGTGTAGAGCGAGCCGGTCGGATCGAAGCTCTCCAGCAGATCCGGGCAGAAGTGCACCGGCAGACAGCTGTGCTCGATGCCCATCGGAATCCCGTCGCTCAGGCGCACGCGGCGCAGACAGATCACCTTTTCACCTTCGCCCAGGTTCAGCGCCTCGCGAGTCTGCTGGTTGGGTTCCTGTTCGCCCAAAAACAGCACTGCGGAACTGGGATGCCCGCCGCGGGCGGTGGTCTCCTCGGTAAACGAGAGCACCTGGCGGAAGTCGCGCTCCAGCTTGGTGGCGGCAATAAAGGTGCCTTTGCCCTGGCGACTGTAGATGACGCCCAGCTCGCAGAGCTCGCGCACGGCCTGGCGCACCGTCATCAGGCTGACGCCCATGCGGGCGGCGATGCGGTCAATGGAAGGCAACGGCTCGCCCGGCACCAGCTCGCCGGAGCGGATCTGGTCCAGCAGCCGCTGCTGAATCTGCTGATACAAGGGGATTCCGCTACGCCGGTCCAGCGGCGACGGGCGCGCTTTGTGACTCTTTTCGATCCGCGACATCGTTTTGAGCATCTCGGGTTCGCCTCAGGGAAGTTCGGTCGTGGTTCGGATGCGTTATGGGTTAGGCCGAACTCTAGCTCCCGGCCGGCGTCAGGCCCAGGCCCGGCCCCGTGGGCAAAATCAGTTGGCCTTTTTCAATGCGCACGCCGCGCCAGGGATCGTTGGCCACCAGCAGGCCCCCATCCAGGTCGGCATGGTCCACCAGCGGCGACAGGTGTGCCGCCGCCGTGATGGTGCAGGAGCTGGAGACCATGCAACCCAGCATTACCTTCATCTTCAGCGCCCGCGCCATGTCGATCCAGCGTAGCGCCTCCAGCAGGCCGCCCGACTTGTCCAGCTTCACGTTGATGCCGTCATAGGCCTCGGCGAGTCTGGGAATCATCTCCGCGCTGGTGCAGGCCTCATCGGCATAGATAGGCAGATGCACCTTGCTGCGCACGTAGCGCGTCTCTTCGATCATGTGCGCCGGCATGGGCTGTTCCACATACTCCACGCCCTGCCGCTCCAGCCAGTTGATCTTGCGGATGGCCTCTTCCGGGTCGGTCCAGCCCTCGTTGGCGTCTACGCGGATGGGCTTTTGGGTCACGCTGCGCACCGCCTCGATGGTGGCTTCGTCGGTCTGCAGGCCCACCTTCACCTTGAGCACCGGAAAATCCTCCGCCTCGCGCGTCTTCTGCCGCGTGATCTCCGGCGTATCGATGCCGATGGAGAAATCGGTGATGGGCGCGGCCGCGGGATCGATGCCGAAGAGCTTCCACAGCGGCACGCCCAGCTTCTTGCCCACCCAGTCGAAGGTGGCAATGTCCACGGCAGCCATGGCGGCATGCTGATGCTCGCCCAGCGCCGCGCGGATGGCGGCCAGATGCTTGCGGTAGGCCGCGGGATCGCCCGCCGCGATGAGCGGAGCAATGGCCTCAATGGCCTTCAGGGCTTCGGCCGGGAACTCCTTGTAGCGGACGATGGGCGCGCCTTCGCCGTAGCCCGTGAGGCCGTCCTTGCGGTACTCCACCAGCACCGTCTCGCGATAGTCGCTGGACGACATGGTGGTGGTCCAGGTGTGGCGCAGGTTCAGCCGCTGCAGCCGGCAGCTGAGCCCGGCAGGTTGGTGCGGGATTTCGGCGTTCATGCGCAGGGCCTCCAAGGGCAGGGCCGCGGCCACTCCGGCCAGCTTCAGACAATTGCGGCGATTCATGGCTTCACTCTCCGGGCGGCTACCAACAGGTGGGTCCAGGGCTCGTCGTCCAGGCGGCTGATCTGCACGCCGGGTTTGCCGTGGGTGGTGTCGTGGATGAACTCGCCTCCGCCCAGGTACATGCCGGTGTGGGTGATCTTGCCGGGATTCGATCCAAAGAAGAGCAGATCGCCGGGCTTCAGGTCCCTGCGCTCCACCGCGGTCACGCCGTTCCAGGAGGCCTGCACATCGGCGTCGCGCGGCATCTCGATCCCGCGCTGGCGCACCAGCATCTGTGTAAAGCCCGAGCAATCGAAGCCGAAGCTGCTCACCCCGCCCCAGGTGTAGGTGATGCCCAGGAAGCGATGCGCCAGCGCCAGCATCTCATCGATGGAGACCGGCGCGGTGCTGGTGGTAATGTCGCCGCGCTGCACCCAGGCGGTGCGGCCGTCCACCAGCCGCACCTGGAGCCAGCGCTCGGTGTTGCCAGGGGCATCGGGCACGGCTTCCAGAATCGCCTCCCACGGCAGACGCAGCAGCGGCGCATGCTTGGTCACGTCAGGCTCGCGATAGATGTTCAGGCTCAACGCGGCCACCTTCACCAGCTTGCCTGCGGCCGGATATGCTCCGCCGTTGAGGGCGTGCAGCCCGCTCGTGTGCACCCAGCCCGTATAGGCGTCGGCGGTGCGGATCTGGGTCCATTCCCCCTGCTGCTGCAGGGCAACCACACCGGTTCCATAGAGCGCCTGCGAGGTCACGTCGGCGTCGGCTGTGGCGGTGGCAAACATGTCCAGCACCGGCTCGGCGACGACAAAGTCCGCGTGCGCAGCGCCCAGTTGCGCTCTGGCCGTGCCCGGGTTGGTGAAGAGGAACGCCATGGTCAGCAATCCGCAAGGTGCAAGGGCCCGAAGGCCACGCTGAAGAAGAGAACCGGCAGGGTCTTGCAATCGGCTCTGTGTACAACCTATCAAGTTTTTGAACACTGCTGCCAACCTCCTCGGTGCGGGCGAAATCTGTGGGGTGCAAGCGCCCTATTTGGATCAAAACTCATTTTGTAGCCGGTGGAGCAGCTACCGCCTCGCGGTCCAGCCCCGCGCCGCGCTCCGCCATGCCCGGAATCGTCACCGGCAGGCGGCCGTGAATCGGCGTTTCGCCGTAGAGCGCGCCGACCAGGCTGGTGGCGGACAAAATCGTATCGGAGAAGGTGCACACGTAGCTGGTGATGCCCGGAATCGAGCCCCCGGTGTAGGGATTGCCCAGCGCGGCTACCACCGTCTTCTTGGGTGCGACCGCAACCACCGCTGTCAATAGCTCCAGCGATTGCGCATCCAGCGCCGCCGAGCCTGTGGCGCGGCCCTGCGTGGTGCGGCGGGGATTCGGCATGGCTTCGGCCACTGCAATCACGCGTTCGGCCTGCCCCACCGCGGCAAGAATCTCGTCGTGCAAAGCCGCCGCGTTCGACGAATCCACAAAGTACACCCGCGCGCCATCGGCCCGGCTGCGCAACTCGCTGGAAAAGGCGCGCCCCGCATCGGTGGCGCGGGCATGGTCGGTAAAGACAATGGCCACGGTGTGGGCTGCAGGCTGCAACGGCAGCAGCTTGTTCTTGTCGCGCACCAGGGTGATGGCACGCTCCGCAACCTGGCGGGCCAGCGCCATGCTCTCCGGCTCTGCCACCGTGGTCTGCACCGCATTCAAGTCGACAAAACGATTGCGGTTGATCCCGGTGGCGGCCTTCATGCGCAGGATCTTCAACACGCTCCGGTCGATGCGGCTCACAGGAATCTCGCCGCTCTTCACCGCGGCCAGCAGCCCGTTGTACGCGCCGTCCACATCGCCGGGGATGATCACCATGTCGTTGCCGGCCTTCACCGCCGCTACGGCCTCCGCGGCGGCCTTGTCGTGCTCGCTGCCGGTGAAGAGCATCTTGAGCCCGTTCATGTCGATGGCGTCGGTGACCACCAGCCCTTTGAAGCCCAACTCCTTCTGCAGCACGCCTTCGATCACGTTCGAGGAGATGCTGGCCGGCTTGTTCGTGTCCGGCTCCAGGGTGGGCACAATCAGATGGCCCACCATCACCGAGTCCACTCCCGCCGCAATGCCTGCGCGGAAGGGAACCAGTTCCACCTTGTCCAACCGCTCGCGGGTTGCGTCTACGCGGGCCAGCGCCAGATGCGAATCGGTGGCCGTATCGCCGTGGCCCGGGAAGTGCTTGAGGGTGGTCAGCATGCCCGCTTCATGCGCGCCTTCGATGTAAGCCGCAACCATCTTGCTCACCAGCGCCGGATCCTCGCCAAACGAGCGCGTATCGATGATCGGATTGTCGGGATTGGAGTTCACGTCGGCAATCGGGAACCAGTTCCACTGGATGCCGATGGCGCGCGTCTCCAGGCCGGAGATGCGCCCGAACTCGCGTGCCAGCTTGGGATCGCCGGCCGCGCCAAAGGCCATGGCTGCCGGAAACGCTGTGGGCCCGAACAAGCGCATGGAGAGCCCGCGCTCAAAGTCGGCGGCAAACAGCAGCGGCAGCTTCGACTCCTTCTGCAAGCGGTTAGTCAGCGCCGCAGCTTCCAGCGGCTCGCTCATGGCCAGTTGACCGCCTTCCACCGGCACGGTTACGCCAAAGCCGCCTAGATGGTAGCGATGCATCTGATCGATCAGGTCCAGCATCTCCGGGCTGTTGGCGTTGTAAAACTTGACCCGCGCCCACACCATGATCATCTGGCCGACTTTTTCTTCCACGCTCATTGGACGCAGCGTGCGCACGGCCCATTGCTCGCCCTTGGCGTTGGCAGCCAGCGGCGCCGGATGCGCGGGTTCCTTGGCAAAAGCGCTGGCCGTGAACAACAGGCTCATCAGCAGCGTGAACGGGATGCAAGTTTTCCGATTTCTGAACAAGGTTGCCCACCTCCTCTGGGTGGCTGGTGCGCCTGGGGCGCGGTGAAAGCTGTACCTCAATAGAGCAGATACTTGGCACGAGTTTTCTCGAAGGCTTCCAGTGCCTCCTGCCAGTCGAGCGCGATGCGGCGCGGGTCGTTGCCATTTTGAAGTGCCGCGAGCGTCGCCTGGTTGCGGACCAGCGTGGCGATGGGTTCGAGCTTGAACGTTTCGGGATAAAGCTTCCTGAGCGCGGTGGCAATCTCCACGCCGATCTCCGGCGCATCGATGCTCTCCCGATAGGTGACCTCAATACTTACGCCGCCGCACTCCTGGTGCGCGTAGTTGGACGACGCCGGCGTAAAGCGGATGGGAACAAAGCGCACGCCATCGATCTGCCGCGCGTTCAGCTCCGCGGCCAGCGCCTGCGGATCGATCCACGGCGCGCCGACCACTTCAAACGGCGTGTCGGTGCCGCGCCCCACGGAGATGTTCGCGCCTTCGATCATGCCCATGCCGGGATAGAGCGCGGCTTCGGTCAGGTTGCGCAGATTGGGGGAGGGCGCAACCCAAAGCCGTCCGGTGGAGTCGAACCAGTCGCCGCGCATCCAGCCTTCCATCTGCACCACGCGCAGATCCGCAGCAATCTTCTTCTCGCCGTTGTAGAACTTTGCCAGCTCGCCGATGGTCATGCCGTGGCGTACAGGAATCTGTCCATAGCTCACAAAGGATTCCGTGCCCGCATCGGCGATGGGCCCCTGCACATAGTTGCCGCCAATGGGATTTGGCCGGTCGAGCACGAAGATCGGCTTGTGGGTTTTGGCCGCGGCCTCCAGAAAGTAGCCGAGCGTGGTCTCGTAGGTGTAGAAGCGCACGCCCGCATCCTGAATGTCGTAGACCAGTGCGTCCACAGTGGCCAGCTGCTCTGCGGTGGGCCTGCGGCTGGCATCGCCCGCGCCATATACGGAGTACACCGGAGCGCCGGTTGCCGCATCGGTGGAGTTGCCGATCGCCGTGGTGTCAAGCGTGCCGGCCAGCCCGTGCTCGGGTGTGAAGATGGCCGCCAGCTTGAGACCGGCGGTGTGCGCAATCAGGTCGGCCGTGCGCTGGCCGTGGTTGTCGAGCGCGGTCTGGTTGGCGATGAGCCCCACGCGCACCGGGTGCTCCGTATTCGGCGCGAGCTCGCGGAAGCCATGCTCCTCCAGTACGTCGATGCCGGCCTTCACCTGGCCCACGCGCGCGGTGATGCGCCGCTCTGCCATCATCGACTCGTTGTAGCCGGTGATGCGCGCCAGTTCGAGCTTCTCCCGCTCGCTCACCGTGAGTTCCAGATCGTGCGCCACGACGGTGGCAATGCGCGCGCGCAGAGCAATCACGTTGCCCTTGCCGCGGGGATGCACGCTGTTGGTGAGCAGGACGATGTACGTGTCGGTGACCGGATCGATCCACAGCGAAGTGCCGGTGAATCCGGTATGTCCGTAAGAGCCCACGGGCAACAATTCGCCGCGGTTCGACGCAAAGGGCGAATCGATGTCCCAGCCCAGTCCGCGCAGGCTGGACGAGCTGGCCGGCTGCTGCGGCGTGCTCATCTTCTCAATGGCCGCACGGCCCAGAATGCGGTTGCCGATCAGCAGGGCCTCGGCATAGAGCGCAAGATCGTCGGCGGTCGAGAACAATCCCGCATGCCCTGCCACGCCGCCCATGCGCCGCGCCGTGGGGTCGTGCACCACGCCGCGCAGCATCTTGTTGTTCTCGTCGTACTCGGTGGGGGCAATGCGCGCGCTCCACTCCGCGGGCGGCAGAAACCGCGTCTCCTTCATGCCCAGCGGCAGGTAGATGTTCTGCAGCGTGTACTGGTCCAGCGACATGCCGCTGACCTTTTCCACCACAAAGGCCAGGGTCTGAAAGTTGATGTCGCTATACACGAATCGCGTGCCTGGCGGGTTAGCCAGCCGCGACTCCATGGCCATGCGATAGGCTGTATCCTTGCCCTGCCACGGCTCCTTCAGGTCCAGATCCGGCGCCAGTCCCGAGTAGTGCGTAAGCAGTTCGCGGATCGTCACCTGCCCCTTGCCGTTCTGCGCAAACTCCGGCAGGTAGGCGGCAACCGGATCGTTCAAACGGATGCGCCCTTGCTCCACCAGTTGCATCGCCGCGGTGGTGGTGGCAATGCATTTGGTCAGCGAGGCCAGATCGAAGATGGTGTCCGTGGTCATCGCTTCCCGCGTGGGTTCCAGCGACCGCGATCCGAAGGCCTTGCGGTAGACCACCTGGCCATTGTGGCCCACCACCAGCACCGCGCCGGGCATGCGGCCCTGTGCAACGGCGTCTTCCAGCAGTGCGTCCAGATTGGCAAAGCGCGCAGCTGGTTCAAGGGCGCGAGCGGGTGCGGCAGCCTGCGCCAGCAAACAAGGAGAGAGAGCTCCGCGGCCCAGCAGGGAAGCGGCAAGCAACGCAACGGCGAAGGAAAATCGTGTCTGCATATCAGTTCTGAATGGCCAGGCGCACGTTGCCCTTCGACTTGCGCAGGCGGCGTGCGGCTTCGGTCTTGTTGGTGTTGGCTTTGAGCATGACGATGGCCACCGGTAGGCGCATACCGGCCTTTTCCAACGTCTCCTGCGCGGCTTCGCGATCTACTCCGGTCACGTCCATCAGAATGCGCGCTCCGCGATCCACCAGCTTGCGGTTGATCAGGTGCAGATTCACCATCAGGTTACTGTACACATAGCCCATGCGCGCCATGGCGCCGGTGGTGAGCATGTTGCAGATCAGCTTTTGCGCGGTGCCGGCCTTCAGCCGCGACGATCCGGTCAGCACCTCCGGTCCCACCTCCACTTCAATCGCGATGTCGGCATGGTCGCTGATGGCCGAGTTGCGATTGCAGGCGACGGAGACCGTTGCCGCACCCTTTTTGCGGGCGTGTTCCAGGGCGGCGATGGTGTAGGGCGTGGAACCGCTGGCGGCAATGCCAACCACCACGTCCTTGGCCGTGGGGCGGCGTGTGGCCATGTCCTTGCGGCCCAACTCGGCGGAGTCTTCGCTGGCTTCGGTGGCATGCACCAGCGCGGCCTCGCCGCCGGCAATCAAAAACTGCACCATGTCGGGACTGGTCCCGAAGGTCGGCGGGCACTCCGAAGCATCCAGCGCGCCAATCCGTCCGCTGGTGCCGGTACCCACGTAGAATAGCCGTCCGCCTTCGGCCAGCCGTGTCGCAATCAGGTCAACGGCCTTGGCAATCTGCGGCAGCGCGCGGCGGATGGCGCGCGGCACCCGCGCATCTTCGCGGTTCATGGTGGAGACAATTTCCAGAGCGCTCATGCGGTCCAGCCGGGCGCTGGCCGGATTGCGTTGCTCGGTGGTCAAGTGTGCTCGTTGCATCGTAATTCCCTTAATGGGTGGCGGCGGGAGCCAGAACTCTGCTTGTGGTGTAGCCCACGGCAAAGGTAGTCAGGCTGCCCAGCACCACATACCAGGTGAACGACACCTGGGTGAAGAACCAGAGATAAAGGTTGAGTGCGAGGCCGCAGAGCATGCCCGCCATCGCTCCCCGTTGCTCGGTACGTTCGGTCAGAACTCCCAGCAGAAAGACCCCCAGCAGGCCGCCGTAGGCCACCGAGGTAATGGAGATGCCGACCTCGATCACGCGGCCGCCGTTGCGCGCCACCAGGGCCAGCGCAAATAGAACCAGAGCCCATCCGATCATGGCCGCACGCGAAAGCTTGAGCCGGTGGGCGTCGGACGAGAGCGGACGGAAGCGGGCATAAAAATCGACGATCAGCGTCGAAGTCAGCGCGTTCAGCGCTGCGCTCAGATTGGACATGGCGGCCGCCAGAATGGCGGCAATCAGCAAGCCGCTGATGCCGTGCGGCATGTGCGCAACAATGAAGGTCGGAAAGACCGTGTCGCTGCGCGTGAAGGCCGCTGCCGGCGGATGCAGCGTGTAGTAGGCGTAAAGCACGGCGCCGATCAGCAGGAACAGCGAGAACTGGAAGAGAATGGCCAGGCCGCTGGAGATGAGCGCCACCTTGGCCTGCGCCTGGCTGCGCGCCGAGAGCAGCCGCTGCACAATCAGCTGGTCGGTGCCGTGGCTGGCCATGGTAATGAACGTTCCACCCAGAACGCCAGCCCACAGCGTGTACTTGGTGGTCAGGTTTACGGAAAAATCGAAGAGCTTGAATTTGCCTGCCGGACCGGCAATCGCGGTTACGCCGTTCCAGCCGCCCGGCACCAGATGCAGCAGCGTGAACAGGCCCACCAGGGTTCCGGCAACGTAGACCGTCTGCTGCAGTACGTCGGTCCAGATGGCGGCCTTCATGCCGCCTTCAAAGGTGTAGATGAGGGTGAGCAGGGTGACGATGGCGATGGCGGCCACGTCGCGCTGGAAGTCGCTCATGCCCGCCAGCAAGGCACCCAGCGCCACGCGCACCACAATAGCCACGGCAAAGACGCGTACGCCTTCGGCCGCAGCGCGGGTGAGCAGAAAGATGCCTGCGGTCATGGTGCGCAGATGGGGGCCGAAGCGGCGCTCCATCAGCTGATAGGCGGTCATCAGGTTGCCGCGGAAGTAGTGGGGAAGAAAGAGCAGGCTGACGATGATGCGCCCGATCAGGTAGCCGAAGACCAGCTGCAGAAATCCGAAGTTGCCGTCAAAAGCCAGGCCCGGCGCGCCAATCACGGTGAGGGTGCTGGTTTCCGCGGCCACAATGGAGAGCGCGATGGCCCACCAGGGAATGTTGCTGTCGGCCAGGTAGTAGTTCTTCAGATTCTTGTGTGCGCCGCGAAAGTGCAGCCCGAACAATGTGACGCCGCCGAGGTAACAGGCAATGATACCGACGTCCAGCCAATTCAGGGTCATGACCTTTTCCTCAGGCGGCGTTCCAGCAGGGAAGGGAAAATCGCGCTTGTTACACACGAGGCACGGCCTCGCGCTCTCCGGTGGATGTGCAACCTGATTGAATCGGTCCTGCCGCAGCCTGAACCGCGGCAGGACGTGAGTGAAAGTGTTGGTTAGAAGGTGAACTTGCCCGCGAACTGCAGAATACGCGCGTCGCGGTAGCCGGTGACCTGGCCGAAGGTGCTGGAGGTGGATGTGGTGCCAACCGACTGCACGTTGGTGTGGTTGCCGGCGTTGAAGGCCTCGCCGCGCAGCTGGAAGGTCAGCCGGTCGTAGATGCGGAAGTTGCGGAAAACACCTACATCGAAGCGGCTGAAGCCTGGGCCGATGACCGTGCCGCGGTGAGTGGTACCGGGGACGGCACTGGTGGGCGCCGGAGCGGCAAAGGCGCCGGTGTAGAACCATGGAGTCGAGGACGACTCGTAGGTCTTGTTGTGCAGGCTGATGCCCGAGGGCGCATGATTGGGGTCGCCAATCTGGTTGGGGCGCAGGCCCGACAGGGTGCTGCCCAGCGCGCCGAGGCCGGCGTTGTCAGTCAAGTAACCGCCGGTGGTGGCGTTGTTGTAGATGCTGGTCGCGCCACCGGGCAGGTTGTAGTTGATCACCGAGCCGCCAGAACCGGTGACCGTGAGAGGCAGTCCGGAGTTGGCGGCGAAGATGGCCGAAATCTCCCATCCTCCCAGCAGGCGGCCGGTCAGGCCCTTCTGTTCGCGGAAGAAAGGCTCTTCCCAGACGCCGTCCACACTGAGAATGTGGGTACGGTCGTCGGCAGCGCGGCCATAGTCGCCGTTGGGGTTGTAGATGTCCTGGATGGAACCCGAGCTGTCGGCCTGGGCGTTGGTCAGGTTGCGCGACCAGGTGTAGTTGGCGTCGATATAGGTCTTGCCCTTGAAGTGTTTGGTGACCTTGGTCTGCAGCGAGTTGTAGTTGGAGCCGAAGATCGGCAGGCTGGCGTCGATGGCGTAGTAACCAAGGTAGGGCTTGATCTGGTTGAGCACGCGATCGCAGGTGGAGCTCATCATGGCCGGGGTCGTGGTGCCAGGGTACACGCAGGTGGAGCTGGCGCTGGTGGGATTGACCACGCCCATCCAGGCGCCTGGCTTGGTTTGGTTGAAGTTCTCTTCGCCGTACAGATGTACACCGTGCGAGCCGACGTAGGCCACGTCAAAGGCGAGTGTCGGCGTCACTTGACGCTGCACGTCGAGCGAGTACTGCTCGACATACGGTGTGTGGGTGGACAGCGGGAGCATGTAGAGGTGGCCCGGAGAGGAGTTGTTGGCGGGCGTGGTGGCCGCGGAACCGCCGGTGGGGTTGTCGAGCTGGGCCTGGGTCTGCGAGTAGGTGCTTACCGCCGGCGGGTTGGCCGAGTAGGTGCAGCCGAAGACTGCGCACTCCCAGGCGCTGACTTCCACCAGGTCGTAGCCGATGCCGAAGCCACCGCGCAGTGAAGTCTTGCCGTCGCCGAAGACGTCGTAGGCAAAGCCGAAGCGGGGAGCGAAGTTGTACTTTTGTGACTGGCCCACCGCCGAACCGTACGGAGAGGCCTGGCTGTTGTTGCTGGCGTTGGGCGTGCCGAAGATCAGGCCATTGATGTAGTTGATGCCGACGTAGTCGGCGTTGGCGTTGGGCGTGGTAGACTGGCCGGCGCTGCTGTTGGTCTGCGAGCAGGTACCGGTGATGCAAATGAGGCCGGTGGTTGCGATCGTGGGAGCCTTCGACGCCGAGTAGGTGGCCGGATCGAAGTTGCTGAGGTCGCCGTTGCCGTCAGTGGGCTGGCCAAAGTAGCCGTAGCGAACGCCCATGTTCAGGGTTAGGCGGGGCAATGCCTTCCAGTCGTCCTGGAAGAAGGCTTCAATCTGGCTGGTATGGATGGCGACCTGAATGTTCTTCGAGCTCTGGCTGAAGCCGCCGTTGGCATCGCCGAGCAGGAAGTTGGCGAAGGCCTGCACTTCAGGAACGCCCGTGTATTGGGTCTGCACCACATTGGAGTAGGAGGAAGCGCTCGAGAAACTGAACGAACCCTGGTTGCCGCCGCCGGCAGCATTTTCCTGCTTCTGGTAGTGGTTGTAGCTGACGCCCGCCGTGAGGGTATGGTTGTGCAGGGTCTTGGTGATGTCGCCGAAGATCTGGTGGTTGATGCCGTGATCGACGTAAACCGCGCCGCCGCCGATCGTCGTCATGCCGCTGATACCGAGCGTGGGTACTACGCCGACTGTGCTGGTGTAGGGCAGCGTGGGCGCGATGTCGGTGGAGACGGAGCTTTCCAACGCTCCTTGTGGATGCGTCAGGATCGAGCCGTTGGAGTACGCGTAGCCGAAGTTGGCCAGCAGTGTGGGCGAAATCACCCATGTCCCGTGGCCCAGGTGCTGGGTGCCCGGCGAGTTGCTAATGCTGGCCGAAAGCCCTGGGATCGGTGTCTGGACAAATGTGCCTTGCCCTTGGAACGACGGGTAGGTGTCGTGCATGTAGCGGTAGAAGACGCTCAGCTTCTGGCCGATCTGCTCATCGATGCGCACCGCAGTGTCGTCGTTGTTGAACCGATTCGGAATCGTCGACGTCAGAATGTGTGGGTCCTGGTTGATGGAAAGGTTGTACGCGCTTTGCGGCGCAGGGATGACGTTGTAGATGTCCTTCAGATAGGCCTTGGCGGTGGGGCTCACATTGGTGACGGAGGTTCCCGAAGCCGTACAGGTGGTGGACTGCGATGAAGCTGTGTAGGTGTAGGCGGTGCAGACGTTGATGGGGCCGGTGGTCCAGGTGCCGGCGGAGTTCTTGTAGCCGGAGTTGGAGAAGTCGCCGCCGCGCTCCGCCGTGGTCGGCACAATCGCCGTGCCGGTTGTGTAGGTGACTTCGCGCAACCAGTCCTCACTCACGAAGAAGAAGGTTTTGTTCCGGCCGTTGTAGACCTTGGGTACCAGCACCGGACCGCCGAAAGAGAAGCCGAAATCGTTGTAGCGGTACTTGGTGATGGGCTTTGCGAGCGTATTGTTCAGGAAGCCGTTGGCGTCAAAAAAGTCGTTGCGCAGGAACTCGTAGGCGCTGCCGTGGATGGAGTTCGAACCCGATTTGGTCACCACGTCGATTTGGCCGGCGGCATTGCGGCCGAACTCGGCCGAATACTGCGCGCGCAGCACCTTGAACTCGGAGATGGCGTCGGGGCTCGGATAAACGTAGAGGGTCAGGTTGGCGCCGCGATCCAGGTTATCGGCGCCGTCAATCGTCCAGTTGTTCTGCGTATTTCTGCCGCCGTTGATGGCGAAGTTCACGGTAGAAGAACCGCCGGTGGGGCTGTTCGGGCCGCGATTCAGCTGATCGCTGGCGCCGCCAAAGGCTACGCCGGGCTGCAGGTTGAGCAGCGACTCATAGTTGCGGGTGGACAGCGTAAGCTCATTGAGCTGATTGCCGTCGATCAGTCCTTCGGACGACGCCGATTCCAGGTTGATCTGCGCTTCGGCCGCGGTCACCGTGATCGAATCGTTCGATCCGCCGGCCACCAGGGTGCGGTTCACGGTGAGCGCGTCGTTGACGTTGAGCACCAGGCCGGTGACCACCATGGTCTTGAATCCGGTGTTGGTGATGGTGACCGAATAGGTGCCGAGCGGGAGCGACTGGGCAGTGTAGAAGCCCGCCGAGCTGGTCTGGACTACGCGGATCTTTTCGCCGCGGTCGGTATTGGTCAGCGTCACCGTGGCGCCCACGATGACCGCTCCGCTCGGATCGGTTACGGTTCCACTGATGCTGCCGGATACGGCTTGCGCATCCAGGAAACCGGGGCCGGCTAGCAGCCCGATTACCGCCAACAGCAAAAGAGTGCGTTGTAAAAGCGTTCGCTTCATCGTGGTCATGTGCCTCCTATAGGTTCTTCACGTTCCTGTGGAATGAACCGGCATGAGCCTCGGCGCTTTCTGTTGCCAGCAAAACCAGACGGTTCCGGTGGCGCGCGGGTGGGGGTGACCTGCGAAAATAAAGGCCGCAGAACAACCGAAGCTCTTCGTAATTAAGCGGGCTTCTGCATGCCGCGGGGGTGGTGCAGCTGCGGTACAGGCAGGGGCCGGCAGGACGTACAGTCAGTACCAATCGAGTCGTTGGTTCGAGCAAGTCATATAGATGACTGGATGACACCGTAAGCCCTACCCGACCCGGATGTCAATGAAAATCGCGTGATTTTCTTGAGATACCCCCGCGGCGGCCGCCATAGCGCCTGTAGACCGCGATGAACTCAAACAAGAACGCCATCGGCGGGCCTGGCGGCCACGCCCGATGCCGGGTTATGAGCGCCGGGCGTTCAGCCGCCGGATGACGGCCAGTGCTGGAATTCCGGTCAGGATCAGCGCCGTGCCCAGCAGCGAACCCTGCAGGTTGCCCAGATAGCTGGCCACCAGCACCGCCGTGGCGCACACCAGAAACACTGCCGGCAGAACCGGATAGCCGGGCACGCGAAAGGGGCGCTCCAGTTGCGGCTGCCGGATGCGGTACACGAAGACCGTGGAGGCCGTCAGCGCGTAGAACAGCCACTCGGAGAAGACCGTCAGCTCAAAAAACTGCTCAAAGCGCTTGAGGAAGAGCAGCAGAATGCTGGCCAGCACGGCCTGGGCCAGCAGCGCGTTGGCCGGCGATTGAAAGCGCGGATGCACCCGTGCAAAAACCCTCAGGAACAGGCCATCCCGCGCCGCGGCAAACGGAACCCGCGCGCCCGACATGGTGCTGCCGTTGGTGGCCACAAGGATGCTTACCGCCATGGCGATGGCTACAAATCCCGCTCCCACCGGCCCGGCTACCACGGTGAGCGCGGCCAGCGCCGGCTGTGGCGAGGCGCCGATGCGCGCCGCCGGCAGCACGTATTGAATTGCGGCGTTGGTGGCCATGTAGAGTAGGCCCACGCCCAGCAGGCCGCCGATCAACGCAATCGGCAGGCTGCGCTGGGGATTGCGGATCTCGCCGGCCACCGAGTTCACATCGCTCCAGCCGTCGTAGGCCCAGAGCGTGGCGATCAGCGCCAGCATGAAGCCGCGCGCCCCGCCCGTAGCTCCGGGCAGAACGGTGGTAAAGTTCCCGAACGAGCCCGTAGCCGAGGAGAAGCAGACGCCCACCACCACCAGGATCAGTACTGCCTTCAGGATGGTGAAGATCAACTGGAAGTTGCCGGCCTTCTCCATGCCCAGGATGTTGAGCCCGGTGATAAGCCAGGCCACAACGATGGCTGCCAGCTGCGCCCAATCCACCAGCCCACCCAAACCGGCAACCGGGCCAGCCAGCCAGCCCAGCCCCGGCAGCGCCTCCAGGGTGCGGATCAGTCCAAAGGTGATGGCCGCGATGGAGCCGGGCTTGGCCACCACGAACCAGGTCCACATGTAGAGGAAGGCGGTGGTGTCGCCGTAAGCCCCGCGCAGGTACACATACTCGCCGCCGGCATAGGGCAGCATGGCGCCCAACTCCGAGTAGGTCATGGCGCCGAACAGCGACAGCAGCCCGCCGGCAATCCACGCCAGGTACACCAGCCCGGCGGAGCCGGTGTCGTGCATCATTTCGCAGGGAACCAGAAAGATGCCGCTGCCGATGATGGTGCCCACCACAATCGCGGTTGCCTGGCTGGTACCCAGCACCCGCGGCAGCGCGCCATGCGTGGATGGAGTTGGAAGAGAGGGCGATCGGCTCATCGGTTCTTGTGAGCGTAGCACAATCGGCGGGGTAGCGGACGCGCCGCTGCTGTCAGCCTGCGTGCCCGCTATTACGGCTCCAGCAGGAGCTTCCCCGTTGTCTGGCGCGTTTCCAGATCGATCTGCGCCTGCGCCGCATCGCTGAGCACATAGATGTGCTCGGTGCGCAGCTTCAGATCCCCGGAGGCCACCCAGCCCAGCACCTCACCGGCGCGCCACTCCAGCTCCTGGCGGGTGGCAATGTAGTGCCACAGCGTGGGCCGGGTTACAAACAGCGAACCTTTGCTGTTCAGCTGGATCAGGTCGAAGGGCGGCACCGGCCCGCTGGAGGCGCCGAACAGCGCCAGCAGCCCGCGTGGCCGCAGGCAGTCCAGGCTCTTCGCAAAGGTGGTTTTGCCCACCGAGTCGTAGACCACATCCACGCCCCGGCCATCGGTCAGCCGCTTTACTTCGGCCTCAAAATCCTGCTCGGTGTAAAGAATCACCTCTGCTGCGCCAGCCTCGCGGCTGAGCTCGGCCTTCTCCGGTGTGGAGACGGTGGTGATCACGCGCGCCCCGATGCGGCTGGCCATCTGCGTGAGCAGCAACCCCACGCCGCCCGCGCCGGCGTGCACCAGTGCGGTGTCGCCCTTCTTCAGCGGAAAGGTGGAATAGGCCAGATAGTGTGCCGTCATGCCCTGCAGCATGGCTGCCGCGGCCTGTTCCGGCGTCAGCCCCCTGGGCACCTTCACCAGTTGCGCGGCCGGCACCAGAGCGTACTCCGCGTAGCTGCCCAGCACCGCCGTGGAGGCCACCAGATCGCCGGACTGAAAGCCGGTCACACCCGGTCCCAGCTCTTCCACTTCGCCGCAGGCCTCGCTGCCCGGCGTGAGGGGCATGGCCGCCTTGTAGACGCCGGTGCGGAAGTAGATCTCGATAAAGTTGACGCCAATGGCTTCAACGCGGATCAGTACTTGCCCGGGGCCCGGTGTGGGGATGGGCAGTTCTGCAATCTGCAGAACCTCGGGTCCGCCTGTGGTTTGGATCTGGATGGCTTTCATGACAGAAGAAGAATGCTCCTTCGGGGGCCGGAAGGGCAAGTTATCCATCTCCCGGGGCGGCACAATCTGTCTGCAGCAATGGAAAGGCCCCCTCTGCGGCGGCAGACGGGGCCTGTAGACTTCAGTGCAGCTGCTCTAGAATTCGTCCTTGCCGGGGCCGTGCAGCAGCGACTGCTCGTCGCTGGGGGCCAGCCGTACGATGCGCTCCACCGTGTAGGCGGAGGGATGCTCATTGGTGTAGTGATGCCGCACCTGCAGCTCGCCCAGCAGGCCCAGCGCCAGCAACTGAATGCCGCACACAATCATCACCGAGCCGATCACGAAAAACGGGCCGTGGTCGTGCATCAGGCTGATCTCCGGATGCACGAGCTTGGAAACCATAAGGTACAACGCGAAGAGGCTGCCGCCGAAGATGCCCAGAATGCCGAAACCGCCAAAGAAGTGCAGCGGTCGGGTCATGTACCGGAGCAGGAAGCGGATCGTGATCAGGTCAAAGAAGACCCGGAAGGTTCGCCCGATCCCGTAGTGGCTCTTGCCGCGCTCGCGATTGACGTTCTTGATCGGAATCTCGCAGATCGAGGCTCCGTACCAGCTGGCCAGCGCCGGAATGAAGCGATGCATCTCGCCGTAGAGCGGAATATTGTGGATGACCTCGCGGCGGTAGGCCTTGAAGGTGGTGCCAAAGTCGTGTATGTCCACGCCGGAAAGCCGGGCCATCAGCCAGTTGGCGCAGCGCGACGGAATGCGGCGCAGAAAGAAGTTGTCGATCCGCTCCTTGCGCCAGCCGGAAACCACGTCGTAGCCCTCGTCGAGCTTTTCGAGAAAGGCGGGAATGTCGTTGGGGTCGTGCTGCAGATCGCCATCCATGGCCAGAATGAACTCTCCGGAGGCATGGTCGAAGCCGGCCGACAGCGCCGAGGTCTGGCCGAAGTTGCGGCGCAGCTTGACCACCAGCACGCGGCTGTCCACCGCGGCAATCTCTTCCAGCAGCTTGTACGTACGGTCGCGCGAGCCGTCGTCCACCAGGACCAGCTCAAACGACTCGCCCACCTGTTCCATCACCTGCTTCAGGCGGGCATACAGAACGGTGACGTTCTCTTCTTCGTTATGAAAAGGCACAACAATTGAAAATTTAGGCATCACACTTTTTTAGACGCGAAGCGCGCGTCTTGCGGCGACTGAAATTTAGAATCTACCATCCGGCTTGTCCCATTGGGGCGGGGCTGGCGCGTTCTGCTAGCGGTTTAGATCGTCCAGCATGGCCTGCATCTCATTGAGTGCGTGCGCGTTACCGGCTCGCGCGGCGCAGCCGATGCCCTCCCGGAGCCGTTCCATGGCCTCCGGTTTGCGTCCCACCCCCGCCAGGGTCTGCGCAGCCATAAAGTAGCCGGCCGTGTAGTTGGGGTCGATTTCCAGCAGGGTATCGAACTCCTCGAGCGCCGCTTCGGTCTGGTTCTGACTGACCAGTTCCATGGCCACTCCATAACGCGCAAAGCTGTTCTTGGGGTCCATTTGCAGGATCTCCCGCAGTGTTGCAATCTTGTCCATCGCTCCCCGGGGCTGTCGTGGCTTCAGACGCCACGCAGAAAGGTATTTGCCTAAATGGCGGAGATTGCTGAAACTGAATGATGTCCGGCTTCCAAAGCCGGCCGCATCGCCGCCTGCTTCCATTGTAGCTGGCGGGCAGTGCGTTCCGGCCGCCGGCCGGCAGAAGGGAGCACCACCGTGACCGAATCCACGAACAGGCTGGAGCCGCGGACCGTGGCCAGCACCCAGTCGGAGATGAACGAAATCGTTCTCCCCAACGACACCAACACGCTGGGTAACCTGTTGGGCGGCAGGCTGATGCACTTCATTGACCTGACCGGCGCCCTGGCCGCTTACCGCCATGCCCGCACCCACGTGGTCACCGCCGCCATGGATCACATCGACTTTATCCGCCCCGTGCAGTTGGGCGATCTGGTCGTCCTCAAGTCCAGCGTCAACCGCGCCTTCAGCAGTTCCATGGAAGTTGGCGTGAAGGTCTGGACCGAACACACCCGCAGCGGTGAGGTGGTGCACGTGGCCAGCGCCTATCTGGTCTTTGTCGCCATCGACGGTGATCGCCGTCCGGTCCGCATTCCCGAAGTGTTGCCGGAGACTGCCGACCAGGAGCGCCGCTTTAACGACGCTCTGCGCCGCCGCCAGCATCGCGAGGCCGAAAGCCTGCGCCGCAAGCAGGAAGCCCTGCTGGCCAACGCGATCGATGAATCCGCACAGGGCAGGGAAGAATCCAAATAGGGAGTAGGGACTCGGGGCTAGGGACTAAGTGCTAGGGGCTAGAAGCTAGGAGCTAGCGGCGGGCTGGATCAGGGACTCATACAAAGTGCTCTTCCTGCGGGCAGAGCCAAAGCAAAGGAGCAATCAATCATTATGGCGCATTCACATGCCATGCCTTCGCCGGTAGCTATTCCCGGCGTCAACAAGATCGTTGCCATCGGTTCCGGCAAGGGAGGCGTGGGAAAAACCACGGTTGCGGTCAATCTGGCCATTGCCCTGTCCAAGATGGGCTACAAGGTCGGGCTGATCGATGCCGACATCTACGGGCCGAATGTGCCGCTGATGATGGGCTCCTCGGAATCGCCGAAGATCGGCCCCGGCAACGCCATTCTTCCCAACGATACCCACGGGATCAAGACCATCTCCATCGGCTACATCTCGCCCGGCGACAAGCCCATGGTCATGCGCGGACCCATGCTGCACCAGATCATCCGCCAGTTCCTGCAGCAGGTGGAGTGGGGCGAGCTGGATTACCTGCTGGTCGACCTGCCTCCGGGTACCGGCGACGTGGTCATCTCCCTGGTGCAGACCGTTCCGCTCACCGGCGCGGTGGTGGTCTCCACCCCCAGCGACGTGAGCCTGGAAGATGCCCGCAAGGCGCTGGAAATGTTTGCCCAGGTCAATGTGGACGTGCTCGGCATTGTCGAGAACATGAGCCACTTCACCTGCCCCCACTGCCAGAAGGAGATTGACATCTTCTCCAAGGGCGGCGCGGAGCGCACCGCCAAGCAGTTCGGCGTGCCCTTCCTCGGCTCCATCGAGTTGGTGCCCGCCATCCGCGAGGGCGGCGACCGCGGCATGCCCGTGGCCCTGGCCGGGCCCAAGAGCCCGCAGGCGGCCGAGTTCTATGCCGTGGCGGAAAAGCTCATTGCCCAGGCCGAGGCTTCGGCCGCAGCCGCGGGCGACGTGATCGAGATCAGCTAATGTCCTCAGCCCGCAGTACGCAGCAGCGCGGGATGCACGCAGCAAAACAACGCTGTCATCCTGAGCGAACGGGGCCCCAGGCGCACTCTTCAGCCTGGGGGTGGTGAGTCGAAGGATCTGCGGTTGTTTTTTTCAGATCATACACAAAAGCGCGGAGCCCTCGGGCTCCGCGCTTTTATGTTAGCTCGTTATTAGCGCCAGTGGCCTTCCACCAGCACCCACTCGCCGTGGCGATGTTCCCAGCGATGCGGAACCCACACGGCATGCGGACGGGGTGGACGATCATAGTGGCCGGGAACCCAAACATAACCGTGGCCGTCCCAGCGGTGGTAGCCGGCGACCCAGACCAGACCGCGTTCCGGCGGGGGACCCGGCTGCTCAACCACAGGCGCCGGAGGGCCGATACGGATGGCGATCTGCGCCTGTGAGGCTAGGGGAAACAGCGATGTGGCTAGGAGTAAAGCCAGCACGAACTTTTTCATAACGAGTACTTCCTCCGTTTGCTGTACGTTTCCGGAAATTCTGACCCGGATGTTGAGTGAAACCCAGAATCCTGCCAGGAGTTGCGTGGCTATTCCAGCAGCTGTGAAAATCTCTGCCGGCTATCGGCAAGCTTTCAACTCGTTCGCAAGCCAATGTGCCGCCTGCGCGCTCGCGCAACGCGGATGCGAGTGAGAGTACACCACTGCACCAGGCGTAGAAAAGGGCTGTAATGCGGAGCGGGTGGAAATTGTTCCAGCGCCGCATGGAAATCGATGAACTCTGCGCGATGTTGGCCGAGGAAGATGGCCAGCGCATCGATCTCCGCATCGGTGGCGGTGTTGGGATGGATCAGGATGGTCCACAATCCGGGACCTTTTTCTCGCGCAGCCCAAAGCTGCTGCGGCAGCCACACCGCGCCTGCGCGCCGGTACGGCACAGGCGCAAAACCATCCGACACCACCCCGATGCCCACTTCGCGCAGCGCGCGCAGCGTGTTGCGGTCCTGTCCATGCCGGGGCCCAATCCACAACTCCGGCTCCAGTCCCTGGGCGCGGAGCAGTTCGAGCCCTGCCGCAATCCAGGCCCGCTGCGTGTCCAACGGAGCGCCCGCAAATTCGGTCCATTCATGCAGCGGCAGCAGGCCCCCGCCGCGATGCTCCGCCAGGTGCCGGTAGCCATGCAGCGCCATGGTTGCACCGGCCGCGGCCAGCGCCCGCATGCGCGGCCAGAATGCGGCGTCCTCTTCGCCGCGGATCAGGTCGGGGTCCTGATTGTCGGGCAGCACTCCCAGAATCGGGCGCACGCCATGCTGCGCGGCCAGACCCAACACCCGCTCCCAGCGCGCTCCATCCCACGTGGGGCAGGCATCGTCAAGCCGCAACAAATACCGGGTTGTTTTTTTACTCTTCATCCGTCCATCAGGCGTTTTCACGCTGGGTGCCCCAGGTCCCTCGCATTTGTGGACCTGGGAAGCCGAGATGCCAATGTGTAAATTCATGCGGTCAGAGAGCTAGTGTCCGGAGTCAGAAATACGCAGCCCCAAATCGGCTGTCATCCTTGTATCTGCGCGCAGCGCGTCTGCTGCATGCAATGCCTTTCGCGCATCAAGCGTTCCGCCCAGTAGCGCAGAAATCCAAACGTACTCATCGTCCATAGCGATGTGGCCAGCGCAATGCCGGCCACTCCCATCCAGCGCATCAGCACCAGATTCAACACCACGTCGAGGACCAGGTTGACGCCGCCGCACACCAGCACCAGATCGGTGCGCCGCGCGGCCACAATCAGACGGTAATCCACGCGGCTGGCCACGTAGAAGGGAATCTGCAGCGCATACATCGCCAGCACCTGCGTCACCACCGCGGTATCCCAGGCTGCAAAGGCGCCATGCTGGAGCGTAACGCCCACCAGCCAGTGTGCGCCGGCGATCAGCGCCACGGCGATAGGCACAGCGAGTGCCAGCATCGTGCCCACCCAGCGCCGCACCAAGGCGCGGCAGCCCGGCCAATCTTCCTGCGCCACAAAGCGCGAGAACGAAGGCACCACCGCGGTGGAAATGGCGCCGGCCATCAGCGTGAGCGCCACGCCCACAAAGCGGTTGGCGTAGGCCAAAGCCGACACGCTGCCCGGGGCCAGGCTGGCAGCCATGGCCTGATCCACCAGCAGTCCGCCGGAGGCCAGCAAGCCACTGCCCAGCACCTGCCCATACTGCCGGCCCACCTCGCGCACCGCCTCGTTCGCATCATGGCAGCCTGCTCCATGCCAGCGCAGGCTCAGGCGGTAGCCGTGCCGCGGCAACAGCA